>Ga0183095_11075_pt1 | contig 34231 bp, 28 predicted proteins | sample BioMet4_FD_130346 | JGI IMG/M metagenome (GOLD analysis project Ga0183095, IMG submission 130346) | Microbial communities from bioreactor (seeded with sewage sludge) at LBNL, California, USA - Biofuel metagenome 4 (v2) (version 3) | ecosystem: Engineered > Bioreactor > Anaerobic > Unclassified ...
CGATCAGTTCCCATTGCGCATCCGTCATCAGCTTCTGCCGATTCTTCATGACAGAAGCTCACCAGCTAAGCTGCCTCAGACGTAAGTACCTGACTTGAGGCCTTACCTATTTTTGAAACACGCTCTAGCCTTACTTCAGACGCCTTTACGTCATCGCCGCCATCAGGCCGTCAGGTTGTTTGCGAGCGTGTTTCGTTGCCGCTCATCGTGCGGGAGAAGACAGCGGAAGCGGTACGTGCTTGAACGGCTTCGCATCAACTCCCTGATATTGCGCCGATACGTGACCGTTTCCACACAGGACCCATTTGTACGTAACCAGTCCATCCAATCCAACCGGTCCACGGGGAGGAAGCTTTCCGGTACTGATTCCGACCTCCGCGCCCAATCCATACCGATAACCATCCGAAAATCGTGTTGAGGCGTTGTGTACAACATTCGCCGAGTCCACCTCATGGAGAAAACGCTCGGCGGTGGCCGCGTTTGCTGTGATGATGGCATCCGTGTGGCGCGACCCAAACGTTCTGATGTGCGCCATTGCAGCCTCTAGGTCGCTAACGATCTTAATGGCAACGGCAAGTTCTCCGTATTCGACAGCCCAGTCAGAGTCTTCGGTTATGAGCGTCACGCAGTCGACTCCGGCAATGGCGACAGTTTGCGAGCACCCGTTCACTCGTACACCACATTGCTTCAAAGCCGTTACAAGGACAGGAATCCATTCCAACGCATTGCGATGTACAAGCACGGTCTCAACGGCATTGCACGCGCTGGGTGCCTGCGTCTTTGCGTCGATGATGATGCGCGTTGCCATCTGCAGGTCAGCATCGGTATCAACGTAAACGTGGCAGATTCCATCGGCATGTCCAAGAACTGGAATTCGAGTATTTCGTTGCACGTATTGAACCAGTTCCTTGCTGCCCCGAGGGATAACCAAATCGATAAGGCTATCTAACTTGAGGAGTTCCGCCACGGCCTCGCGTCCGTGTACCACCGTTACACTGCTGCACGGAACACCGTGCTGTAACAACGATTCGTGCATGAAGCGCTGAATCAGCTTGACCGTATGGGTCGCCTCCTGACCGGCCTTGACGATTAACGCATTGCTGGATTTCATCATCAGGCTCATCAACTGAACAACGGCATCCGGGCGGGACTCAACGATTGCCGCTACCGTACCGTACGGAACGGCAATCTGGCGTAAAATAAGGCCATCGTCGAGAAGGGTGTGGCGAAGAACGTGGCCAACGGGTTCCGGCAACGAGCTGACTTGGCGTACCGCATCCGCCATCTGATGAATTTTGGCATCAGTCAATCGCAAGCGGTCAATGAGAGCTGAGTTCAAAGCAGCGGAGACTGCATCCGCCACGTCTCTTGAGTTGACCTTCATCAGCTCCGCCACGCTGCCATCAATTTTGTCCGCGAAGAGCTGCAGAATGGCATTTTTCTTTTGAGATTCAAGAGTGGCAAGTGTCTTGCCGGCGCTTTTTGCCTGCTGAGCAATTTCTTTGACGCTATGCATCCATTTGACTCCTATCTAGACTGCTTCCAACAGAACAGCCCTGTGCAATCAGCCTCAACACCGAGGGATTGCAGCCGTTAGCAATGACTGCTCGCTGGCATCCGTGTTCAACCGCAAATTGCGCAGCACGCACCTTTGACCACATTCCACCTCGGCCGTGACGTCCACCTTGGCAGGAGAAGTACTCGACTCGCACGTTGCGCAAATCGGAAATCATCTTTGCCTCAGGGCGCGAAGGGTGCATGTCGAAGACTCCATCTACATCGGTGAGGAGTACAAGGCACTCCGTGTGGAGTGACGCAGCGATAATCGCGGCCAGCATGTCGTTGTCTTCAAAGTAGGGCCGCTCGTTTCCGGTCCACGCGGAAGCAGCATCGTTTTCATTGAGAATAGGAAGGTGCTTTTTGCTAGTGCACTCCCTCAGGGTGTCACAGATCATCTGGCGACGCTGGTCGGTGCTGAGATCGCCGTTCGTCAGCAGGATCTGCGCCGTCTGAATGCCAAGTTCGTGAAACGCGTTGTCGTACGTGCTGGTCAACGCGCTTTGCCCAATGGCAGATAGCAGTGGCGTCGCCACCGACTCTTTCTCGCCAAGCAGAATTCGCCCAAGGGCAATCGCACCAGACGAAACAAGCATTACCTCCGCACCACTGCGAACAAGCGGATGAATGGAACTTGCCAGCGCGGCAATTGCCGACTTGTAAGATTCGCCGTCTCCCCTCATGAGAACGTTGCTCCCGACTTTGATGATGAACCGTCGATACTTGAGAGCAATGGACGGAGAGATCTTCGCATCAGCAAATATCGTTTTCATATTACCTTCTCCAATTCTTGTTGCTTGAAGGCGCACAGGCCGTCTGACGCACGTTGCAAGCGGTTCTGCTTGCGGTAAAGCTAACGCCCGCAGATGCTGGCTACAGATGCGACAAGCGCATTGCTGGTCTTTTCGCTGGAAGAAACTCGCATACTGCGGGCTTTTTCGGTCGTCGCCGCAACCGCTTGCATGAGAGTTGCGCGAATCCCTGCCTTTTCGAGTTCAAAAAGGCCATCGACGGTACACCCGCCCGGCGTCGTCACCTCACCTTTGAGCAGAGCAGGATGTTGTTTCTCAGCAAGCTGCAGTGATGCTGCTCCGAGCATTGCCTGACTTGCGAGCAGCGTGGCGAGCTCGCGCGGCAATCCCATGCGGACTCCGCCGTCGGCAAGCGCCTCAAGAATCAGGTACATGAAGGCCGGACTGCTGGCAGAAAGTGCCGTCACTGCGTCCATCCACTGTTCTTCCACGTCGACGGTACGCCCCATCAAGTTGAAGATCTCTTTCACCGTGGTAGCGCAATGTCCATCTTCCGGATCACCAGTGCACAGAGCCGTCATGCCAGCCCCAACCCGGCAAGCAGTGTTTGGCATTGCCCGCACCACGCGGACGGACTCTCCGACGCATTCCCCTATGTCCTTAAGAGAAAGGGCTGTGACGATTGAAACCAAAATGGTGGATGGGCGAAGTTCCGAGCGGATTTCCTTGAGTACAGCGATGGCCTGCTGCGGCTTCACGCACAAAACAACAACGTCGGAACCATGAACGGCCTCATGGTTATTTGTTAAAACGCGCAGAGCCGTTGATCTAGTAAGAGCATCTGCAGTCTTCTGTTGCTTTACTGTGACAACGAGTTGTTCCGGAGTGCACTGCCCCCTGAGAGCCAACGCCTGTGCGATCAACGATCCCATTTCACCGCAACCCAGAATCGCAATACGGTTCTCGGAGATGACGTTCATTACGGCGGTATCACTGCTGTTCACCATTTAGCCTCCAAATGAAAAAGCCCACCAACTGGTGGGCTTTCTGGTAAATCTTTCGCTTGTTTAATATCGAGCGAACGTATTCCAGAGCAAGCCCACGTACCGCGCCGGTGGGCACGGGAGATGCGGCGTTGATGAAAGGACTTTCGCCATGTATGGTTCCCAATGTAGCACGAAATCTAAAATCGTGCCACGATTTTCACGCGTTCATCTTTTGGGTAGAGCTAATTTGGGTGAGCAGGCAGATGTCGTGGGCATGACCGAGCAGCGGGGATTGGCACACCTGCCAAGCAGGAGTTTCCCTGAATACGAGCCACGAAATCCCTCTTACCCTGCACCTCGGTAAAGACAATCACAATTGGCGGAGAAGGAGAGGGCAGATGCTGAGTGTCCTCAGTCAACATATCCACTCAGAGTTCCAGCCGCGATCAGCAAAAAAATCAAAGATTCTGCAACTTTCCACAGGTGAACCAGCATCTACTCTCTTAAGCACGCAACTTCGGGCGATTTGTACCCACGATGTAGCAGTCTGCGCACTGCTCTGCAAAGGTTTTCTCCAAAGTGTCTCCCCCCAAAGTTTTCCAGCCAAAACAGCCCTCGCCCGAGGTGCGCCTGAACACGGATTGTCTTTTGAACAGCCGGGCTCAAAGAACTTCAGAGCCATGGTTCCGGGGAAGAGCCTCTGGCTCCAAACTTCCCTTTTAGAAGATTCGAGCACAGCGGACGAATCGGGGCGCTGGTTGGAGATTTGGGAGTCGGGAAAGGTTCCGAAGCAAGGAACTCGCCCACCTTCGTTCGCACATACTCATCTACGACTGGGAAAACTTGCGGGAATAGCTGGTGCTTCGACTTCAACCGAAAGACACGGGCCTTTCTGTCCGCGCCCTGATGCGAAGCAGTCGAGAGATGTTCAACGACGATTCTAGCCAAGTTGAATTTGCGCGGAATCTTCACGATGCATCGGTATCACCTTCGCCGAGCAGAAGTGGGTGTAAAAACAGCGTCGAGATCGTGGATTACTACCAGAAGAAACCATGCCCAAGAGGGTTTTCCGTTCATCCGGGCGAGTTCCTGAGAGAAGAGATCATGAAGCCGGTCGGCCTCACCTCCAACAAGCTGGCCCGCGAACTGCATATCTCGGTTCCACGCGTGAACGACATCGTGCTGGAGCGCCGTTCAATTACGGACGACACCGCGATCAACGTGGCGCGCTACTTGGGGCAGCGCGCAGCCCCAAAGAGCAAAAGACCGCCTGACTTGGTGGACCAGAAGTGCCATCCTGTTAAAACTTCAAACGACACTCGATAATTTTCAGCGATTCTTCAGATACCTACTTCGAAGTGCGCTACGAGGCGATTCGGTTCACGACGTCTGTGAAGTCTTCAAGTTTCTTCTCGAGTTCCCCAATTCGTCGGGTGACTCCCTGGCCGATGCTGCTGTCCACTTTGCTTTTGACCTGGTGGAGGCGATCGATTTCAATTTTGATTGCTGCGCAATCCGTATGCTGTTCGCTATTCATGAGTTGCTCTCCGCTGGTGTGGCTTGTAAATTGTTGTCCTTCAGTAAGCGACCGCTACCCGCAATGCTCCTATGCGATAGCGGTAATGGCGAGATCTGCAGGTCGTTCGACCGCTTCCGAATTTGCCTTATCGATGAAACGCCTGAACCTGCTGCCGTTTTCAGCTCGCGGCATTAATACCGGTGCTTTCGGTGCGCTCGTGTTGCCAGCAGTTCGCGCCCGGGTTTGCGTTGCTCGCGTGTCTGCCTCCGACCACCGCGGTTGTCCTTGAGACGGGCTTCGTTGATAGTCAACACCCGCTCGCCAAGCAAGGTCTGGTTCAAAGCAGTGATAGCAGCTCCAGCCTCGCTGTTATCGGCCATCTCGACAAATCCGAAGCCTCGTGAACGACCGGTGTCACGATCTATGACCACGGTGGCCGTCTCAACCGCACCAAACGGTTCGAACAAAGCTCGAAGTTGATCGTTTGTCACAGCAAAGTCCAAGTTGCCGACGTAAAGGTTTTTCATGGCTTCTGCCCTCTCTGGTAAGTCGCAGTCGTGGGCAAAGAGTGTAGGTTTCTGCCCGTTCTGGCTATCCCGCAAACTAAGATGGGCGAACTTCAGATCAGCTGACTTAGTTCAGAAGACCTGAACAGGAAGAGGAAACTTTCTCGGGGTAACGCTAGCGCAAACGCCGCCACGCCGTCAATTCCGGCTCTGGAGCCGCGCTCAGTTGCCCCAGACAGGGCGTACCTCTCGAGTCAAACAGAATCGGATGCTCCCGTCAATTCCGGATTATCTGTCGACCGCAGAAACGTGAACGCGTCGGCCCCGCCCCCGCGCACAATCCTGCCCTTTCCATTGCTCCAACCCTTGTCTGGTTTCAAGCGTTTGCATCTCCTGCGCCCAGGATTTTGCTTTTGTTCCTGCCGTTGCTCGTTTGATTCTGGTGGTTTGGCAATGCACTTGCAGCCGTTTTCACGCTTTGCAAAACTTGGCAGGCGCGCCCTCTATGCCATCGCCTACCCTGGCGCTACCCGCACCGAGTAACCGGCCTCACCAATCGCACCTCGAAGCAGGTCACCCAGGTATGCAGTTGTTTGCTGTACCACTCCAGCGCCACGGCCTCGGAAGAGTTCTCGGCGGAAAGCTTTTTGCGCAGATTGGCGGCCTTGCGCTCGGCGGACGGGTCAAGGCCGAATTCCAGTTGCTTGCACAGCTCTTCGCGCCGTTTCCGGGCATCGCTCAGGGTGATTTTGGGATAAACGCCAATGGAGAGGGCTTTTTTCCTACCAGTCTGCCAATACCGCATTCACCTTCTGTTTTCAGTTGTTTATGGATTTTATTAGACGGATATGGAAGCCGAAAAGTTTGGCAACCTGACAGCCATCTGCCCGGACTGCGATCACATCATGAATCGGTGCGTCAGCATGGCAAAGCTGGGGCAAGTTCAGGGGAAATTGGCCATCACGTTTCCGCAGGCACTGGAACGTATAAGTGAGAGTAGTCAACCCACCGTAAACAGTGACCTGAGATAGGAGACATCGACCATGACAAAACACCACGCCGATAACGAACGAATCAAGCGCCAGTATTTCGCCTTTCTGAAGGATGCCAAGGGCAATAGCGAGACAACCGTGGATGCGGCTGCGAAGGCGATAAACCGGTTCGAGGTTTACACCAAGCACCGGGATTTCAAGCTGTTTCACGTTGAGCAAGCAATTGCGTTCAAGAAGCACCTCGCCGAACAGAACGGGCAAAGGTCCGGCCAGAAGCTGAGCAAAGCAACCTTGTATGCCACGCTCACGCAGCTCAAGGGGTTCTTCCATTGGCTTGCAGGGCAGCCCGGCTACAAGTCACGCCTTCAGTATTCCGATGCCGAGTTTTTCAACCTGTCCGACAAAGATACGCGCATTGCCACCGCCCGGCGGGAACAACAAGCGCCGACGTTGGCACAGGTCAAGTACGTCATCCAGTCGATGCCGTCCGGCACGGAGATCGAGCGCCGTGACCGTGCGCTGATCGCATTCACGTTCCTTACAGGCGCGCGGGACAGCGCCATTGCTTCGATGAAGCTAAAGCATGTTGACCTTATCGCGAACAGCGTCGACCAAGATGCACGCGAAGTTAAGACGAAATTCAGCAAAACCTTCCGCACCTTCTTCTTCCCGGTGGGGGATGAAATTCGCGAGATGGTGGCGGAGTGGGTGGCCTACCTGCGGGATGACAAATTCTGGGGCAATGACGATCCTCTGTTCCCGGCAACGCGCATTGCGCTGGGGGCGACTCGCCAGTTTGAAGCGTCAGGACTGGAACGGGAGCACTGGAGCACCGCATCGCCCATTCGCACCGTCTTCCGCGATGCCTTCGCCAGCGCTGGCCTCCCATATTTCAATCCGCACAGCTTTCGGAATACTCTTGTACGGCTCGGCCAAGATGTCTGCAAGTCCCCCGAGGAGTTTAAGGCGTGGAGCCAGAACCTCGGGCACGAGCAGGTCTTGACGACCTTTCTCAGCTATGGCGAGGTTGCGTGTCAGCGCCAGGGCGAGATCATCCGAGCCTTGGCAACACCACAACAGGCCGCGCAATCGAGTCCCGACGAGTTTGCGGATGCAGTGGTAAAGAGACTACGAAATTCCGGGGTGGACATTTCGACTAAGTGAACTCGGACCTTGCCCGGTCCGACAAACCGTCAAGCCGCTCCGCCGTGCATCGGGATTACCTTTGCCCCTGACTCAACCAAATCGAGATAGTCCGCCCAGTGCTGCATCATGCGCTTGCGCTCCGGCAGGTATTCGGCACGGTTGTATGCACCCCTAACCTGATTGCGTTCGCAGTGGGCAAGCTGGCGCTCGATCACGTCAGGCTTGAAACCGGCTTCGTTGAGGATGGTGGAGGCCACCGCGCGGAAGCCGTGACCAGTCATTTTGCCTTTATAGCCGAGACGGTAGAGTGCGTACAGCATCGTGTTGTTGCTGATCGGTTTGTCGCGATTCCTGCCGGGAAAGACGAAGCGGCTGCCAAAAGATAAATCCTTGAGTTCGGACAGTATGACAAGGCCCTGAGTGGAAAGCGGAACCACATGCTCGGTTTTCATCTTCATGCGCACGGCGGGAACAATCCACAGCGCATTGTTCAGATCGAACTCCACCCATTCCGCGCCAATCAGTTCTTTGGTGCGGACAAAGGTTTGCGCCATCAACTGCAGGGCGAGGCGAGTCTGCTGGTCGCCAATCTGGCCATACTCGGCAATCGCCCGTAGCAAGTCCGGCAGTTCCTCGGCGCGGACGGCTGCTTGATGCTGTTTTACGTGCGGAGTCAAAGCCCCGCGCAGATCGGTGGACAGGTTGCGCGTGCAGCGCCCGGTGGCAATACCGTAGCGGAACACCTGTCCGCACACCTGTAGGACGCGGTGGGCAAGGTCGTATGAACCACGGCTTTCTATGATTCGTATTGCCTGCAATAGCTCCGGCGCTTCGATCTGGCCAATCGGACGTTTGCCGAGGGCAGGGAAAATGTTGGACTCAAGACGGCGCTTAACATCTTCGGCGTGGTGCGGCACCCAGGTATGCAGTTGTTTGTTGTACCACTCCAGCGCCACGGCCTCGAAAGAGTTCTCGGCGGAGAGCTTTTTGCGTAGATTGGCGGCCTTGCGCTCGGCGGACGGGTCAAGGCCGGATTCCATTTGCTTGCACAGCTCTTCGCGCCGTTTCCGGGCATCGCTCAGGGTAATTTTGGGATAGACGCCAAAGGAGAGGGATTTTTCCTTGCCAGCCTGCCAATACCGCATCCGCCAATACTTCCGGCCATCAAGATAGACCCACAGGTAAAGGCCATCGCCATCGTGGAGCTTGCGGACGCCCGCCCCGTTGCTGGTTGCGTTCTTACATTCGACAGCGGATAGAAGATTTGTGGCCACCGTGGTAACTCCGTACCGTAGTAAATTTCTTGCCACGATTTTTACCACGGTTCAGAACCGGACGCAAACGGATGTTACCACACGATGTTGGACTATAAAACCTTGCAAGGCCTTCTGTTTTCAGTTGCTTATGTATTTTATTGGACGAATATGGAAGTAAGTCTGGCGGAGAGAGTGGGATTCGAACCCACGTTAGAGTTACCCCTAAACACGCTTTCCAAGCGTGCGCCTTCAGCCACTCGGCCATCTCTCCATTCAGGAATTCGTTTGCACGAACCTCTTTATTGTAACTTACGCAATCGTTTCGGGGCGCACAATGCGGCACAAGCCTGTGGATTACTCCAGACTTCTTGAGCTCTCCTCAGGCGTTTCGCTGAGTCCACCGGCCGTGCGGTCAATGACGGGCGTCGCGATCACCGAAGGATCAGCTTTGCAATAAACCTCTAACAGTCGATGATGTATGCAGTACAGCGCAAGTTCCAGGCGGTCGGAGACACCCAGCTTGTCATAGACTTTTCTCAGGTAGTTCTTAACAACCTGCTCGGTGGTACCAATCTCCAGCGCAATTTCCTTGTTGCGCAAACCTTGCGTCACCCCGGCGATAATCTGGATTTCCCTCTGACTGAGCGTCAGTCGGTTTCGCGGCTGTGTCAGTTGGGCTGCCTGAGCCCGATAGGCATCGATAATCCAGTTCACGCCCTGGTGATCCAGCCAGGTCTCGCCCTGGTGCACTTTTTGAATGCACTTGATGAGGAGATCCGGCCCAATCGAACGCGTGATAATTCCGCGCACTCCTCGCCGCATGAGTTCAACAGTCTCTTCCTCAGTTGGCTCGATCATAACGAGAACAATTTTCAGTGACGGAGCCAATGCCAGAATGCTGCTCACCATTTCACGTGGCGACTCCGTCAAACCGCACTCGATCAGCATTAGATCGGCCTCGTGCCGCTTGACAGCCGCAACCGCTTTCGGTGCAGATTCCACCTGCGCCACGATACGGATATCATCCGTGCGCGCGAAAATTTTTCGCACGCCCACACGGAAAATTGGCTCGCTGTCAGCCACAATCACGCGAATTGCCGTGCGATTTCCCGAATCCGATTGCGGCAGTGGTGTGGCCTCGTCCTTGGCCATGGGGGTCGCCCCGCTCTCTTCAGAGTTTTAGTCTGCCTAGCTTAGCGGGAGAAGTGGTATTCGTCAATGATTACGCCGATGCCATTCGATCGCCAACCACAGTGCAGCGCATATTCCCCCGCACACTCCAACTCTCTATTTAGAAGCGCGTTGTCTCCATAAATTGGAATCCCTCCACTCGCATCGGCGGAGCCACCATGTCAAACGCTTCCTCGCCGGCGGCCCGTACTGGCTGCCCTAAATCGAGCACATGCTGCAACATCTGGATCACACTCTGATTAAAGCGGAAGTTCCGTATGCCTTTCCCAACCTTGCCATTCTCCACGAGAAACGTACCGTCGCGGGTCATTCCGGTCAGGATCTTCTCGTAAGCATCGACTTCCCGAATGTACCAGAAGCGGGTAATCAGGAGACCGCGCTCGGTCCTGGCAATCATCTCCTCTACGGTCTTCGCGTCGCCGGGTGCCACCTTGAAAACGATATTTGTTGCTGACTCGCCGTTCTCGTTCGGCAGGCTGAAGCCGTGACCAGTCGGCCTCGCCCCGATGAGCTTTGAGGCCAAATTCGATTCGCTGACCCGCGCAGCCGTTCCGCGCGCCATCGCTACTTCGCGCACCACGCCGTTCTCTACCAGAGTCAGTCCGTTCCGCGCCACACCTTCGCCATCAAAAGCCGGACCGGTCTGATCGGCATGGCTCACGTCGTCCACGATGGAAATGTTTTCTCCGAAGAGCTTTGTGCCCAACCGCCCGTTTAAGCAGGAACGCTGCTCCAGCAACGCCAGCCCGCTGAAGTCGTGAGCCAGAAAACCGATCAGGTCGACCACAGCGGAAGGCTCCAGTATCACCGTGTACTTCCCCGGCGGCAGTTCCACCGGAGCCGCCGAGCGCAGCGCCTTCTCTGCCGCAGTCTCTGCCAGCGCTCGCGCGTCAAGCCGTTTTGCAGTGGTGTAGTTCTGCTTCTGCCAGCCGGAACTGTCCGCGGCCTGCATTGTGACGGAGGCCTCGGCCATCGTCTGCCGATGCCATCGCTCCACGCCATGGGAATTGAAGAGCGCCTCGAATTCTTCCCCGGAGGAGTAGATTCCCGCCGCATTCAACCCGTGCCGGTGAGCGACTGCGACCATCGCAGCAACCTGTTCGGCACGCTCACCCGCTCCCATCGTCGCTGTCTCTTCGCAATAGCGATTGAGTTCGGGTACGCTTCCCTGCTCTGCTACGGTCAGCATCGGTAGCAGTTCGGGGTCTTGTTCCTGCACACGTGCCAGCGCCTCCGCCTGCTGTACGACCCGCCGCAAACTTTCGTCATCCAGGAGATTGGTAGTGGCGCGCGCCGTGCGACCACCCATCTGCACCCGCACGGAGATCTCGTATCCTTCTTCACTCACATTCTGCGTAATAGCATTATTGGCAAAGCGCGTAAGCGAAGAACGCCCGCCACGGACGCTGACTTCCACGTCACGTAAATCTGTGGCGCGCCGAATCCGCTCAAAGATTTCCGCGCAGCGCCCTTTATCCATCACTCTATTCACAGTCATCGATCTTCCTCGATCCGCGCAGCCCACTCTTTTCTTATTTACCGTATGCCCCGCCTACCTTCACCTGCAGAAAGCGCGCTGGAGCCGCACCGTGCCCCGTACCCATACTCTGCTCCGGCTGTCCCTTGCCGCAGTTCGGAGTTCCCCACAATGTCCAGTGCCGCCGGTCGCAAATTGCATCCATCGAGTTCCAGAACTCGGTGGTGATCCCTGAGTAGGAGGGGTTGCGCAGCATCCTGCCCAGCTTTCCTCCCTTGATTTCCCAGGCGGCCTCGCAACCGAACTGAAAGTTGTAGCGTTTGTCGTCAATTGACCAGGAGCGGTTGGTTTCCATGTAGATTCCGTCGCTGGTTGAGCCGATCAGGTCGTCAAAGCTCATAGGCTGCTCACTGGGCAGAATGCTCACGTTCGTCATGCGCACGATCGGAACGCGCGCCCACCCCTCGGCGCGCATGTGGCCACCCGAGCGATTACGGCCGATCATGGCCGCCGTATCGCGCGACGAGAGATACCCTTCAAATCTTCCCTTCGTGATGATCGGAACGCACTGCGCCGCCACGCCTTCGTCGTCGAAGGCGAACGTACCCAAACCAGGTCCGTGCTCTTCGCGAGCATCGGCAACAACGTTTACCAGTTCGCTCCCATAACGAAGCGTGTGCAGTTTATCGAGGGTCAGGAATGAAGTGCCCGCAAAATTCGCCTCGTACCCCAGTACCCGGTCAAGTTCAATCGGATGCCCGATCGATTCGTGAATCTGCAGCCCTAGTTGCGATGAATCCAGCACGATGTCGCGCCGTCCTTCGGGACATTGCGGAGCCTTCAGCAGTTCAACGCACTCCCGGGCCACTCGTTCCGCGTTTTCCAACAGGCGAAGTTCGCCGATCAGTTCATAGCCTTTGTTCTGATACTGCCCGCCAAAAGAATTTGGATACGAGCGCGTTTGAATAGAGTCGCCCTCGAACGCATGAGCCGCAAATCCCGCGCCCGTTGTGGTACGGGTTTGGTGGATCGCCGCCCCCTCCGTGCTGTAAAACCACTGTTCGTATCGTCGGAAGGTCATACTGGTTTCCGCCAGCGTCACGCCTTCCACCGCTGTCAGAGCCGCATCAATCTTTCGCAGCAAATCGAAGTTTTCTTCCATCGGCACGGCGAAAGGATCGATTTTGCAAGGTGAACTCCACTCCGCCACTGCCGCAGGCTCATCCACCAACCGCACAGGCTCGCGCTGAACCCGCGCCGAAGCCTTTGCGATTTCCACGGCCATCGCAGCGCAACGCTCCACGCCGGCGCGTGTAAGCTCCTGGGTTGCAGCAAAGCCCCATCCGCCGTCGGCCAGCACGCGTATTCCCAGGCCCAGCGACTCGCCTTCCGAGGCCACCGACACCCGTCCGTTTCTGGTCCCCAGTGAACGCCAGCGTTCATCCACAATCCGCGCCTCGGCATGGCTTGAACCACGCGCCACGGCCATCGCCAGCGCCCAATCTGCAATCTGTCTCATCGCAACTCCCGCCGCACAGGAGGCGGCCCGTCAATTCTAGTTCTTCCGCGCTAAAGCAACGGGACCGCAATCGACTGCGGCCCCAGCGCCTAATTTCTCCTGCAAGCTCACTGCTTCTCCATCCCTTCTGGAGTAAATATGAACGTCGTTCTCTGTCCCTCCGGCCCCAAATCTCCGGTAGGGTTGCCATTGTAGGTCACTGAAATTCCCGCTGGATTCCCCACGATCAACATAATCTTTTCATTGGCCGTGAAGCTCCGGGTGCGCAACTCCGGTTTTTTAGGGTCAAGCGTCAGAGTCTCTACGAATTTGCCGTCGGCGCGAACGCTGACCCATGCGCGCGCCTTTGCAGTAACTGAAATCTGCACCGGGGCCGTGCTCTCCTCGGAAGCAACCTGTGCCGTTCCGGTTCCCTGCGCGGGAGTTGCCGCTGCCAGTGGGTTTACGGCTTCGGTCTGAGTTGGAGTTCGAGCTGGAACCGGAGCTGGAGTAGGAACTGGAGCTGGGGCGAAGGTTGGAGCTGGAGTTGGAACTGCACCCGCCGTAGCGCTCGTTTGGCCTGATGTCGTTGGCAGTGCTGGTGCGGATGCCGCAGGTGCCGGGTTTGCATTTTGCTTCTCGACCGGAGGCTGTGCTGCTACTTGCTCTCTGGCCTCCTTACGATGCTCTCTCAGCCACAATCCGCCAAGCACCAGTGCCACAATTACGGCCAGCACGCCGAGGAATGCCCCGGCATTCAGCGCAAATTGCGATTTCTGTGGGACCTTGCGTGCGGCCTCAACCTGGGAGGACAGCGTTTCCATATCTGTTTCCGGAATCGGCACCTTTACCGCAGCCAGGTACTCGGCTATCGTCTTCTCTTCGTCCAGTCCTACATACCGTGCATAGGAGCGCACAAAACCTTTATTGAAGATGCCGCCCGGCAGGAGATCAAATCTCTCGTCCTCCAGAGCTTGCAAGGCCCTGGTACTGATTTTTGTCGCAGCCGAAATGTCTCGCAACGTGATGTTGCGCGCTTGCCGTGCCTGACGCAAATTTTCCCCAAACGATGCCACGTTGGTGCCCCTTGCCGACTACCCAAAATTGAAACTTCAACTTATCCGCGGCGCGACGGCAGCGCTTGAACAATTGGCTCTAAGTTGATACCGCTCTGCGAGCTTCATGATAGAAACGCCGCAAATACAAGTCAAACATAAGCACTTCTTTTCTCCTGATCTTGCTCGCGCAATCGTTCACGCACCGTTAGACGCATGAACAACTAGTGCCGCCTGCAACTTTACGCGTCATCCATAACAGGCACTATAATAGGGGTCCGTACTTCGACAAGAACACCCCAAGGCAACCGTGATGACGCTACCGCAACAGCCGTCTGAACTTAGCCAAGCCAAACCAGAACTCGCCATCCTGCACGACGTAGCAAAGGCGCTCACGTCTTCGTTGAATCTCGACTCCGTGCTCCAAACCATCATGGAAAAGGTCGCGGCATATTTCCGGCCTGACACCTGGAGTCTGCTCATGACCGACGATGAGCATCAAGAACTCTATTTTGCAATTGCCGTTGGGGATGCCAGCGATTCACTTAAGTCGATCAGGCTTCGTATTGGAGAAGGTATCGCCGGATGGGTCGCCAAGCACGGAGAACCCGTGGTCGTGCCAGATGTCATGAAGGACGAGCGGTTCTCCTCCCGAGTTGACCAAGTGACCAAGTGTAAAACCAAATCCATTCTCTGTGTTCCCCTCGCATCCAAATCGCGAGTTCTCGGTGTCATCCAGCTCATCAATGTAAATATGTCCCGCTTCGGGATTGATCAGTTCATGCTTTTGCAGGCCCTGGCTGATTATGCCGCTATCGCAATCGACAACGCGCGGGCCGTTGAAAAAATTCAGGAATTGACGATCACTGACGACTGTACTGGCCTTTACAATGCGCGCCACCTGACTAATTCCATCGAATCCGAGGTCTATCGCTCCAACCGCTTCGGCTACGAGTTCAGCATCCTCTTCCTTGACCTCGACTATTTCAAACTGGTGAATGACAATTTCGGACACCTTATCGGCAGCCGCTTGCTGTTTGAGATCGGCAGCACCATTCGGAGCAATCTTCGTTTAATCGATTACGCTTTCCGATATGGAGGAGATGAATTTGTGGTCCTCCTGCCACAGACCGGCAAAATGTCCGCACTCATCGTCGCCCGCCGTCTTCGCGATATTCTGCGCAACACAACATTCCACATTGGAGGATACGACCTCAATATCAGGGCCAGCATGGGTGTGGCCAGCTTTCCCGAAGATGCTAGAAACGCACACGACTTGATTCGCCAAGCCGACGAAATGATGTACACCATCAAGAACACTACTCGCGATGCCATCGCTGTCTGTGGCATTGGGGCGACAATTTAACCTGTATAGTGGCGAAATTGCCTATTTATCGACTCCGAAACCCCATGCCGCCGCGTTTTCATCTTGCCCAATCTGCATCACAATCGCGTACTCCCCAGGTGTCAGGTTTTCGAGAGGAATAATCTTCCACCAATCTCCACTGAACCTTTCTGCCCGCGAGTGCAGAGATTTCTCTGCCTGGCTCTGATCACCGGTTAACGAAGTCTTATTCTTTGCCAACAGACGGACACTCTTTTTCCGTTCCAACCGTACGATCCGAAAATAATCTCCTGACACGGCACCCTGATTGTCTTCCACGTACACAAAGATGGCTGGATTGGGCGAATGGATTCGAATCTTAGCTGCCGCCCCTTCCAACTCGATTGTCTGCTGCTGGCTGGCAATGGGGTTGATCGTCCTTCGCAACATGTTCTTCGCCGCATTGTCGTTCACCTGGATTTTGTTCATCTCCAGCTTACTCAGCACCGTTTTCCCGGCTACCTCCGTCATCAGAAATACTCCGCCCTCGGCTGGCAGCCGCAGCTCCGGCGCAACGAGAGGCGTCTTCGATTCTTCCGCCTTGCGAACAGCATCCTCCTCTTCTGCCGTTTTTTTCAGCTCTTCTGCTTGGATTTTGGCGTGCTCTTCGTTCCACGCGTCCGTCGCCTTCCAGTCCACAAGCGATACGGGGAGTTCCTCCCATTCGGCCCGCTCAGCGCTGAAATATTTCACGCGATCTCCGACTTTGTTCCACTCGGTCGCCGTCTGGTAGCTGCCGTCGGTCAGAATAAGCCGTTTCGCGCTCTGCGCCGAAGCATTCACCGTAAGCAGCAGCATCACCACTGCCAGACCGTTCACCGCACGCAATACACTGAATTTCATAGCCACACAAGATACCACCACTGCGGAATTTTGAAAGCTGTTCACGGTCGGCTTGCAAATGTTTTCCGCGCTTCACCCTGCTCCCGGGTTGCTCCCAGCCTCGTTTTCGTGGAAAATTGATTGTGCACCCCTGCCAAATTCACCAATTTAACCTCATTCTGGTTACGAGGACGATATGTCGGCAAAGTACATCTTTGTGACGGGCGGTGTCGTGTCTTCTCTCGGCAAGGGCTTGGCCGCTGCTAGTATCGGCTGCCTGCTGGAGAGTCGCGGCTTACGCGTCAGTCTGCAGAAATTCGATCCATACCTCAACGTCGACCCCGGAACCATGTCGCCTTTTCAACACGGCGAAGTCTTCGTCACCGACGATGGCGCCGAAACCGATCTGGATCTGGGTCATTACGAGCGCTTCACCCACTCCCGCCTGACCCGCGAGAATAACCTTACTACCGGCCGCATCTACGAGCAGATTATCGCCAAAGAGCGCCGCGGAGACTATCTCGGCAAGACCGTGCAGGTTATCCCGCACGTTACCAACGAGATCAAGGCCGCAATGAAAAAGATTTCGCACGATGTCGACGTAGTTATCTGCGAAATCGGCGGTACCGTCGGCGACATCGAGTCGCTTCCCTTCCTCGAAGCCATCCGCCAGATGCGCCAGGAGTTGGGCCGCGAGAACACTCTTTTCGTCCATGTCACACTGGTTCCCTACATCGCCGCTGCCGGAGAGCTGAAGACCAAGCCCACGCAGCACTCGGTAAAGGAACTGCTCTCCATCGGAATCCAACCCGACATTCTGCTCTGCCGCACCGACCGATTCCTGCCGCAGGAGATGAAGGGGAAGATAGCCCTCTTCTGCAACGTCGAGGAGCGAGCCGTAATCACCGCCCGCGACGTTGCCAGCATTTACGAGTGCCCCCTGTCCTTTGCACAGGAAGGCGTGGATAAACTCGTGCTGAAGTATCTCCACCTTGAAGCCAAAGAGTCTGACCTTAGCAAGTGGGAAGCACTCGTCCACCGCGCCTACAATCCGCAGGATGAAGTGCTGATCGGGATCGTCGGCAAGTACGTCGAATACGAGGATTCTTACAAGTCGCTCAAGGAAGCGCTCGTCCACGCCGCGCTGAATTACAACCTCAAGCTCAACGTGCAGTGGGTAGAGGCCGAAGGTCTGGAAACAAAAGATAAGAGCGACCACAGCTACGAGCAACAATTGACAGGCTTCGACGGAATTCTGGTTCCCGGCGGCTTTGGAAAGCGCGGTATCGCCGGGATGCTCAACGGCATCCGTTTCGCCCGCGAACACAAGGTCCCCTACTTCGGAATCTGCCTTGGCATGCAGACCGCCTGCATTGAGTACGCACGCAATGTCTGCGGACTCGACGAGGCCAATTCCAGCGAATTCGACCCCGCAACTCCGCACCGCGTCATCTACAAACTTCGCGAACTGCGCGGAGTGGAGGAGCTTGGCGGCACCATGCGTCTAGGCGCATGGGACTGCAAACTGGAAGAGGGCTCCAATGCCTACAAGGCTTATGGCACGGCTGAGATCAGCGAGCGTCATCGCCATCGCTATGAGTTCAACCGCGAATACGAGGAACAGCTGACCGCCGCCGGACTCCGCATTACCGGAAACTCACCCGACGGAACCTATGTGGAGATTGTCGAAATACCCGATCATCCCTACTTCCTCGCGTGCCAGTTCCATCCCGAGTTCAAATCGAAGCCTCTGGAGCCGCATCCGCTGTTCCTCAGCTTCGTCCACGCCAGCTATCAGTACCGCAGCCAGCGCCTTGCCCGCACCACGGTCGAGCAAGACCAATTCTTGCGTTCTCAAGGCGCAGGCAAGCAGTAAGTAAATTCACGGTGCCCCATTCAAGCCTTTCGTTGGCTTGAGTGGGGTAGACGTTCCGCTAGGGATACCAGTTCAGCAGGCGAATCTCACCTGTCCCTCAAGCCCTTTCTGAAATACATTCAGGCCGAATCATTCAGAGATTATGGCTTCAGCGACTTAACACTTGCCATCCCTTCAATCGCACGCAAAAGGTCTTGCGACAGGGTAACATCGGTTCCGACCAGTAGGCACATGTAGCTGTTCGATTCAAAAACGAACCCAAATCCCTTCTTTCGTGGCCTGGATGGATCATGTACAAGTAACCGATATGCCTGTCGGCCAGCGATTTGTACTGGCGATATGTCGCCTATCGGTACCCAGTCGCTTCCCCCGAGACTGCCTTGCATCATCACTTCGGCACATCTCCTCAGAGGGTATCGCTGCCTGTTCAGATATTCCGGTTGAAGCTTGTACCCAATCAAAAACAGCGTCTGCGTTGGCAGGGAATCCGTTTCGAGTGCTTCAGCAATCTCAGGCTTGCCGCATAGCGGGCCGCGACAGCACACGCGTGAAGCGCTGCTTCAAACTGAGAAAAGGCGATTCCAGCCATCGATAGCTGATAGCTGCCAATGATACCGTGATGGCAAAAGCAATGGTGTTCCGGGCCAGGTAACGACCAAGACTTGCCGTTGAGTCATGCACCGTGTAGTCGCTGATCATGAGCCCGAGGATGTGGAAGACATAGAGTCCGTATGAGATTTGACCAAGATAGACGAAGGGATTCTTGGGCAAAGTGGCTTTGGGCCGGAGAGTCGCCAGAAAAAGCCCTGCGGCACCAAGAGCGGCCACCGGATAGCCAAGCACAACCCGCTGAATCGTAAGCGGATCGTCTTTGATGCGGAAATAGCTTGCGGCGAGGATGAAGCAGATGAAGCCTGCGATGAACAGCGCGGAACGGAACAGCGGAGAAAAACGCGGAGCCCTTCCGCGCAGAACCACGGCAAGAATGATTCCGAGGGCAATTGCGTCAAGCTGGACGAAAGTGTTGCACCACAGCTTCGATTCCCAGGTGTGATGAACAGCAAGATACCAACGGGCAGATGTGGCAATGGCGAGCAGGACAGCGGAGATCCGGAGCATGCCGCGTTCAGTGAGCTTGCGCATGGCAGTCGGCCAGAATAGATAGAACTGTTCCTGGAGAGAGACAAACCACAAGTGGAATATTACCGAGGACGGAAAGCCGACAAAGACTATCCACCAGTTGCCGCAGAGAAAGATGAAGGCGAGGAGTGCGCGCCATCCGATTTGCTGTCCGGGAACGAGCCACTGCATAGCCCAGGCGAGCGCAAGAAAGAAGAGATAAAGCGGCCAGATGCGAAGGACGCGACGGATATAAAAAGCCTTGAGATCAATGTCGCCGCGAGAGGCTCTCTCGCGTATGAGAAGTTCGGTGACGAGATAGGAGCTGAGAAGGAAAAAGAGCTGGACGCCATAGGCTCCGGCTCCCGCCAGACCGGCCAGCAACGATGCGAAAACGTGGCCAACGCCCAAATGCGTATAGAACGCCGGATCGTGGGGAAAGGAATGGTGAACGAAGATCAGAAAGAAAGAGAAGAAACGAAGGACGTCGAGTTCGGGCTGATAGAAGCGCTCGGTAAGCGAGCGGCCGGCGAGCTTGGTTGATGACACTAGGCTATCCCAAAAAGACTGTGTGTTTATGTTAACAGCAAGGTATGTAAGACCCGAGGCCAGAGCTTCACATCACCCGGCCAGCATTTGCCAATCGACCTGAGCGAAAGAAATGCCCCACCCAAGAAACTTGAATGGGGCACCGGCAAATATTTGTTACTCGATTACTTGGTAGCGCCGCCTGTTCCACCCGTCTCCTCCAATGAGGCCTGTGCGGCTGCGAGGCGCGCGGTCAGGACACGGAAAGGAGAGCAGGAGACGTAGGTGAGGCCTACGCGATGGCAGAACTTCACCGAGTCGGGTTCGCCGCCGTGTTCGCCACAGATACCAACCTTGAGGTTGGGGCGAGTCTTGCGTCCACGCTCGGTAGCAAGCTCAACGAGCTGACCAACGCCTTCCTGATCGAGCGTGGCGAAAGGATCCTGCTTAAAGATTCCCTGCTTTACGTAGTCGGGGAGGAACTTGTTGATGTCATCACGCGAGAAGCCAAAGGTGGTCTGGGTCAAGTCGTTGGTGCCGAAGCTGAAGAACTCAGCTTCTTCGGCGATCTGATCGGCAACCAGAGCGGCGCGCGGAAGTTCGATCATCGTTCCGACCATATACTCAACCTTGTCCTTCTTGTCGGCGAAAACTTCTTCGGCGACGCGATGGACAATTTCGGACTGATTCTTCATCTCCTTAACCGTGGAGGTGAGCGGAATCATGATCTCGGGAATGACGTTGACGTCCTGCTTCTTGACCTGGAGCGCAGCCTCAAGAATAGCCCGCGTCTGCATCTCGGTGATCTCCGGATAGGTGATACCGAGACGGCAACCGCGGTGACCGAGCATCGGGTTCTGCTCGTGAAGCTCTTCAACGCGAGCGAGAACAGTACGAAGTTCCTTGAGCTTGGGCGATCTCGGCTTGGTAATTTCAAGCTCTTTGATCTCAACAAGGAGATCTTCGCGCTTAGGCAGGAACTCGTGCAGCGGCGGATCCAGGAAACGGATGGTAACCGGGAATCCCTTCATAGCCTTGAAGAGTCCGGCGAAATCAGCGCGCTGCATCGGGAGCAACTTCTTGAGCGCGGCCCGACGATCCTTCTCAGTGCTGGCCATAATCATGGCGCGCATGAAAGGCAGGCGGTCCTTGTCGAAGAACATATGCTCGGTGCGGCAGAGGCCGATACCCTCGGCTCCGAAGGCAATGGCTGTCTTGGCGTCGCGAGGAATGTCGGCATTTGCGCGAACCTTCAAACGGCGATACGGATCTGCGAATGACATGTACTTGACCAGATTCGGGTCGTCAGGCGAAGCATCGAGCCTGTTGAGCTTACCCTTGATCACGCGGCCAGTCGTGCCATCGAGGGAAAGCCAATCGCCTTCCTTGAATGTATGGCCCGCGACTCGCATTTCCTTCTTCTTGTCGTCGACAGCTATGTCGCCGGCGCCGGCCACGCAGCACTTGCCCATGCCACGCGTGACGACGGCAGCGTGAGAGGTCATGCCGCCGCGCGAGGTGAGAATGCCGACCGCGATTTCCATGCCGTGAATGTCTTCAGGCGTAGTCTCGCTACGGACGAGAATGATGGATTTGTACTTGCCCTTCTGGTGAGCGGCAACGGCGTCATTGGCGGTAAAAACGATCTGACCGACAGCGGCGCCCGGCGAAGCGGGCAAGCCCGTCGCGAGAACTTCAACCTTGCTTCCCTTCTCGTCCAGACGGGGAACAAGGAAGTCATACAGCTGGTTGGGTTCAACGCGAAAGACAGCTTCTTCCTTCGTGATGAGCCCTTCTTCCACCATATCGAGGGCGATCTTTACGGCAGCAAGACCGGTGCGCTTGCCGTTGCGGGTCTGCAGCATGTAAAGCTTGCTGTCCTGGATGGTGAACTCAAAATCCTGTATATCGCGATAGTGCTTCTCCAGGCGCGAAGTGATATCGCGAAGCTGCTCGTAGACCTCAGGCATGGTCTTCTCGAGCTCGGCGATGTGCTGCGGAGTACGAACACCGGAAACAACATCCTCACCTTGCGCATTCATCAGGAATTCGCCATAGAACTCCTTGTCGCCAGTGGCGGGATTGCGCGTGAAGCCTACACCGGTACCAGAGGTTTCGCCCAGGTTGCCAAACACCATGGCCTGAACGTTGACGGCAGTGCCGAGCATGTCGTCGATGTTGTTCATGCGGCGATAGTGCTTGGCGCGATCATTGTCCCAGGAGCGGAAAACGGCATCGCGAGCCATTACGAGCTGTTCGCGGGGATCCTGTGGGAAGTCGATCTTTGCGTACTTTTTGACTACTTTCTTGTACTCGGCGATGACTTCCTGCAACGCTTGAGCATCGAGTTCGGTATCGAGCTTGACCCTCTTCTTCTTCTTCTTACCGTCAAAGACCTCGTCGAAATGCTCCTTGCTAATGTCAAGCACTACGTTGCCGAACATCTGAATCAGGCGCCGGTAAGAGTCATAGGCAAAGCGCGGGTTGTGACTACGCGAAGCAAGCGCCTTAACGCTCTGATCGTTGAGGCCGAGGTTGAGAATCGTATCCATCATGCCGGGCATGGAAAACTTTGCTCCCGAGCGGACGGAGACAAGCAAGGGGTTATCGCCGACGCCGAGTTGCTGCTCCTGAAGGGCTTCAAGCTGCGCGAGAGCGGCATTCATTTCCCTGTCCATGTCTGCGCTAATATTCCCGCGCATGTACTCGCGGCAGGCTTCAGTCTGAATAGTGAATCCCGGAGGAACCGGGAGACCAGCATTGGTCATCTCAGCAAGACCGGCGCCCTTACCACCAAGCGTATCCTTCATCTTGCCGTTACCCTCGGCAAAGCCTCCGCCGAAGGAGTAAACGTACTTGACTGCACTGACTGTGGGAGTAGCCATAGACTCACTTTCTGGGTACTAGAGAGATTACGTATTCACAATCATTACTCGCGGCCGAGAACGGGCTGCGTATTACCGCGAAACTTAAAGAGACACTCTGGCAGCAAAAGAAATGCTTCCTTGTCAGGAAGCATTTCTTTCAATAACAACCTCGCTAAAATCTGCGATGGACTGGAATGTTGACGCTACTTTCTGGAGCAGATGTAGACGAGAACTTCGAACTGCCTCGTCCTCCACCATTACCATTACCTTATCGAAGAAGTCGTCGAGCGGCCGACGAATCGAGGCCAGCGCGGCGAGAGCTTCATCATATTGCTTGCGAAGACAAAGCAGGGCGGTGCTGGAGGCGAGATCCTCCGTTTGCTTTGCCAGAATGCGCTCGGCATCACTATCCGCCAATTGCTGCGCGATATTGATCTCGGTTGAAGCTGACCATTTACCGGCTTCGACAGCCTGGCGAAGAATGTTCTTGATGCGCTTGACCGAAGCCGAAATTGCCTCAAAGTCTTCGCTGCCTCGCACCTTTGCAACAGCCTGAGCGCGGGCAAGCGCATCCACTACATCGTCAGCGCCGGAGGCAAGCACGGCGTTCACGACATCGTAGGCATAGCCTTTGATGTCGCGGAGGTAAAACTCAAGACGCTCGCGGAAAAAGGCGGCTACGTTTTGCTCAAACTGAGCGACGGCCGTAAACCTGGATTCGGCATCGCTGTCCTTGTACTGGCGAAGCGCATCGGCCATGATTCGCTTGAGGCTGAGGGGAAGATTGTGCTCAGCCAGAATGCGCACGATTCCATTCGCAGCACGGCGCAGCGCAAAGGGATCCTTTGAACCGGAAGGTATCATGCCAAGAGCGAACATCCCGGCAATGGTATCAGCCTTGTCGGAAATAGCAAGCACTGCCCCCTCCAGTGAACGTGGAACCCCATCTTCCATCGATGCCGGCTTGTACTGATCGTATATTGCCTGCCCGATAGCGCCAGCGGTAGATTCGGAAAGTTTCATGCACTCGGCCTGATGCACTACGTACAGACCGCCGATAATGCCCTGAAGTTCCGTGAATTCTTTAACGAGTTCGGTAGTGAGATCGCACTTGGCCATAAGCGCGGCCTTGTAAACGACCCCCTGACGCAGTTCCGGCCGAAAATCGGTAGTAGCCGCGCTTAGCTGGCTGCCCAGACGCTGCGTACGGGTCGCCTTGTCATAGTAGCTGCCTAATTCCTTCTGGAAAGTTACCGATTTTAGCATAGCCACGCGATCCTTAAGCGTGAACCTTTGATCGGTTTTCCAGAAAAATCGTGCATCGTTGAAACGAGCGCGAAGGACACGTTCGTTTCCGTGGCGCACAATCGCTTCGCCTTCGGAGTCGGTTGCAGTGTTGAGCACGGCAAGAAAGTGAGGCGCTAATTTTCCGCTCGCGTCTTCCACAGCGAAGTACTTCTGATGGTCGCGCATCACGGTAACGAGCACTTCCTCGGGAAGAGCGAGAAACTCCTTATCGAAGTTGCCGAGAATGACCGAAGGCGATTCAGTGAGATTGACAACGGTGTCGAGCAGCTCTTTGTCTTCACGCCAGCGTGCGCCCGGAACCTGGCGGACTGCGGCATCGAGGGCCTTGCGGATTTTGGACTCGCGCTCGGAATAGCTGGGCAGAACATTAGCTGCGCGAAGCTTTTCGGCATAGTCGGCAGGCGATGCAAGTTGGACTGGAGCATCGGACAGAATACGATGCCCCCGGGAAGTGCGGCCTGCGACAATTCCACCAAACTCAAGCGGAACGACCTCACCATCGAGGAGCGCAACCAGCCAGCGCACCGGGCGTACAAAGCGCTCAGGCTTGCCAGGGCGCCAGTACATATTTTTGGCCCAGTAAAGCGCTGCGATTTCCTTGGGAACCAGTTCGGCAAGAAGGTCTAGAGCGGGTTTTCCTTTTTTTACTACATCGGCGGCAAGATAAATTCCTTTTGATGTCGTGGCCGTGGTGAGCTGATCGAGTTCGACTCCGACTCTCTTTGCAAAAGCAATAGCCGCTTGAGTGGGCTTCCCGTCCTTGTAAGCGTGCGCGGCACCAGGCCCAAGAACCTGCTCGGCCACATCCGGCTGCGAAGTCGCGAGACCATGAGCGACAACAGCGAGGCGGCGTGGCGAAGCATATGCATCTACCCTCGCGGCGTAACAGAGACGCTCACGCGTGACGAGTTCGCCGATGCGACGCTGCAATTCTTCCGTGGCAGAGGCAATCATGCGCGCGGGAATTTCTTCAGTACCAATCTCTAATAGAAAATCTGCCATGAGGTCGAATTTTTCCTTCTATTCTGAGGCCATTTGCTTGCTGCCGGTGTGAGCCGAGTCACAAATTGTGCAGCATTCCACTTGTCGATGTGCGCTGACTAAACCTGTGCAGCTGTTGCAGTCACTTTCTGCTCTGATAGTTGATCCACCCAGGCACGAGCTATTCCGACCGCAAGATTGCGCACCCGCTGAATTACTCCGACGCGCTCGGTGACACTGATAGCGCCGCGGGCATCAAGCAGGTTGAACAGGTGCGAACACTTGAGGCAGAGGTCGTAAGCAGGGAGCAACGGAAAGCGGCGGCGCTGCTCTGCGGTGAACTTCGCCGCAGGCTCGGTATGCGACTCACTCTTGGACTTCTTCGTGGGCTCTGCGGTTCCGGCCGCGTACTCTGCGATCAGCGCCTGACACTCCGCTTCATAAGCGTTGAGGTGCTGCCAGAGCCTCTCAACGTCTGCCTTCTCGAAGTTGTACACCGAGAACTGCTCCTCATCAGGGAGACGGATATCGCCATAAGTGACGTCGCCATCAGGACCGTGAACCCAGACGATGTCATAGATCGAATCTACATCCTGAAGGAACGCGGCGATGCGCTCAAGACCGTAAGTCAATTCTGCGCACATCGGATCAAGATCAATACCGCCGCACTGCTGGAAATAGGTGAACTGGGTAATCTCCAGACCATCAAGCATGACCTGCCAGCCGACGCCCCAGGCTGCCAGCGTGGGAGCTTCCCAGTTGTCCTCTTCAAACTTGATGTCATGTCGAGCGAGGTCGATACCGATGGCCTTGAGCGACTCGAGGTAAAGCTCCTGCACGTTCTCCGGCGGAGCCTTCAGAATTACCTGGTACTGAGTGTGCTTGTAGAGGCGATTGGGATTTTCGCCATAACGCCCGTCAGCAGGCCGCCGCGATGGCTGCACATAAGCAACACGGTAGGGCTTGGGGCCGAGAACGCGAAGGAAAGTTTCCGGCGACATGGTCCCGGCACCAACTTCAACATCAAGCGGCTGCTGCAGTACGCAGCCCTGGCGGGCCCAGAAGTCCTGCAGTTTGAGGATGAGTTCCTGAAACGTAAGAGGTTTCGCAGTCATGAATACAATCCGATCTGGTGAGATTGTAAATGCTTGTGCGGCAAGGGGGAAAGGGTTTCGGACGGCAACAGTTTTCGAACCTCAAATTTTGTACTGTCTGACCGCAATCAATTCGTGATCCGGGGCAACTTTGCTTTGATCGCAGCTAGTCGAGGCGTTCGAGTTGGGCCGAGGTATGAAGCTTGCGGTCGAGGTGGCGGTCGATAATCTGCATGAGAAACTTGCGGAGATCGGCAAGGCGCGAGGCGGGCAGCGGCTCGTCGGCAAAATGATCGACAGGATTGCGAAACATACGGGCGGCGATCTCGCGTGACTCCAGAGACATCTCCGAACTGGCAATGCGCCGATGCTGCTGGCATACGAGTCCGTCCCGCAGTGCGTGAAACCAGGCAGGCTGACCAGCGAGCGAGTTGCCGCACTCGATGCACTCGTCGAGCGCGGGGAGAAACCCCAGCAGGCGAATCATCCAGAGATCGAAATAGGTGACTGGCATCCAGATGGCTCCGCTTTCGAGATTCTGGAGAACTGCCCAAGCAAGGCGGAAGACTGAATCGTTCGTTTCGCGCTCGGGCATAAGCTCATCCAGCATTTCAGCCACATGAGAAAGAGCTACGCAGCGCGCATAGTCGATTTCACCGGACAACGGAGACAGGAGCACATCGCAGGAGTCGAGGCGGGCAAGTTCACTGCCCGCGCGGTCCTGCCAGTAAGCCCGCACACAGGTGAGCGGCTCAAGCGCTCCGCCGAAGCGCTTCTGCGAACGCTTAGCAGACTTGGCTACACCCTTCACCTTGCCTTCGGCGCGAGTGAAAAATGTCACCAGCAAGTCGGCCTCACGCAGCGGGTACGTACGCAGGATGATCGCCTCGGATTGCTTGAGCGGCATGGGGGGATTGTAATCCAGGAAGAGCTTTGGGATGACCTGCATTAACTACCGAAATAATTGCAGGTCATCCCCGATCTTTCCGCCAGTTGCTGAAGGTGATTTCTCGCATTTCGATAAACTTCGTGCGACTCCATGAAAAAAACATGGCACTCAACACGAGCGCCGGTTGAATTACCATTCGGATACTTCGGCTCACGGGAAACAGATAACGTCCTAGTACTGGTCTCGAAGGGAAGCAACATCGTGATCAATGGGAGCTGTTTCCTCTCCGGCGTGCGCTTCTTGAAACTCAGAAACCGCCATGCAAACGCGTCGCACCGTATTGTCAGGCGTCTTGTCCTCGAAAGGCTCAGCAGCCCGCTTGATTAATTTCCAAGTTTCTTCCGAGACATCGATGTGTATTAGGCTTTCTTTCCAACCCTCGCTACCAATGGAACCCGTTCCCTCTCCGGCGTTCGCTTGTGGAGCCTCAACCAAATGAGACTCAAAAAAGACCATGAAAACGCGTCGCAGCGTATCACAAGGCGTCTTGTCCGCGTAAGGCACAGCAAACTTCTGGACTAGTTTCCAGGTTTCTGGCGAGATATCGATGTGCATTTTGACTTCTTTCCAACCAAGCATTTCGACTCCTTCCGTACCCGCGCACCTGTATACAATGGTTTTCGGGAATTGTCAAGGATTTAGATCTCGACCTAGATAAAAATAAAATAGGCAGCGCTGAAACGCTGCCTAACCCAATCACCACAGTAAACCTGTTTTTACGCCATCGTGGGCTGGATCTCCGGTTGCGGATCGGCAATTTTCTTCTGGAAGGTGCAGGAGCCAGGTTCGGCCTCGGCAGCCTTCGCGGCGGACTTCTTTGCGGGTTTGGCGGGCTTCTCAGCTTTAGCTGACTTCGTGGTCTTCGACTTCGCAGGCGCTTTACTGCTGGGGCAGACCAGGAAAGTACCTTCCTTCGTGACCTTCTCCAACAGATACGGGCTGCCACACTCTGGGCACTTCTCTGCTACAGGCTTGGTAGCGGCAGTGAAATCGCACTTGGGGTAGTTTGAGCAACCGTAGAAGAAGTTGCCACGACGCGCCTTCTTCTCGACAATCTCTCCGGTCTTGCATTGCGGACACTTTACGCCAATGAAGTTCTGCTTGATGTACTTGCACTCGGGATACCCGGAGCAGGATACGAACTCGCCGTAACGTCCATCGCGTAAAAGCAGGTTGCGTCCGCAGTCGGGACACTTTTCCTCGAGAGGAGTGTCGGGTTTCTTCTGCACGGAGTCCAGACGACGGGTGGTTTTGCACTCCGGATATCCGGTACACGCCATAAATGTGCCAAAACGTCCGCGCTTGAGAACCATCGGTCGACCACAGTTTTCGCAGAACTCCTCTTCGTTGTTGGAAGAGATTTCAGCTTCCCCGAGGTCGGTGAGGTTGATGGGATTTTCTTTGGTGAACGTGCAGGAATTGGGGTCCTTCTTGTCAAAGGTCGAGCAGGCAAAGAAGGAGCCATGTTTGCCCCACTTGAGCACCAGCGGCGCTCCGCATCGCTCGCACTTCTGATCAGTGGCCTTCTCCATGCGCTTGATGTTTTCCATGTGCTCGCCGGCATATTCGAGATCCTCCTCGAACTTGTCGTAAAACTCATGAAGCGCCTGAGTCCACTTGATCTTTCCATCTTCAATTTCGTCCAAGCCCTCTTCCATGCGAGCAGTGAATTTGAAGTCGAAGATGTCCTTCAAATTTTCAACCAGCAATTCAGTAACGACGAAACCGATTTCGGTCGGGAAGAATTTTCCGCCCCGCCCAGCAGTCTTCTGCACGTACCCGCGATCCACAATGGTCGTAAGAATCGAAGCATAGGTGGACGGTCGGCCAATGCCGCGCTCTTCCAGTTCCTTGACCAGCGAGGCTTCATTGAAACGCGGAGGCGGTTCGGTAAAGTGCTGTTCCGGCTTCAGTTCTTCGAGGCGCAGCTTCTGTCCCTCTTCAAGCGGAGGAAGCTTATGCTTCAGCGACTCGTCCTCATCGTCCTTCGCGTCCTTGGACTCTTCGTACACCTTGAGGAAGCCTTCGAACTTGAGGACCGATCCGGTGACTCGGAAATTATAGCGAGCAGGAGCAGCAGAGGACTTTGCGGTTGCGTCGATATCGACGGTCGTCTGATCGAAGATGGCCGCTGTCATCTGGCTGGCTACAAAGCGTTGCCAGATGAGCTTGTACACCTTCAACTCATCGTCCTGCAGATAGGGACGCACGTCGTCCGGGGTGCGAAGTACCGAGCTCGGACGAATGGCTTCGTGAGCTTCCTGCGCGTTCTCCTGCTTGGTCTTGTAGATGTTCGGCTGTTCAGGCATGAAAGGCTTGCCGAAATCGCGTTCGATAAGATTGCGCACCTCAGCAAGCGCATCCTTGGAAACGCGAACCGAATCGGTACGCATGTAGGTGATAAGGCCCACGGTGCCTTCCGGACCAAGTTCCACGCCTTCATACAAGCGCTGCGCAATCATCATGGCGCGCTTGACGGTCATGCCAAGCTTGCGCGAGGCGTCCTGCTGAAATTTGGAAGTCGTAAAGGGCGGTGTCGGATTCCGGCGGCGCTCTGATTTCTTAACCGCAGTAACAGACCAGTCTGCAGCATCAAGCGCATCGACAATTCGCTTCGACTCTTCTTCGTTGTTGATCTCCACCTTCTCGCCGTTGATGCCGACAAAACGGGCATCGAAGGCGGGAGCCTTGGCGGCATGGAGGCGGGCATCCAGTGTCCAGTATTCCTTCTTCTCGAACTTCTGAATCTCGCGCTCACGCTCGACAATGAGGCGGAGCGCCACGGTCTGGACACGTCCCGCGGAAAGTCCGCGACGAACCTTATCCCACAGCAGCGGCGAGACCTGGAAGCCGACGAGGCGGTCAAGGATACGGCGAGTCTGCTGGGCATCGACCAGATTCCAATCGATATCTCGGGGACGAGCGAAGGCTTCCTGCACAGCCTTCTTGGTGATTTCATTGAAGGTGACGCGATATACGGGTTTAGCCTCTTTTTTCTTCTTGCTGCGTCCCCCATCTGCGGAGCTACCGAGCTCCTCGGCAAGATGCGCTGCAATGGCTTCCCCTTCGCGGTCCGGGTCAGGCGCTAGATAAATAGCGTCGGCGCTACGAGCAAGCTTTTTGAGATTGGCAACAACTTTTTCCTTCCCCGGAATAACCTCATAGACTGTCGAGAACTCATTATCAACATCAACGCCAAGACCCTTTTTCGGAAGGTCCTTAATATGACCGAGCGAAGCTTCTACGTCGTAGCCAGCGCCAAGGTACTTCTGAATTGTCTTGGCCTTGGCAGGCGACTCGACGATAACCAAACCTTTAGGCAATGGAACCTCTTCTGAATCTAGGGGAACTGGAACGTAACCTAGCATGAGCAGGGCCGCATAGCAAAGTCAAATAGACTGCGAAACCCTGTCTCGGCTGGGCAAGGAGAACGCTAAACTATTGAACCACAAGGCCGCTGAGAAAATCGTCACTTTTGTGGCAGACGTGAGCTGATGGCCTGCCCCAGCATGGAAACCAGCGCCAACAGGTCCGGAAACAGAGCTGCACGGCCTTTGTTCTCAAAACACCCTGACGTAGTTCTTGCCGGGAAGCTGGCGAACTCTGTTGCTCATCTCCAGCTCGAACAGCGCGGAAAAAATTTCCGAACTGGAAAGCTTCGATTCGAATTTCTCCATCAGTTCGTCGATGTGAACAGACTCGTCCATTTTGATGGCAGCGAAAACCGTCTGCTGCGCGGCGGGCAGTTCATCCGGAGGCGGATCGAACAGAGATGCCGCCCTGGGCTCAGGAAGTTCGAGCTGACGGTCCTGTAGCTTGATCCGGATCTCGGTGGGGAGTTCCTCAAAAATATCTTCCCACGTGGCCACGAGTTTGGCTCCCTGTTTGATGAGGGTGTTGGGAGTCCACGCAAGTTTATTGGTTACATTGCCGGGGACGGCAAAAACTTCACGGCACTGTTCGAGCGCGCAGCGGGACGTTATGCGGGTCCCGCTGAACTCGCCAGCTTCAACCACCAGCACACCTCGCGAGAGGCCGCTGATGATGCGATTGCGCAGAGGAAAATTGTGAGGATTGGGGCCGGTGCCAACTGGAAATTCGCTGACGAGCGCTCCGCCTAATGCAAGGATCTGGTCAGCGAGCTTGCGATTTTCGCGCGGGTAAATGACATCGACTCCGGTGCCGAAAACAGCAATCGTCCTGCCACGCGCCTGAACGGCTCCCTTGTGCGCGATGGAATCGATTCCCCGCGCCATTCCGCTGATGATGACCAGCCCGGTATTGGCAAGATCGGTAGAGAGGCGCTCGGCCATGCCGAGTCCGTAGGGCGTCGGATGACGAGTCCCGATAACAGCGATCCCGACTTCAAGCAGGACACTGGCGTCACCGCGCACATACAGAACCAGCGGAGGATCGTAGATCTCAGCAAGATGCTCCGGGTAGAAATCAGAACCAAACGTAACAAGAGAGACGTCGGGGACTTTTTCCAGCTTCTTCAACTCCTCATCGGCAAGGCGAAGCGACCCTCCGAGCGCAATGGACTGCGCGCTAACAGCAGGCAGTCCGGTGGCCTCCAATTCGGTGAGCGACGCCCGGAAAATATCTTCGCTCCTGGGAATGCGCTCGAAAAGACGGCGGAGACGACTGGGGCCAAGCTGGGGGGTAAGCGCAAGCGCAAGCATTTCGCGATCCCGCGCCGAGACGGATTGAACGGTTACGTCAGACATAATGGTCGATGCACGCGAGTGTAAAGGAGTACAGCAGCGCGAGTCACGGAAATTTAGTGGCGGACACACAAGGCGACTTGCAGAAGAGAGTAGCGATCTGTAATCGTAGTCATTGGTGAGACGAAAATATGCGCGCGCTAAAAATTTCGGCAATCTCTTTTTTGAATACGGCTCCCCTGATGTGGGACTTCTTACACGAGCCCTCGCAGGAAATTCGCGAGAATTTTGAAATTGAGTACACCGTGCCATCGCAATGTGCGCAGGCGCTTCGCGATGGTAAGGCCGACATTGGCATCATTCCGGTAATCACCACGGCTACAATCCCGGATTTAGTGGTGCTGCCGCATGTGGCGATAGCCGCCCTGAACAAGGTCTGGTCGATTCAGCTCATAAGCCGGAAGCCAATCGAGCAGATTCGCACGGTTGCCGTGGACACCTCGTCCCGGACATCGGTGGGATTGACGCAGGTGCTGCTGACAAAATTCTTTGGCGGACACCGCGAACTGACGCCGCTGCCTCCAGTGTTGGGACCGATGCTGGACTGCTGCGATGCGGGGTTGCTGATTGGCGATCGGGCAATGATGGCGAAGACCGAGGGACTGTACCACTATGACCTAGCGGAGCTCTGGCGAGCAAAGACCGGCTTGCCCTTTGTTTTTGCCGTGTGGGCGGTGCGCAAAGCGGCGCTGGCCGAAATGAAGCCGGGGCTGGACCTTGCAGGCATCTTCCGGCGCTCGCGAGACCACGGCCTGACCGATGCGAGTGTTTCGGAAATTGCACGTGACTGGGCTCCGAAAATGGGCCTGAGCGAAGCTCAGGTGATCAGCTACTTCCGGGATAATATCCACTACGAATTGGACGCAGAGTGCAGGAAAGGATTGGACCTGTACTTCAAGCTGGCGGCCGAGTGCGGAGTCATCGAAAAGGCTCCGGCGCTGGAGATTATGGACGAGTCGCAATCGTGTTTAGCAGGATAAGGCGAGAAGATTCGCGGAAAAACGCGTTTGAAATGAATCCGATGGCGAGCACGCGCATCTAAGTTATTAGCTTCTGCTGAACCGGTTGGTGTAGAGTGGAAGCAGCTCTTTGACAGTGGTCCAACGACCTTTCAGGCTTACAGTGAATCGGTAAGCTAGGCCGGCAACTCGCCGATTAAGTTCGGCAGGAGTTGCACACCCAAGAGATTTCCGCGAACTGCTGGTCGAAACTGGCCGGCTCGCGGGACCTGTAGGGGGCGTCACGGCTTCGACGGAAACGGTTGCGGCCAGGAGGCATGCAGGGGCGCACACACCCTTAATCGAGTGCAAAACCAACAGTTGCCAACACTGAACTGGCTTACGCAGCTTAATTTTTAAGTTGCCGTTCTCCGCGGCTTCGCCTACGGGCTGCGGTCAGAACGTCGCACAGTAGGCTGGCTTAACACCCTACGTCTGGGGGATTGAGCGAGATCAACAGGCTAGCCAATGGCGTTTCTTGCCGATTCTTAGCGTCACTGGTGAACGTTGTGGCTAATGACCACGGCAGGAATCGAATAAGCATGTAGTCTCCTCGCTTTCAGCGCTTTCGGACAGGGGTTCAACTCCCCTCGCCTCCACCAAAGAGGAGCGTGTTAGATACATTTTTTTAACCCTAATCTTACGGAAATAGCGTCAGGCGGAACTGAACGAGTGGAGTATACGCTACGCTGAAGAAGCTAAAGGAAGTGACATGCTTAGGCGCTATGAATGCATGAAGAACCAAAAGGGTAGAATTCCAGAGCGTTGTGGGAGCCGGATACAGAGTTCACGGCTCAACGCTCAATGTGCCGTCCTTCTTCTCGACAATTCTGCCCTTCTGCAAGGCCATCAGCTCGTCAACGCGATCCTGTAACTCATAAACCTCTTTACGCGTTGGGCCTACCTTGAAGAGCGCGTGCGCCAGAGCGGTTCGATCCTTCGGCCAGGAAACGTCACCCAGTGTGACAATCAAATACTCCAACAGATATCCTTCACATTGGTTCTCGAATTCCGCGGATAAGCCAGAAACCTTGGTGCCTCTCGCATGAGGACCGGGTTCAATCGCTCTACCGTGTTCATCGAGCAATACTTGGGCTGCGACGAGATTCTCTAAAACACCATCGGTTGCGGAACGCCAGAATTCAAACTTAACGCCTTCAGCTTGCGCCTTTTCTTCGGCTTGCGTGCTCGCTTCTCGGAGCAGCTGAGAGACCGTCAGTTGCTTGTCAGCAAGGCTCGTCATGCCTGCGCGAAGTTCCGCAAAGATCAAATCACGTATCAGCTTTGGTGAGTAGATGTATCGATCCTTCAAGCATTTCTGCATTTCAGACGTGCGCACATGCCCTTTTTCCGGGACAGGCGTAGCAGTTGGAGAAAGTGCTTCAACTGTGGCAGCGCCTGCGGATGTTATTTGCCCTGGAGCAACTTCGGATCGAACCAACCAAATACACTCGGTACCAGTCTGGTCGCCCAAACGTGTTTGTTCAAGCCATCTGTAAGCGCCGGAGCAAAAATAGGTCACAGTACGCCGCGGGAGCGGCGTTCTGCGGCGGAGTAAAAGTAGTCCGCCGGAACCTGGTTTCGTGAGTTGTTGCTGAAGCAAGTAGCTCATGAGACACCGGAGGCATGTTCAGGGTGGAGATCTA
>Ga0183095_10527_pt2 | contig 33855 bp, 29 predicted proteins | sample BioMet4_FD_130346 | JGI IMG/M metagenome (GOLD analysis project Ga0183095, IMG submission 130346) | Microbial communities from bioreactor (seeded with sewage sludge) at LBNL, California, USA - Biofuel metagenome 4 (v2) (version 3) | ecosystem: Engineered > Bioreactor > Anaerobic > Unclassified ...
TGGACATCCCGGCAAAGACCCTGACCTTCGTGACCAGGGCCCAAAAAAACGACGACGGCTCCTTCACCGTGGAGACGGTGAGCCGGGAGGGCGTGCACGCATACGCCGCCCGGGCGCTGGTGCTGTCCACCGGCTGCCGGGAACGCACCGCCAGGCAGGTGGCCATCCACGGCACCCGCCCCGCCGGGGTGTTCACCGCCGGTACCGCCCAGCACTACACAAATCTCATGGGCGTGCTGCCGGTGAAAAAATGCATCATCCTGGGCAGCGGCGACATCGGGCTGATCATGGCCCGCCGGCTCACGCTGGAGGGGGCGGAGGTGGTCGGCGTGTACGAGGCCAAGCCCGCGCCATCAGGCCTGCGGCGGAATATCCTCCAGTGTCTGGACGACTATAACATACCGCTGCACCTTTCCCACACGGTGACCAGGGTGTTCGGCAGCGACCGGCTCACCGGCGTGGAGATATCGAGGGTGGACGAAAATATGACGCCGATCCCCGGCACGGAGGAGCGCATAGACTGCGACGGGCTCATCGTTTCCGTGGGACTCATACCCGAAAACGAGCTGGCCGAAAGTCTGGGCGCCGTTATCGACCGCCGCACCGGCGGTCCCGTCTCCGACGGGGCGCTGATGACCACGGTGCCGGGCATATTCTCCTGCGGCAACGCCCTGCATGTGAACGACCTGGTGGACTACGTCACCGAGAGCGGCGAGCGGGCCGGCCGGGGCGCGGCGGAGTTTTCCGGGGAGGCAGGACGGTACGCGCCCTTCAGGGTGTCAGACGAGTTCCTGTATCTGGTGCCCCAGCGGCTGGATCTGGACGGCGACAATTCCGGAGTGAGGGTATATTTCCGCTCCCGGGAGGTAAGGGAGGGCAGCAGGCTCTCCGTAAAGGCCGACGGAAAAGAGATCTTTTCCAAAAAGTACCGGGCCCTGCGGCCGCCGGAGATGGAAAATCTCACGCTGGACTTTTCCGACAAGGGACTTTCCGAAACTTCCGTGATAGAATTTGATCTGGAGGCGGCAGAATGAGAGAGCTTGTCTGCATAGGCTGCCCCAACGGCTGCTCGCTGCGGGTGGAAAATAACGCCGACGGCGGCTTCGACGTGACCGGCAACGGCTGCCCCCGCGGGCGGGAGTTCGCGGTCTCGGAGCTCACCGCGCCCAAACGCACCATATGCTCCACGGCTGCCACCGCGTTTCCCGAAAGCCCCGTGGTCCCGGTGCGGGTGTCAGCGGACATACCCAAGGAGCGGATATTCGACGTCATGGGGGAGATAAACAAAGTGAGAGTCACGGAGAGGCTGGGCCGGGGCGACGCCGTCATAAAAAACGTGCTGGGGCTCGGCGCGGACGTAATAATAACCAGCGATTTGCTGAAATGGGGTGGGGATAAAAAATGACGGAGCCGCTGGTACTTACCTTCGATATCGGCACCCAGAGCACGAGGGCGCTGCTGGTGGACCGGCACGGGGCCATCGCGGATGTGTGTCAGGAGAAATACGAGGAGCCGTATTTCTCGAAAAATCCCGGCTGGGCGGAGCAGAAGCCGGACTTCTATTACGACTGCCTGTGCCGCACGGGACGGGAGCTGTGCGCACGGAACCGGGAGGCGCTGGAGCGGGTAATCGCCGTCACGGTGACCACGATACGGGACACGGCGCTGTGTCTGGACGAAAACAACGTCCCGCTCAGGGACGTGATACTCTGGCTGGACAAGCGGCAGGCGGATTTCAACGACCCGTATCCCCGCTGGAAGCGGGCGCTGTTCGGCCTCATCGGCATGGGGGACGCCACCCGCATACTCTTCGAGGCCTCGCCGGGCAACTGGATAATGCAGCACGAGCCGGATATATGGGCCAGGACCGCGAAATTCGTCATGCTGCCCACCTACATCAACTATAAGCTCACGGGCGTGCTGGCCGACACCCCCGCCAACATGATCGGCCATATCCCCTTCGATTATAAAAACCGGCGGTGGATGGGGGACAGGGATCTGACCCGCTGCTTCTGCGACATACCGCGGGAAAAGCTGTGCGAGCTCATCCCGTCGGGCAGCACGGTGGGGAGGATCACGCGGGAATTTTCGGAGCTCACCGGCGTGCCGGAGGGCCTGCCGCTTGTTTCCACCGGCTCGGACAAGGGCTGCGAGACCCTGGGCCTTTCGGTGATGACGCCGGACAAAGCCTCCATATCCTTTGGTACCACCGCCACCATACAGCTGGCCGTGAAGGATTATTTCGAGCCCCAGAAGTTCCTGCCCGCTTACCCCGCCGTGATAAACGGCATGTACAACCCGGAGATAGAGATATACCGCGGCTTCTGGCTGCTGTCATGGTTCGTGAAGGAGTTCGGCGCGGCGGAGGCCATGGAGGCCGAAAAGCTGGGCTGCGCCCCGGAAAAGATCCTGGACGAGCGCATCAAAGATATCCCGGCGGGCTCCGACGGGCTGCTGCTGCAGCCCTACTGGACCAGCGGCATACTAAAGCCCAATTCCATGGGCGCGGTGGTGGGCTTTTCCGATTTCCACACCCGCTATCACCTGTACCGGGCCATAATAGAGGGCATAGATCTGGAGCTTTTCATGGCGCTGGACATCATGGAAAAACGCTCCGGGCTGAAGATAAAGGAGCTATACGTCTCCGGCGGCGGGGCCCGCAGCGACGTGGTGTGCGGGATAACCGCCGACGTGTTCGGACTGCCGGTGAAGCGCATCCAGACCCACGAGGCCTGCTCCATCGGCTCGTCCATGGCCGCCTTCGTGTCCATGGGCGTGTTCGGGGATTATGGCGAAGCCGCGGAGAGCATGGTGCACGTGAAGGACACCTTCACCCCCGACGGGGAGAACCACAGAGTGTACATGGAGATATACCGCAAGGCGTACAGCAAGATCTACGGCAGGCTGGAGCCCATATATAAAAGACTCATCGAAATCTATAAAAGGAGATAAGCGCAATGAGCAACATGAAATACAAGGGCTTCCGCCCGGACTGGCTGCTTACCCCCGCACCGGAGGACAGCTACCGCTCCATCTTCCGCTGGGGCGACCCGCATTTCTTCAAATACCCCAAGGAGTCGCTGTACCTGATGATGAAGGAGGTCTTCCACCTCACCGACGACGACTTCAAAAGCTACTCCGACGACATCGGCTTCGACAAGGTGGAGCTCTCCGGCCATCCGGTGGCGCTCTCCCGCGAACACATCGACGCCCTGAAGGAGATCGTGGGGAGCGTCTACGTCTCCACCTCCGACTACGACAGGCTCAGCGTGGCCTACGGCTGCACCGCCTACGACATCCTGCGCCTGCGCCACAAGCGGGTGGACAGCGTGCCGGACGCCGTGGTGTACCCCGATACCTCCGAGCAGGTGGAAAAGCTGGTGGCCTACTGCGCCGAAAACGATATCCCGCTGTATGTCTACGGCGGCGGCAGCAGCGTCACCCGGGGTGTGGAGCCCGTGAAGGGCGGCATATCGCTGGATATGCGCAAGCGCTTCAACAAGGTCATCTCCTTCAATGAGATCGACCAGACCATCACCGTGCAGGCAGGCATGTCCGGCCCCGTGCTGGAGGACACCCTCCACCGGGCAAAGGAGCTCTTCGGCGCAAAACGCGCCTACACCTGCGGCCACTTCCCCCAGTCCTTCGAATATTCCAGTGTGGGCGGCTGGACGGTCACCCGGGGCGCGGGCCAGAACAGCACCTACTACGGCACCATCTCGGATATCGTCCTCAGCCAGAAATACGCCACGCCCGCGGGAAGAATACAGACCAGCCACTACCCCCGGGAGGCCACCGGCCCCAATCTCAACCAGATCATGATGGGCTCCGAGGGCACCTTCGGCGTCCTTACCGAGGTCACCCTGCGGGTGTTCCGCTGGATGCCCGAAAACCGCCGCCGCTTCTCCTATATGTTCCGGGACTGGGACACCGCCATGAAGGCCGCCCGGGAGATGATGCAGTGCGAGTGCGGCTTCTCCTCCGTGTTCCGCCTGTCCGACCCCGAGGAGACCAGCATGATGATGCGGCTTTACAACGTGGAGGACACGCCCCTCAAGCCCATCATGGAAAAGCTGGGCTACAGGGACATGGAGCGGTGCATGTTCCTGGGCTTCACCGACGGCGAGCTGGGCTATTCCCGGAACGTGGCCGCAAAGATAGCCCGCATTGCCCTGAAATCCGGCGGACTGCCCCTGACGGGCTGCGTCTGCCGCAGCTGGGAGAAGGGAAGATTCAACGACCCCTATCTCAGGGACACCCTCATGGACTTCGGCATCGTCACCGACACGCTGGAGTGCACGGTGAACTGGTCAAATATGGAGCGGGTCCACGCCGACGTGCGCAGGATCTGCCACGCCCTGCCCAACACCGTGGTCACCACCCACATGTCCCACTGCTATCCCCAGGGCGCCAACCTGTACTTCATCTTCCTGACCAGGATGCAGGACGAGGAGGCCTTCCGGGCCTACCACACCACAATTCTGGACGCCATACAGCGCTCCGGTGCGGCCATCAGCCATCACCACGGCATCGGCAAGATGTTCGCCCCCTGGCTGGAGGGCTATGTGGGCGAAAAGGAATTCGGTGTGTTCCGGGTGCTGAAGAATTACTTCGACCCCAGGGGGGTCATGAACCCCGGCGGCACCATCGGACTGGACCTTCCGCCGGAGCAGAAAAAATTCCTGCGGGAGCACACCGACTACCTTCAGCAGCCGACCAAAGACTGAACAGGGAAAAACCCCGGCGCGTTTGGCGCGCCGGGGTTTTACTTGCCAAGCGCACGATACGGACTTATAATTGCGGCGGCGGGGGAGGCGGGAAAATGGCCGGAAAGACAAAAAAGGCGATGATAATCATCGCGGCGGCGCTGGCGGTGCTGGCGGCGGCGCTGTGTCTGCGCGCCTTCCGGGCCCACGCCTTCGACCCGGACGCCGTGAGCGTGCCCATACTCATGTACCACAGCGTCTGCCCCGACGAGAGCCTGGCCGGAAGATATATCGTCACCGACAGCACCTTCCGGGAGGATATGGAATATCTGAAAACAAAAGGCTATACCGCCGTTTTCGTTTCCGACCTGATAGATTATGTGTACGACGGGACGCCGCTGCCCGCGAAGCCCGTGATAGTGACCCTGGACGACGGTTATCTCAACAATCTGGAATACGTCCTGCCCATTCTCAGGGAGACCGGCATGAAGGCCGAGATTTCCGTGGTAGGCGCGTACAGCGGGAATCCCGGCGCGGAGCGGGAGAAAAACATCGCCTACTCCCACCTGGACTGGGACGAGATAAAGACCCTTTCGGATTCCGGGTACGCGGAGATAGGCAACCACACCTGGGACATGCACGGGGAGAGCGCCGGCGGCCGCAGGGGCTGCAAAAAGCTGCCCGGCGAGTCGGCGGAGGAATACGGCGCAGCCTTTGCCGGGGATCTGGAAAAGCTCCAGACAGCTCTGGAGGAGAAGACCGGCAAAACGCCGGAGGTCTTCACTTATCCTTACGGCAAAATAAGCCCTCAGGCGGAGGAAGTACTGAAAAAGCTGAGCTTCAGGGCCGCGCTGACCTGCCGCCCGGGCGTGAACCACATCGTCCGCGACCCCGAGCAGCTTTACGCCCTGCGCCGCTTCAACCGGCCCTCCGGCCTGGGCACCGGAACGTTTATGGCCCTGTGCGGAATAAAATAGCGATTTTTTGACCAAAACATACAATTGCGGACGCAAAAATTTGTCAAACATTTGACGCACGTTCCGCTTGAAAAATCCGGCGGCGTCTATTATAATTCGAAGTGTCAGAATATATGACATTTATTGAACGGAGGGAGGCGCGAAAATGTCTCTTGAGGAGCTGCGGGAGCGCAACAAGAAGCTGGTCACGGAAAAGGCTCTGGAGTGCTTTATCGAAAGCGGCATAGACAAGACCAAGATAAGCGACATTGCAAGGCGCGCGGGGCTCACGGAGCGCAGCGTCTACCGCTATTTCGCCACCAAGACCGATCTGCTCATCGCCGCCTCGTTCCTGTACTGGGACAAGGCGGAAAAATACACCCGGGAGGCGCTGGATAAGGCCAGCCGTCCCGGCATGACGGGCATAGAGCAGGTAAACGTCATCCTTCACGCCTACTCAAGCATCCTGCTGGCCGACCCCCAGGGCATCCGCTTCTCGCTGGACGCCGAGGTGGCGCTTTTCAACGCCGGCAAGACCCACGAGGTGGTCAACCGCCCGCCGGAAAAATACGAGACCTATGCCGGACCGCTGGCTCAGGCCGTGCAGGTGGGCATCGCCGACGGCACCGTCAATCCGGACGCCAACATAAAGCAGCTCTACTACAATTCCTACGACTCGATTCTCGGCATGATGCAGCGGCTCACCGTGGGCGTGCCCAGCGTCACGGAGCTGGACACGGAGGACAGGCTGAGGGCCATCTGCGACATGTATGTCCAGGAGTTCGCCGCAAAATAACCTATATCGGGCCCGAGCCGGCGCGCATTTTCGGCGCCGGCCGGTATTTTGAGATTAAATGTCACACACTGTGACATTTATAAATAAAGGGGTGCGACAATGAAAGACCTGAAATACCTTAAGTACTTTGAAGACCTGCTGGAGGACGCCGACAACGAGCTTGTGCGTCAGGCCGAGGCGGAGGGCGACATCGCCGTGGGCTACACCTGCTTCCATATGCCCGAGGCGCTGCTGAATCTGCCGGGCTGCTTCTCGGTGCGGCTGCGCGCGCCGCATACCACCTCCATGGAAATGGCCACCTACTACATGGCCAACAACTCCTGCGAATACGCCCGGGCGATACTGGAGCGGGCGCTGGAGGGCAACTATTCCTTCCTGCACGCCATCGCCGGCGTGGACGTGTGCGAGGCCAACAACCGCTGCATGGAAAACATCGACATCCTGCAGGCCCACGGCAAGGACAAGGACAAGTTCTTCCTGTCCTATCTGGACATCCCCTATTCCGACGACGAAGACTGCGTGGAGCACCTGAAGGAACAGATAACCCGCAAGATTCTCAAGCCCCTGAACGAGCGCTACGGCATCGACACCTCCGACGCCGCCATCCGGAAGGCCGTGGCGGACTTCAACGAGATCTGCCGGGTGATAACCGAGCTGGGCGAATTCCGCAAGCTCCCCAACCCGCCCATCACGGGCTATGAGTTCCACGTGCTGACCCTGGCCACCTACGCCTGCCCCAAGCGGCTGGTGCTGGACAGGCTGCGGGAGACCCTGGAGGAGGTGAAGCAACGCCGGCCCGACGCGGACAAGAAGTACCGCGCCCGCGTGCTGGTCATCGGCTCCGAGATAGACGACCCGGGCCTTATAAAGCTCATCGAGGACACCGGCGCGCTGGTGGTGGCCGACCGCTTCTGCTTCGGTTCCTTCCCCGGCCGGCAGGAGATACCCCTCGCCGACGGCGAGGACGCGCTGACCCAGGTGATACGCTTCAACCTCCAGAGCACCCAGTGCCCGCGCCAGTGCGCCAAACACAGGGTCCAGAACCGCTGGGACACCGCGGCGCGGCTTATGAAAGAATTCAACGCCGACGGCGCCATCTACGAGCAGATGAAGTTCTGCACCTACTGGTCCTACGAGCGGGCCATGGCGGGCTACATCATGCCGCGGGAGTACGGCATCCACGTGCTGTCCATAGACAGGCCCTACATCGCGGGACAGAGCGGCCAGCTGCGCACCCGCGTCCAGGCGTTCATCGAAAGTCTTGAAATCAAAAAGATCAACGAGCAGAAAGGGGAGACGCGGTAATGGCTTACGACGCAAAAACAGGCAAGGGCCTGGGCCGCTTTTACGACGCCAACCACAGGGCGTTCAGATTCCGCGAGTGGAAGGGCCTTAAGGACACGCTTTATGATTACGGCAGGTGGATGTACCTGTACTGCTTCATGGCCGCAGAGCTGGGCCCGTACGCGCCCCAGATGATAAAGGGCATGCTGCGCTACCGCTGGCTGGTGCCCTATCTCACCGCCGCCAACATGATCGACCGGCACACCATCGGTCAGCGGGGCAAGGAGCTGCGTTATTCCCACAAGCAGTTCTTCTCCGTGCTGCACCACTCCGTCATAAAGGTCAAGGAGATAATGCAGCGGGACGCCAACCTGAACGGCGACAGCGAAAAGGCCGCGGCGCTGCGCAGCAACACCGTGATGTTCGACGAGATGACCCCGTCCCTCATCATGATGGGCTTCCCCACCCTGGACTGGATGGACATCGCCATGATGTCCGTGGGCATGCCCAGCGAGGTGGATCAAAATTCCTGCGTGTATTACATCGACGCCATCGAGCACTTCGGCCTGGCCCCGGACGTGTGCCCCGAGCCCGCCACCGAGTGCGGCGTGGCCGTCACCGACGATTACCCCAAGGTGGGCAAGATATACGTCACCAGCTCCATGCCCTGCGACGGCGCCGTGCAGCAGACCGCACTCATGTCCCGGTATCTCAAGGACGTGGATATCTTCCAGATCACCCCGCCCCAGCGCATCAACGAGCCCGAGGTGCAGGATTACGCCGTCAAAAATCTCAAGAAGGCCATCAAGTTCATCGAGGACGAGATGGGCGTCAAGTGGGACTGGGACGCCTTCTGGAAAAACGCAGAGATGTACAACCAGATGGCCGAGTGCATGATCGAAAAGTGGGACGTGAACGCCACCGACTACCCCCAGGTTTGTGGCGCGGCGCTGGCGCTCCAGCGCGAATTCGAGTTCATGGGCGCCGCCTGCCTGGATAAGTACATGCTCAAGACCGACCTTGAGGTCACCAAAATGATGCACAAGGGCTACGAGCACGATTCAAAGCTGGGCGTGAACAAGCCCAAGTACCGCTGCATCGTCTGGGCCTGCCCGGCGCACTATTACACCAACTTCGCCAACTGGGCCGACCTGTGCTGGGGCGTGCGCTGCGTCAACGACATGGAGGCCATGCTGTCCTATCTGCCCATCACCATCGGCGACAAGGAGCAGGCCCTGAAGGATCTGGCCCGCTGCTACGAGCGGATGATGATGCGCTCCCACACCAACGGCGGCTATGTGAACCTGCTGGACGAGCTGTGGAAGATGTGCGACCGCTTCAACGTGAACATCGTCATCATGTACGACCACGTCTCCTGCCGCAACGTGGGCGGCCTCCACGGCCTGTTCGAGGACGAGGCCCGCAGGCGCGGCATACACCTCATCTGGGTGCCCCACGACGTCATGGACCCCCGCACCGTCTCCCGCCGGGAGATGCGGGACGCGTTCAACAAATACATGATAAACGTGTTCCGCGAAGAACCCCTGGATCCCACGCTGCTGGACTACGAAGACAATCTGACATGGTGAGGAGGCGAGAGGGATTATGAAAAAAGTTTTCGGAAAAGCGGCGATGATCGCGGCGTCCGTGTTTGCCGTCACATTTGCGGCATACATCACCAACGCCGATATGAAGCTTGTGGAGATACTGTATAACGCGCTCATCAAATACCACGACGGCAGGCACGTCGAGGAAAAGCTCTGAGACCCTTTCCCCCAAATAAACACTCATAACTACAATACCGCCCGTACATTTGGTACGGGCGGTATTGTTACGCGTCGATGCGGCGAAAATTTTTTCAAAAAGCTATTGACAAACGGGCAGAATAGTATTATTGTACTAATCGCTTAAGACAATAATACACAGGAGGTGCCGAATGGAATGGCAGCTTGACGCCAACGCGCCGATATATTCCCAGCTTATCGAAAGCCTTGAGCTGGCGATAGTGGCCGGGCAGTTTTCGCCCGGAGAGCGCCTGCCGTCGGTGAGGGACATGGCCCTGGAGGCCGGAGTGAATCCCAACACCATGCAGCGGGCCCTGCAGGAACTGGAGCGGAACGGGCTGGTCTTCAGCCAGCGCACCGCGGGAAGATTTGTGACGGAGGAGAGACGGTTGATAGACGAGGCGAAAAAGGCTCTGGCGGGAAAGAACATCCGGAGCTTTCTGGACTCCATGTCCAGACTTGGATACGGGAAGGAAGAAATAATCGCCCTTATCAGGAGCGATACGGGGGAGGCAATGGCAAATGCCAATATTTGAATGCAGAAATCTGACCAAGAATTACGGCGGCGTGCAGGCGCTGTCCAATGTGAACCTCACGGTGGAATCCGGCCGCATCGTGGGCCTGCTGGGCCCCAACGGCAGCGGCAAGACCACCATGATAAAGCTGGCCAACGGGCTTTTGACGCCCACCTCCGGCCAGGTGCTGATCGACGGCATAGCGCCGGGGATCGAGACCAAAAAGCTGGTGTCCTACCTGCCTGAGCGCACCTACATCCCCCTGTGGATGGATCTGGGCCAGCTGCTGGACTTCTTCGCCGACTTTTACGGCGATTTCCGCCGGGACGCCGCCATGGAGATGATCTCCCATCTGGGCATCGACATGAAGCAGAAGGTCAAGGAGATGTCCAAGGGCACCCGGGAAAAGGTGCAGCTCATCATGGTGATGAGCCGGGCCGCCAGACTTTACATGCTGGACGAACCCATCGGCGGCGTGGATCCCGCCACCCGCGATTATATTATCGGCACAATAATCGGCAATTACGATCCCCAGGCCGCCGTCATCATATCCACCCACCTTATAGCGGATGTGGAGAACGTGCTGGACGACGTGATATTTATCAATAAGGGCGAAATAGTGCTCCAGTCTTCTGTGGACGACATTCGGCAGAAGTACGGCAAGAGCGTGGACGCCCTTTTCAGGGAGGAATTCAGATGCTGGGAAAACTGATGAAATATGAGTTCCGGGCCACCGGACAGACCATGCTGCCCCTGCTGCTGTTCCTGCTGGTCTCCGCCGTGGGCGTGAACCTCTCGGCCAGGATAGTCGACCACAGCGACAGCAACGCCGCCCAGTTCGTGGCCGGGATACTGATGTTCCTGTTCGTCATGGCCATTCTGGTGCTGTCCGTGATGTCCATCTTCCTGATGGCCCAGAGATTTTATAAAAACTTCCTCACCGACGAGGGCTATCTGATGTTCACTCTGCCGGTGTCCGTGCACGGACTGCTGTGGTCGAAGATCTTCGTCTCCGCCATCTGGTTCGTGGCCGTGGGTCTGGCCGACGTGCTGGCGGCGTTCATCGCCACCTTCAAGGTGTCCGCCGTGGTCAACATAGCCGGGAACATCAAGGATATGTTCAGCTATATCACCACGGAATACGCCCTGAACGGTGCGGCCTTCGTCGCCGAGGGCATTATCATCGTGTTTCTTGCCTGCGCCGGAATGTGCCTGCTGTTCTACGCCGCCATGGCCGTGGGCTTCAGCTTCCCCCGCCACAAGTGGCTGCTGTCGGTGGTGTTCTTCTTCGTGTTCCAGCTGGTGCTGCAGATCTTCGGCCTGGGCGGGATGTTCACCTGGGTCCAGAGCGTCGGCCCGGCGAGCACCGCGTCGGTGTTCGCGCAGGTGCACACCTCCATGCTGGTGGTCATCGCGGCGGAAGCCGCGTTCTGCGCGATATTCTATGTGATAACCGCGCTGATGCTGAAGAAGAAGCTCAATCTGGAGTAATACGCAAAGGCAGGGCGCGCCGCGGCCCGGCAAGTGCCCGTAAAACAGTAAAGCTCCCGTTTGCGTATGCAGACGGGAGCGTTTTTATTACTCGCGCCGCCGGTTAGCTCACGGCAGAAATGTAGGGGCGGATATTATCCGCCCCTACATCCGGTGGTTAATGAGGTATTTTGCTGGCGGTTTCAGCACCTGACCACGGTGGCTTTCCACCTCATCAGTCGGCCTGCGCCGACAGCTTCCCCTCGAGGGGAAGCCAAGGGAAGCGCGGGGCGTCGGGGACGCCGCCCCCTTGAGTCTTACCCGCTTACTTCAGGTTTATCGTTCCGTTTATAATTTAAATCCGCTCACGGACAGCGGCGAGGTAGTCCTCCGAGGAGACGCCGGACACCGTGCCGCCCCTGTACAGGGCCGCGAGGTCGCCGGTCATGACACCGTCCTCTATTGCGCCCAGACAGGCCTTTTCCAGCCGGCAGGCAAAATCGCACAGCTCCGGCGTCCCGTCCAGCTCGCCCCGCTTGCGCAGAGCCCCGGACCAGGCGAAGATGGTGGCCACGGGATTGGACGACGGCTTTTCGCCGTTCAGATACCGGTAATAGTGGCGGGTGATGGTGCCGTGGGCCGCCTCGTATTCAAAGCAGCCGTCGGGCGTGCACAGCACGCTGGTCATCATGGCCAGAGAGCCGAAGGCGGAGGACACCATGTCGCTCATCACGTCGCCGTCGTAATTCTTCAGCGCCCAGATGAAGCCGCCGTGGGAGCGCATGGCCCGGGCCACGGCGTCGTCGATGAGGGTGTAGAAATATTTTAGCCCCGCTTCGTCAAAGGCCTTTTTGTTTTCCTCGTAGGTCTCGGCCATGATGTCCCGGAAATCGCCGTCGTAGGCCTTGAGGATGGTGTCCTTGGCGGAAAACCACAGATCCTGTTTCGTGGCGAGGGCATAGGCGAAGCAGGAGCGGGCAAAGCTGCGGATGGAGTCGTCCCGGTTGTAGATGCCCTGAATGACGCCGGGGCCGGAGAAGGAGTATATGTCCGTTTCCCAGCTGGTCCCGTCAGCGCCGGCAAAGCACAGCTTCGCCGTGCCGGCCCCCGGCACCCGGTATTCCGCCGCGCTGTACTGGTCGGCGCTGGAGTGGCGGGCAATGGTGATGGGCTTTTCCCAGGTCTTTACGGCGGGCTCAATGCCGTCCGCGATTATGGGCGCGCGGAAGGTGGTGCCGTCCAGTATCCCGCGGATGGTGCCGTTGGGGCTCTTGTACATCCGCCGGAGATGGTATTCCTCCATGCGCTTCTTATTGGGCGTGATGGTGGCGCATTTCACGCCCACGCGCAATTTTTTGACGGCGTTGGCCGCCTCGACGGTCACGGCGTCGTCGGTGGCATCCCGGTTGGGGAGCCCCAGATCGTAATACTCGGTGCTCAGCTCCACAAAGGGGAACAGAAGTTCCTCCTTTATCATCTGCCACAGCACCCGGGTCATCTCGTCCCCGTCCATCTCCACGATGGGGTTCTGCATCTTTATCCTGCTCATTTTTTCCTTCTTTCCGCGTACCAGTTCATTAGACAGCCGGCAAGCAGTATCTCCCGCTCCTGCTTTGTGAGCGGACCGATGGTGAAGACGTATTCCGCGCCGTTTATATAGCCCGTGAGCTCGTCGGCGCCGCTCTCCACGGCTTTGCGCGCGCCGGGTATATCGACCCTGCCGCAGGGGGCGAAATCAAAGGGCACGCCCTCAGAGAGCACCAGGGGCAGCATGCCCCAATTCACGCAGTTGGAGCGGTAGCGCTTGGTGGCAAATTTCCGGCAGATATTGGCCGCGCCGCCCAGCACGCGCTGGCAGGAGGCGGCCTGCTCCCGGGCGCTGCCGTCGCCGGGGCACTCGGCAAAGATGCAGGAGGCGAGCCCCGCCGCCTGTATCTTTTTCGCCCGGCCCACATACTCGGGGTCCCGGCGGGACAGGGCGAAGGAGGCCAGCTTCAGGGGATTGGAGCGGTAGGAGCTGGTTTCGCCGGAGGGTATGAGCTCGTCGGTGGTGGTGACGGGGTCGTGTATGACGGAGGCGAGCTCCATGTGAAGGTCCTCCGGCATGGGGGGTATCTCCGGCCAGGGAGTGATGTTGGGGCCGAAGCGGAGGGCCGTCTCCGGCCGCGCCTTTCCGAAGCCGAAATACACCCGCTTTTCATACGCGGAGCCGTCGAAGGCTGCGGGATGGGGCGCGGGCGGGACGTAGTCGATATCCGTGGCCGCCGTGAGGACGCCGCCGTTTGCCGCCGTGGCGGCGATGGAACGGGCGTCCATCAGGGCCACGCCGGAAAGCTGGCCGTCCGCGGGACGGGAGCCCTCCCTGTTGGGGAAGTTGCGGGTGGTGTGGCGGATGGACAGCGCGCCGTTGCCCGGCACGTCCCCCGCACCGAAGCAGGGCCCGCAGAAGCAGGGCTTGAACACCGCGCCGGAGGCCATCAGCCTGGCCTGCACGCCGCTGTTGATAAGCTCCAGGTTTACGGGCACGGAGGGCGGATACACCGACAGGGAGAACTCGCCGTTCCCGGTGCTGCCGCCGTCCAGAATGGCAGCGGCCTCCGCAATATTGTCGTACATGCCGCCGGAGCAGCCGGCGATGACGCCCTGATCCACTTGGAGCTTCCCGTCCCGGAGCTTGGACGTCAGATCCAGCGTCACCCGGCCGCCGAACTTCTCAGCGGCGCGCTTTTCGCAATCCCGGAGAATGTCGCCGGCGTTCTGCTGCAGCTCGCGGATGGTATACGCCTCCGAGGGGTGGAAGGGCAGGGCGATCATGGGCTCCAGCGCCGATAGATCCAGCTCCGCCATGCCGTCGTAGTACGCGCCCTCCTGGGGCGCGAGCTCCTTATAGGCCTCCGGACGGCTGTGGACGGCGAGATATTCCTCCACGCGCCCGTCGGTCTCCCAGATGGAGGAAAGACAGGCGGTCTCCGTGGTCATCACGTCGATGCCGATGCGGAAATCCATGGGCAGATTTTTAATGCCCGGGCCCGCGAATTCCAGCACACGGTTTTTGGCGAAGCCGTTTTTGTACATCGCGCCGCAAAGGGCAATGGCCGCGTCGTGGGGCCCCACGCCTCTGGGCGGCTCGCCCGTGACGTATATGAGCGTCACCGGGGGCGGGGCGATGTCGTAGGTGTCGCCCAGCAGCTGCTTCACGATCTCCGGGCCGCCCTCGCCCACGCCCATGGTGCCCAGCGCGCCGTAGCGGGTGTGGCTGTCGGAGCCCAGTATCATCAGCCCGCAGCCGGACATCATCTCCCGGGCGTACTGGTGTATCACGGCCATGTTCGCCGGGACGTATATGCCGCCGAATTTTTTTGCCGCCGACAGACCGAAGATGTGGTCGTCCTCATTTATGGTGCCGCCCACGGCGCAGAGGCTGTTGTGGCAGTTGGTCATGACGTAGGGCACGGGAAACTCCGCGAGCCCCGACGCCCGCGCCGTCTGTATGACCCCGACGTAGGTTATGTCGTGGGATATGAGGCTGTCGAAACGGAGCCTCATCCCGTCCCCGCCGCCCAGATCGTGGGCGCGGAGTATGCGCCCGGCCATGGTCTTTTCCCGCCCGGCAGCCGCGTCGGCCTCCGACGCCGGGGCGGGACGTCCGCCGCGCCAGACCGCGCCGCCTTCATGAAGCTTTATCATGCTATCCCTTCCAATACTGAAAATTCTTGGAGCAAAATTATCATATCCTTGAGGAAACTTCAAGGCAATATGCACATTTGGTAAATGAAAATTGCAAAAAATGTTGCCGTGCACCGGCAATTACGGGCCAATAACGTATAAACGTGCAATTTTCAAAAAATTAACTTGCAAAAACAACTAACTTGAGTTATTATAACGCCATTGCCGGGAAAATGGAAGCGGCAGATCGAAACAAATTCCGTTTTTCGCCGGACGACCTGAGATGGAAAGGAAATACCCGGATATGGATAATTATCTGAACACGATCAGCCTCAGCGAGGATATTGACGGACTGAACGCGGATATAATATCCGCATACTCCATAGACGAGTCCAAATATGCCAACGTGGACGTGAAGCGCGGTCTGCGAAACTCCGACGGCACCGGCGTCATCATCGGCGTAACGGGGGTCGGCAGCGTACAGGGCTACACGGTCATCGACGGCGAGAGAGTGCCCATGCCGGGCAAGCTCTATTACCGCGGCATCAACTCCACCGACATCGTGGAGGCACATCTGCGGGAGGGCACTTTCGGCTATGAAGAGGCCGTGTATCTGCTTCTGATGGGCAGTCTGCCCACACAGGAGCAGTACGACAAATTCAGGGCCCTGCTGGCAGAGGCACGCAGTCTGCCCATGGGCTTTAACGAGGACGTCATTTTCAAGGCCCCGGCCCACAACCTGATGAATCAGCTGGCCAGGGGCGTGCTGGCCCTGTATTCCTACGACCCCAACCCGGACGATACCTCCGCCGCCAACATGCTCCGCCAGTCGGTGGAGATCGTGGCGCGGATGCCGCTGATCGTCGCCAATTCCTACGCCGTCATGCGCCACTATCTGCTGGGCCACTCGCTGTATATCCACAACCCGCTGCCGGAGCTGTCCCTGGCGGAAAACTTCCTGCGCATGGTGCGCAAGGACAAGACCTATACCGAGGAGGAGGCCCGGGTGCTGGACATGATGCTAATGCTCCACGCCGACCACGGCGGCGGCAACAACTCCACCTTCACCTGCCGCTCCGTTTCCTCCACCGGCACCGACACTTACAGCGCCGTGGCCGCGGCCATCGGCTCGCTGAAGGGCCCGCTCCACGGCGGCGCCAACGCAAAGGTCATGCAGATGTTCGACCATATTAAGGCGGACGTTTCCAACTACAACGACGATCAGGAGCTGCGCCGCTACCTGTCCGAGCTGCTGGACGGCGGACACGGGGACGGCTCCGGCAAGATATACGGCCTGGGCCACGCGGTGTACACCATCTCCGATCCCCGCGCCCTGGTGATAAAAAAATACGCCCGCACCCTGGCCGAGACCAAGGGCAGGCTCCAAGAGCTGGAGCTGATGGAAAACGTGGAGCGCATAGGCATAGAGCTCATCATGGAGCGCAAGCATATGACCATCCCCATGTGCGCCAACGTGGATATGTACTCCGGGCTCATATACAGCATGCTGGGCATACCCGTGGAGCTGTACACCCCGCTTTTCGCCATCGCCCGCTCCGCCGGCTGGTGCGCCCACCGCATGGAGGAGGCCCTTACCGGCAACCGCATCATGCGCCCGGCTTACCGCTCCGCCATCAAAAAGACGGAGTATGTCCCAATGGAGCAGAGGTGATCCAAAACCTCACAAATATCGATATTTGTCCGGTTTTTTCACAAATGAGACGATTTGTCAATTGCCACAAAAAGTTCGCAATTATACAATAAATTTGCAGCTATATTGCACATGCAGATATGCATGGGTTTACAACATCTTTTGAAAGGAGAACAAATATGAAGAAGTTCTTTGGATTTCTGCTCGGCCTGCTCGCAGTCGGCGCTGCCGGATTCTGCGTCTACAAGTTCGTTCTGAAAAAGTAATTTCAGATTGGGGCCGGACTGTCACGCAATTGCGTTATTAAGAGACCGCTGTATTATACAGCGGTCTCTTAATTTATGTACTTACCATTTGTCGGTCCAGCCGCAGCCGCCGCCTGGGAGATTGAAAAACGGCTCGGGAGGCTCGGCGTCGGCGCTCATGTCCGTCCTCACCCGCTCCAGAAGATCGGGCACGGTGAGGGGCCCGTAATCCATGAACGCCTTCGAGGACATGATGATCGCGCCGGCCCGGCGCATGTCGCCGATGTTCACCCGCTGTATCTCCTCGGTCTGGGAGGAGCAGCAGTCCTCCAGGATCACGGTGTTGTAATCCAGCGCCAGCGCGTCGTAGCAGGTGGTGCGGATGCAGTTTGGCGTGGTGGTGCCCGCCAGTATGACGGTGCGCACTCCAAGCCGGCGCAGGATGAGGTCCAGTTCCGTGCCGAAAAAGGCGCTCCAGCGGGGCTTTATGATGGAGTAGTCGCCGGGAATGGGCCGGAGCCCCTCAGGCGCCTGGGCGCTGATGGAGCCGGCGGAGCCGGGCGCGGCCGCCTTGCCGCCGCCCTTCCACTGGGCGTAGCGGCACATTTCCACATCGCTGCCGTCGGCGCGGTAGATGCGTTTGACGAAAAATATGGGGATGCCCTTTGCCCGCGCGGCCGCCACTGTGCGGACGCAGGCCGGGACGGTGCCCAGGGCCGGGACGATGCAGTGGGCGGATTCCGGGGACACAAAGCCGTTTTCCATGTCGATGATGATATACGCGGAACGGGTGTCGTTGCTTTTCATATCAGTCGCCTCACAAAAAGAATTTCTTTTCCAGATGGCTCCTCAGGGGAGGGATCATGTCTGCGAGGATGAGAAACAGACCGAAAATGCCGAACGCCGCCACGGGATACAGCGACCAGGTGAACATCACCGAACCGAAGGTCAGGTGCTGGAAAAGCTCCAGCAGCATGGAGCAGCCGCCTATCGCGATGAGCAGAAAGCCCGTGATGAGCAGCCGCTTTTTCCTGACGTAGCGGTATATGGCGATGGTGCCGGTGGTGATGACGCCCAGCAGCGCCACGCAGGGGAGGGCAAAGCTCCAGAACCATTTTCCGCCGGTGTTGAGGCAGATGAACAGCAGAAAAAGGCACACGGCGGCAAAACTGACAGGGACAAAGATCATGGGGTGGTAGCGCCGGAACCACTGGGGCAGGAAAAATATCACATAGAAGACCGCTATGCCCATCATTACATACGCCGACCAGGCGGCGCTGCCGTAGGTGCGCAGGCAGGCGATGAGACAGCTCAGACACACGGCGCACAGCACTACCGTGATAAAGGCCACGGCGGGTATGCGCTCGTTGTGCGGCCGCTCGGGATACAGACTTGGGTAGCACTCGCGCGCGCTCTCGTTCTCGCAGGGCCGCCACACCGGCGTGCCGCACAGGGGGCAGCTTTCCGCGCCGTCCTGAAGTTTAACTCCGCATTTCACACAATACATGTTTACGCCTCGCGTTTTAGATTGCTTTCGATCTCAATGGGAACGCCCAGCTCCACCAGCGAGGAGAAAAACCGGCGTTCCAGCTCCGGCTCCTCAATGTTCCTTATCATGCTGATGCAGGTCACTTCCCCGCAGCTGGCGATGGAGCAGTTGTTGGGATAAGAATACTGTACGCCGATGATGAATTCAAAACGCTTAATAAAGGGCTGCATGGCCTCCGGCAGCTCCACCCGGCCCAGGTTGGAGATGTTGAGACAGCCCTTGCTCTCACCCACGAAGGTGTAGATCATGCGCATGGCCATGTTCTTGAGAAAAAGCGGCGCCAGGCGCATTGCGGCCTTGTTCTGGGGCTTCACGTTGGCGGCCACCCGGGCCGCCATCTTCTGGGGCGTGATCTCCACGGCCATCTGGTGGGTGAATTCCCGGCACAGCTCGTCCAGCGTGTAGCTGCCCAGCCGGGGGTCAACGCCGGGATTGATGACCAGCGCGAAATTCCGCAGGGTGTCGCCGCCGAAAAGGTTCCGGAGATTAACGGGGATGGTTATCTTCACTGGCTTCTGCCGTTTCAGCGGTACCTCATCCGCCTGCATGCCGATGATGGCCTGAGCCATCACAGCGCACACGAAGGCGGTGACGGTGGCGTTGTGGGCGTGGGCGGCCCGGACGAGGTCGTCGGTGTCGGCCAGGCCGGTGATCTGGTGCAGAAATCCGGCCGGCTCCGGCGTGCCCCGGAGACGCCAGGCGTTCTCCTCGGCACGGCTCATGGCGAACTCGCCGCTGCAGCGCTGGAAGCTGTCCTCCAGCTCCGAGGGCAGCGGGGGCTTGCCGATATCCAGCACGCCCTTTTCAGGCGGGACGCGCACTCCATAGCGCAGATCGACGTACCTGGCGGCCAGAGTCTTGATGAAGATCATGCCGCCGGTGCCGTCGGTGAGGGAGTGGAAAAATTCCACCGCCATGCGCCGCTTGTAATACAGCACGCGGAAGCAGCAGACCCGCAGCTCGCCTCCGCCCATGTGGGTCAGGGGATAGGCGTAATCCGGGCGCACCTTGGGAGGCTCCCTGACGGCTTCGAGAAAGTACCAGAAAAGTCCCGCGCCCAGTCGGACGTATATGGACGGAAAACGGGGCCGCAGATCGTTCACGGCCCGCTGGAGCAGCACGGGATCTATGTCGTCCGGCATGGTCACGGCCATGCGGAAGGTGTTGACCCAGGTGGATCGGCGGATGGCCGGAAAAATCAGCGCGGCGTTGTCCAGCGGCATCCACTGCCTGCTCATGCGGTGATCCTCCTGATGAATTCGGATATGGCGTCCATGTCGCAGCGCCGCTCCTGTATGCCGTAGAGCACATAGGCGTGCCACATGTCCGGCGCCACGGTGAGAGTGCTTTTGCAGCCCGCTTCCAGCAGTTTCTTGTGCATGGCAGCGGCGTCGTCCCGCATAACCTCGTCCCCGCCCACGAAGAGAAGGCTCTCCGGCAGGAAGGACAGATCCCCGAACAGGGGGGAGGCCAGCGGATTTTCCGGCTCCTGGGTGTAGCAGAAGGCGAAGCGCTTCAGCTTGCCCGCCGTCATCGAGGGGTCGACGCCGGCGTTTTCGGCGTAGGACGCGCCGGAGCCGGTGAGATCGGTCCAGGGCGACATGCCCACAAGACCGCCGGGGAGGGGCAGCCCCTCCAGCTTTGCCGCCAGGCACACGCAGTATATGAGCCCGCCGCCGGCGGACTCCCCCGCCAGCACGATCTTTTCCGACGGGAAGGTGCGCAGCAGGAAGCGGTAGCACTCCATGGCGTCTTCCAGCGCGGCGGGGAAGGGGTACTCCGGGGCCAGCCGGTAGGCCGGACAGAACACCCGCGCGCCGGTTTCGGAGCACAGTATCTTGCCGAAGCCCTTGGCGTACTCCAGATCTCCGCAGCAGTAGCCGCCGCCGTGGAGATACATGACCACGCCGCTGCGCTTGGGCAGCTCCGGAGAGAGCATGGCCGCCCGGAAGCCCGCGAATATGGATTCCTGGCTCAGTATGCCGCCCGGCGTGGCCTTCTGCATTATCGCGCCCACCAGATCTTGGGCGCGGCGCTCCACGGATATGGGCTCGCTCTCGGCGTAGTTGGTTATCCGTCTGAGCTGCGCGCGGACAAAGGGGACGTACTTATCGGCGATTTCAGGCATTTCGCGCTCCAATTCCTTTTCGCTCCGCCGCTGGGCGGGCAAAAAACTTGATACTTTATTTTATACATGTTTTACCGCCTTGTCAAACAATTGGGCCGGCGAACCCGCGGTTATATAATTTTGCCTGTTTTTATTAGAAAAAAACGGAAAAATTCAGTACATTATCGCGTTGAAGGCGGGGCGCGAAAGTGCTAAGATACCGTCATATCAACGCAAAGCGCGCCGGAACGGCGCGGATGAGCGTGAAATTTTATCCGCAAAGGAGGAAATGTCATGATGCAGTTCAAAATGTCTGAGCGCGTAATGAAGCCGGATTTTCAGGGGGAGTTTACCGCATCCATACTTAAGGCGGGGGCCTCGAAGGACATAATTTCCTTTGCGGGCGGGCTGCCCAACCCCATATCCTTCCCCGTGAAGGAGATGGAGACCGCGGTGCAGAAGGTACTGGAGCAAAACGGCGTGGCCGCCCTGCAGTACAGCACCACCGAGGGCTACGAGCCCCTGCGCGCCTTTATTGCCAAACGCTATGAGAAGATGGGCGTCATGGACGTGAAGCCCTGCGACATAATCATCACCAACGGCTCCCAGCAGGCGCTGGACATGCTCTCCGCCGCCATGCTCGATCCCGGCGACGAGGTGGTGGTGGAGAACCCCACCTATCTGGCGGCGCTCCAGTCCTTCCATCTGTATTTCCCCAAGGTGCTGCCCGTGGAGCTGAGAAACGACGGCATAAACTGCGATGAGCTGGCCGCGACCCTCAGGGCCCACCAGCCCAAGTTCATGTACATAATCCCCAGCTTCCAGAACCCCACCGGTCTGACCTATTCCCCGGAGGTCCGGGAGAAGGCCGCCGCGGTCATCAAAAATTCCAACATGCTGCTCATAGAGGACAACCCTTACAGCGAGCTGCGCTTCCGCGGCGACGGCGGATATTCCTTCGGCCGGTATCTGGGCGACCAGTGCGTCATGCTGGGCACCTTCTCCAAGGTGGTGTCCCCGGGCATGCGCATAGGCTGGATATGCTGCCGCAACGAGGCCCTGCGGGCAAAGCTGCTGGCCTATAAGACCACCGAGGATCTGCACACCAACATCTTCTGCCAGATGGTGCTGGCCCAGTACCTTCAGGACAACGATCTGGACGCCCACATCGACGACACCAAGAAGCTGTACAAGGCCAAGGCCGAGTGCATGCGCGCGGCCATGAAAAAGTACATGCCCGACGGCGTGACTTATACCGACCCGGAGGGCGGCATGTTCATGTGGGCCACCATGCCGGAGGGCCTGAAGGCTCTGGACGTGTACTACGCGGCCCTGAAAAAGGGCGTGGCCGTCTGCCCCGGCGATCCGTTCTATGAGAAGGAGCGCAACGTGCGCACCATGCGCATAAACTATTCCAACTCCTCCGACGAGAACATAGACAAGGGCGTGAAGATCCTGGGCGACACCATCAGGGAGCTCATGGCATAATAAGGCCTCCGCGGGGCGCCGGGGAGAGCCCAAGAAGGACGGTCCTGTCCCGGAGCCGCCGAATCGGCTGCTCCGGAACGGGACTTTTTCAGTATCGTCTTGAAATGCGCGCAGCCGCGCGGTAAAATAAATGCTGTTTTTAGCTTAATACGCTGGACTGCCGCACATCCCACCCTGCGCGGAACGAGAGCGCAATATGGGAGGATGAGTATATGCGGAAGAAATGGTCACTGGTATTGGCGGCGCTGCTTATCGCAGTGGGGACGCTGGCCGCCGTCACCGCGCTGACGCCGCCGGCCGCCGCCGACGACGTCATCAAAACGGTCGAGAAGAAGGGGAGCTGCGGCGAAGGCCTGACCTACACAATCTATAAAGAGTTCACAAGCAGCAAAATCACTACTTACAATGTTGAGATCACCGGCAGCGGGCCGATGTACGACTACAGCGTGGCAAACCCCGCGCCCTGGAAGGCATATTCGGCGAGTCTCACAAGCGTAAGAATCGAGTCGGGCGTGACGAGCGTCGGCGCGTACGCCTTTGACGGCTGCCCAAAGCTGCAGGTCATTTTTGTAAGCACCTGCACAGTGACCTCGATCGGCGAGTGCGCATTCCGCGAGGGCTGCGCCAACTCGCAGCTTACGATCCCGGACAGCGTAGTCTCTATCGGCGCGGACGCGTTCATGAACTGCGGTAGTATCAGCGGCGTAACGATTGGCGCGAGCGTCAAGACCATCGCCCCGGGCGCGTTCCGGCTGTGCAGCACTTTGAGCGCGTTTGAGGTTGTCGCGGGCCAGCCTTATTTTACCGTCTTCAACGACGCTACGCTTTACACCAAGTATCTCACCGAGCTGGTCTGCTACCCAAAAGGGCGCAACGGGAGCTATCAGTATAATCCGTACAAATTCTCCGCGGAGCTTAAAAAGATCGACGACTACGCCTTCGAGGGCTGCCAGAAAGTTATTAGCGTTCTGCAGCTGCCCGAAGGGCTTACCTCGATAGGGCGCAACGCGTTTTCAAGCTGCACCGGACTGACAGGAGCGCTCACCCTGCCAAAGACGCTGACCTCGCTGGGAGAAAACGCATTTGCCGCCTGCTCCGGGTTCACGTCCCTGACAGTTTCGGCGGGGCTCACGCAGCTGCCGAAGCTGGCCTTTGCGGATATGACAGGACTCACGTCCGCGGTGCTGCCGGACGGGCTCACCTCCATCGGCGAATCCGCCTTGAGCGGCTGCACCAAGCTGACCGAGCTCACCATCCCGGCATTGGTGAACTCGCTGGGCAGCGGCGCGTTTGCCGGGTGCAGCCAGTTGTCAGCCGCCTTTTTTGAGGGTAATTCGCCGACCACCGGCGGGGCGTTTACAGGCGAGGCATCCGGTTTCAAGGTCTATTATCTGAAAAACGCCTCTGGCTGGGCTGACACATTTGACGGCTGCGACACCTGCGTGCTGACCGGCCTGGAGGTTACACAGACCCCCGGAAAAAATGTGTACTACCAGGGGGACAGCACGGACAGCTGCGGGCTTGCGCTGAAGGCCACATATGCGGATAAAAGGGAGCGGACTGTGACAGCGCGTTTCACCTGTTCACCGGCTGTGTTAACGGTCTCCGGCCAGCAGGTCGTCACCGTATCTTACGGCGGCCTCAATGCAGAATATACCGTGACCGTGCTTCCGTCCGCCGAAATCGTAAAGCGCGGTACGGTCGGCACACTCTCCTGGCTCATCGACAAAAACGGAGTATTCTATATAAGCGGCAGCGGTCCCATGACAGGTGCACCGTTGAAAGACGACAACACCTGCAAAAATCTCATCAAGACCGTATGCATCGGTACCGGAGTCACCTCGATCTACGGGAGCGCGTTCTCATATTGCCCGAACCTGACGGGGAGCCTGCTGATCCCCGGCAGCGTCACAACGATTGGCAAATATGCGTTCGATAATTGCAAGCTTACCTCCGTTTCGATTCCGAGCAGCGTCACCTATATCGACAGCGGCGCATTTGATGGCAACGTGCTCAACGGCACGCTGACGCTCCCGGAGGGCCTGAACAAGCTGGGGGACGCATGCTTTGCGAGCTGCTCCGGCATTACAAAGGTCTGCCTCCCGGCAAGTCTCACCACCATGGGCAACAGCGTGTTCTACAACCTCACCTCGCTCACGGAATTTGTTGTGGCGCCAGGCAACACGTGCTTCGGCGCGATAGATGGGCTCCTTTACCGCCGCGGCTCCGACTGGACGCCGAATCAAACGCTCCTGTGTGTTCCCATCGCAAAGCCGCTGCACGATTTCACAGTTCCCAAAACGGTGACCGATATCCAGACCGCTTTCAACGGCTGCAAAAACATTACAGGCTATGTAAAACTGCCGGTAATCCGGTATATTTTGGCCGACGCGTTCCAGAACTGCACCGGGCTTGAGAGCGTCATCCTATCCGAGGGCAGCTGGGAGCTCAGTACACATGCGTTCCAGAACTGCACCTCTCTCACGAGCATCACCATCCCCGCCTCTGTGAAAGAAATCTCTCAGAGTGCCTTCGACGGCTGCACCAGCCTCCGGGCCGTTTTCTTCCGGGGGACGGCAGCACCGACCTTCTCGGACGACTATGTATTCAGTAACTGCGCTGCCGATCTGCGAATTTACTATCCCGCCGGCGCAACCGGCTGGGATCCATGGCCGACAAACCTGAAACCGCTCGCAGGCAAGGGTTCTGCCTTCTCCGCAAGCGCCACGGTCGATTGCGAATTTGCCGTCGGCGCGGCCGGAGCCGCTCCGACAAGCGTCGCGGTGTCCTTCCCGGACAGCGTTGACCCGACGGCCTGCTCCGTGATGCTCGTCTATTACAGCGCGGACGGACGGATGCTCGGAGTGCGCTGCGCCCCCGCGCGGAACGAGGCATATCCCCTGGATGTAGACGGCTTCCATGCCGATCACGTCAAGGTGCTGACCCTGACGAACGAGGCGGAAATGCCCCAGGCGTCTGCGGGCGTCTGGAGTTCCGGTTCAAATTAAATAAATGAGCCGCCGCATTTTTGCGGCGGCTCATTATTTCTTTAGCGGCCCGAAATGCTTGTCAAAATGCTGACGCGATGATATATTGTCGTTACAAACTATAATTTCGGGGGGAGCAGACATGGAATACATAAAATATATGAAGCTCATGGCGAAAATGAACCAGCGTACCAATGTGCCCCAGCCGCCGGTGCCGCAGTTTGAAAAATACTGCAGGCTGTTCATCGACGACGACGAGTACGACGTGCTGATGGGCATGAAGCTGAAGTTCAACAGCGAGGAAGAGCTGCGGGCGCTGTATCACGGCGCCGACTGGGACAAATGCCTGTACGGCATGTGCCGCAAGGGCCTGCTGGAAAAGCACTACCCCAAGGACGCCCCGGCATATTACGATCTGGCGCCCATGCTGCCGGGCTGGTTTGAGTTCCCGCTGTCCAACGGCGAGGACAACCCAACCGTGCAGAAGGCCACGGAATATTTTACTTCCGCCATCGGCATGGTCACCACCATGAACGTGGAGCCCATGCGCTCCGGCTACGCTTTCATGAACAACCTCAACAAACTCAAGGGCGACCCCGGCCACATCGACGTGGCCCTGCCGCTGGAGGGCAAGGCCGCCACAAAGAAGGTCGTGACCGTCAACAAGGAGCTCTCCTCCGACACCTCGTCCATATACCCCAGCTATCAGCTCAAGGCCTTTCTGGAGAGCCTGTCCGACGACGAGCCCATCAGCCTGATGCATTGCTTCTGCCGCAACGTGCGCGCCCACGAGGGCCTGCCCGAGAAGGTCACCGAGCCGCAGGAGGTCTGCCTGTGCGTGGGCGATATGGCCCACCAGATAATCGAGTTCGGCGTGGGCCGGGCAGTCACCAAGGAGGACGCCATCAAGATCCTGGTGGACTCCGAAAAGAAGGGCTGCATACATCAGGTGTTCCATTACAGCTGCGACATGGGCTGCCCCACCACCGCCATCTGCAACTGCGACATCCACTGCTGCGAGATGCTGGGCTCTTATACCCGCGGCGGCATGCAGCCGCTGTACCTGCGCTCCCACGCCAAACCGGTCATAGTGCATCCCGAAAACTGCACCGGCTGCAACATCTGCAACCGCTTCTGCCCCACCGTGGCCACGGGCTTCAACGCCCAGACCGGCAAGGTGTTCGTGGAGTACCAGCGCTGCATCGGCTGCGGCGTGTGCGTCACCAAGTGCCCCCAGGACGTGCGCAAAATGGTGGACGAGGAGCGGGTGCTGTTCTGCAAGCCCCTGCCGAAGAACCTGGTGCGGGAGCCCAATCTCAAGCGCCAGACGAAGAAGAAATAAATGCACGAAGCCGCTATCGCCAAGGAGATCTACGACATCGCCGCCCGGGCCATGGAGGAAAACGGCCTGACTCGGCTGGAGAAGGTCGTGATGGATATCGGCGAGTATACAGCCGTGGTGCCGGAGCAGCTTCAGACAGTGTGGGTCATCGCGGTGCACAACACCCCCATGGAGGGCTGCGCGCTGGAGATGAACATGCTGCCGGCGCAGCCCGGCATGTACGTCAGGACCATTGAGGGAATATAGACCACGTCCCGAGGAGTTCCCGGCTGCGGCACAGTCAATAAAAAGGCCTGCGGGCAGTCGGACGGTGCAGAAACGATGAGTGAAGCATACAGAAAAGTGGATTTCAGACAGGCAAAGGACATTATGGACTCCTCCCGCCCGTCCGTACTGCTGGATGTGCGGACGGAGCAGGAGTATATAGTGGAGCATGCGGAGGGCGCGGTGCTGTTTCCGCTGGACGAAATAAACGCCGACACCGCCGCCCGGACCATACCGGATAAGGACACGGCGGCCCTGGTCTATTGCCGGACAGGAAGGCGCAGCAAAATGGCCGCCGACATACTGGCCGGGCTGGGCTATACGCAGGTTTGCGATATTGGCAGCCTGGAGGGCTGGCCTTACGGAAAAGACTTCGGAATATAAAAAAACGCCGGGCATATGCCCGGCGTTTTGCCTGTGATTTTATGTTTTCAGGCGACCGGGAAATATCGTTATTTCCAGCGGCAGGGGTTTGCCATATTTAATGTTTTTGAATTGTGCGGGCGGATGATACCCGCCCCTACATGCCGCTGCGAGGCAGGTGCAGTTCGCGGTGATTTCAGCGCACCGTACACGCGGTTTTCCACCTCATCAGTCGGCTTGCGCCGACAGCTTCCCCTCAAGGGGAAGCCGGTGCGTCGGGGATGCCGCCCCCTACAATTTCGCCCGCGCTCTGCGGAGCGCGAATACCGCGGCATAGCCGCGAGGCGATTTTAAGGGGGAAAACAGCGTGTTTCCCCCTTGATGACCCACTCCTGCCTGGACGGGGGACGTATGGTGCGGCGACCCGGGTTCTTTTGGCTTCCCCTTGAGGGGAAGCTCCCGCGCAGCAGGTGATGAGGTGGAAAGCCCCCATTGGCATTGTGCCGGAATCATGCCAAAACATCTCATTCGCCGCGGGATGAAACGGGCGGATAATATCCGCCCCTACATTATTGAACGCATATACGGCAACGCTCCCGCCTGCGGTGACGCAGGCGGGAGCGCTGACATTTGCTGATACTTATTAAGTTTATTCCGGGACGTGGATCTCCTTTATGGTGCAGTCCTTTCCCGAAAGCACGGTCTTGTTCTGGCTGCCGCAGTCGGGGCATATGCCCTCGCACTCCACCACGTTGAAGACGGCGTCGCAGTCCTCGCACTCCGCAAGGCCCGGGACTATCTCGATGACGAGCTTCGTGTCCTTGAGGGGGGTGTCCTTGACCACCACAGGGTAGAGCTTTTCCAGATAGTCCGGCACGACGAGACTGAGCTCGCCCACGTCCATCACTATCTCGCTGACGGTGTCTACGCCGTTTTCGGCGGCGTAGTCCAGAACAGTCTTGGCCATGGCTTTTACAATGCCGATCTCATGCAAGGGGCGTCACCACTCAGTCTTCGTCCTTGGAGAAGGGCTTGGAAATGGTCTTGGCGATGAGCTTGCCATAGCGCTTGCCGGCGTATCCGGCGGCGTGGGCGAGAGTCTGTTTGTAGGGCGTGCCCTTGTGCTCGCGGACCTTCTCCAGATGGATGGCGTCGAACTTGCACTTGGTGGTGCAAACACCGCAGCCAACGCACATGTACTCGTTGACCTCCACGGCGCCGCAGCCCAGGCAGCGCTCGGTCTCCTTCTTCAGCTGCTCCTCGGTGAAGCCGCCGCGCAGATCCTTGAAGCTGGCCTTCGCCTTCTCGGGGGAGGCGCAGGCGGCGCGCTGACGGGCGGGGGCGTCGAAGGAGTCGATGGAGATGGCGGCCCTGGAAACGTCCAGAGACTTGTAATCACGGTGGTCGCGGCCGATGTCCATGGTCTGGCCGGGATGCACGTAGCGGTGGATGGACACGGCGGCTTCCTTGCCGGCCGCAATGGCGTCGATGGCAAACTTCGGGCCGGTGACCGCGTCGCCGCCGGCAAAGATGTCGGGCTCCGAGGTCTGGCAGGTCACGGGGTCGGCCACCACGGTGCCGTTCTTGTTGAAGGCCAGACGGGTGCCGTTCTCCATGCCGCAGGAATCGACCTTCTGGCCGATGGCGGAGATGACGGCGGTGACGGAGACGGTCTCCGTCTTTCCGGTGGGAACCGGCTTGCGGCGGCCCCTGGCGTCGGGCTCGCCCAGCTCGTTGACGTCCAGGACCAGCTTGGAGACCTTGCCCTTGTCGTTGGCTATTATCTCGGCGGGGGCGAGCAGGAATTTGAATTCCACACCCTCGGCCCTGGCCTCCTCCACCTCATCGGCGGCGGCGGGCATCTCCTCCTCGGAGCGGCGGTAGAAAACATATACTTTTTCGGCGCCCAGACGCACGGCGGTGCGGGCCACGTCGATGGCCACGTTGCCGCCGCCGACCACGGCGACCTTCTTGCCGATCGCGGGCTTCTCGCCGCCGTTCACGGCGCGCAGGAAGTCAAGGCCGGTCCATACGCCCTCCAGATCGTCGCCCTTGCAGCCGACGGAGCTGCCCCTGGAAGCGCCGATGCCCAGATAGAAGGCTTCAAAGCCCTGCTTGCGCAGCTCGGGGATGGTGACGTCTTTGCCGACTTCCACGCCGGTCTTGAACTCCACGCCCATGTCCTTGAGGATGTCGATCTCGGCGTTCACGACCTTCTTTTCCAGTCTGAACTCGGGGATGCCCATGGTGAGCATGCCGCCCAGATGCTTTTCCTTCTCGAACACGGTCACGGGGTAGCCCTTGATCTTCAGATAGTAGGCGCAGGAGAGACCTGCGGGGCCGGCGCCGATGACGGCGATCTTGTTTTCAAAGGGCTTGCCGGTCTGGTTGAGCATGGCGGGGACGAAGCGGTTGGCGTCCTTGAGCTCCTGATCGGCGATAAACTTCTTGATGTCGTCGATGGCGATGGGATCGTCCACGCTGCCGCGGGTGCAGGCATCCTCGCAGACCTTGTTGCAGATGCGGCCGCAGACGGCGGGGAACGGGTTCTCCTTCTTTATCAGCTCCAGGGCGTCCTTGTACTTGCCCTGGGAGGCCAGCTTGATGTAGCCCTGCACCGGGATGTGGGCGGGGCACTTGGCCTTGCAGGGGGCCGTGCCGTCGTCCGTGACGTCGGAGCGGTCCGTGCGGTAATCCATGTTGTAGTCGTTCTTCGACCAGAATTTGTCGGAGGGAACGGCCTCGGCCTCGGGCGCGGCCTCCGGGCCGGCGGAGCAGAGCTTCTTGCCCAGCTTCAGGGCGTTCATCTGGCAGTTTTCCACGCACTGGCCGCAGGCCACGCACTTGTCCCTGTCCACCTTAGCCACATAGTTGGAGCGGATGGTGTCGGGAGTGCGGAAGTAAGCGCCGATGCGCAGGGAGTAGCAGGAGCAGGAGCAGCAGTTGCAGATGGCGTTGGCCTCATCGAAGCCGTCGGCCTGGTTGATCTCGTGGATAAGGCCGTTGTCCTCGGCGCGCTTGAGTATCTCGTAGGCCTCGGCCTTGTCGATGAGCCGGTGAGAGCCCAGGGCGGCAAAGTTTCTGGCGTTGTCGTTGAGGTACATGCACATGTCGTCCTCAAGATGGCCGCAGCCCTCGCCCATGAGCCGGCGGGAGCGCCTGCAGGAGCAGGGACCCACGGAGATGGCGCTGGCGCTTTCGATGAGGGTGGACAGCTCGTCATAGGAGGCGACGCGGGTGTTGTTCTTTATGGCGGTCTCCACGGGCATGACGCGCATCAGGGACATGCCGGTGCCCAGGTTCGGCACCAGCGGCGCGATGCGGCGGCGGGTGTATTCTTCAAAGCAGGCACCCAGATCGGGGTAGCGCTCGCACTGGGCGCGGTTGGAGAGTATGCCCTCCATGATGCCGGGGACCCAGATGGGATAGTAGTAGTTGGGGGTGTCGCCGTCGAAGCGGACACGCACCGCGCCGGTCTCGCGCAGCTTGTCCAGCTGCTTCTGAGTGAAGTCCAGATCTTTGCCGGCCCTCTCCGCGATCTCCGCGGCGGAGCGGTTGGTGTTGAGCTTCAGGTGCATCATGATCTCGCACATATCGTCGTCCACGATGGGCTCCAGTATGCGGTACTCGGGGTCGCTGTAAGTGATGCCGGTGTAGGTGAGGCTTTCGAGACTGATCTTGGTTGCCAGCTTCAGTATGTTAGGTCTGTGTGCCATGCTGTTCCTTCCTTTCGGTATTTGTTATCTGAAATTTACACAAATCGGCGCTCTGCCCGTTCGCATTTTTGGTCATGTTAATTATAAGGTATATCCGGGGAGCTTTGCAAGGGGTAATAGTCAGCAAATTAACAACGGAGCGGCAGAATTTTTGCCTGTGGTGGTCTATATTCATCCACCACAGACAAGCTGACTGACAGTTTGACTGACAGGATGAAATTCACCCTGCAGCGGGCACAAAAAATATGAATAATTTGTCAACTTCGGAACCTGACTATTGACTTTTAAAAACGGGAATGCTATATTAGCACTCGACAGATGAGAGTGCCAGCAAGCGAAAAGCCGGAGTGCTAACAAGGCGCTCATTGATGTCGGGTGGGAAAAATGGAGCTGACTGACAGAAAAAAGAAAATACTGGCCGCGGTGGTGGATGAATACATCCGCACGGCCGAGCCCGTGGGCAGCAAGACCATTGCAGAGACGGGCTGTCTGGAATGCTCTCCCGCCACCATACGCAACGAGCTGGCGGAGCTGGTATCCATGGGCTTCCTGGAGCAGCCCCACACCTCCGCGGGGCGCGTCCCCACGCCCCAGGGCTACCGGATATACGTAAACGAGCTCATGGAGCGGCAGAAGCTGTCGCTGGAGGAGACGGAGGAGATAAACCGGACCCTCAACGACAAGATCTCCCAGCTGGACAACGCCATGACCGACATCGGCAGGCTCACCTCCCAGCTCACCAATTACCCGGCGCTGGCGCTGGCGGCGCCGGCCCCGGCCACCATACAGCGCTTCGACATCATATATGTGGACGCCAACACCTTCATCATCGTCCTGATGATGTCTAACAACACCGCCAAGAGCAAGCTGGTGCATCTTCCGGCCTCGGTGACCCAGGCCATGATCCAGAAGCTCTCCAGCCTGTTCAACGCCAACTTCACCGGCATCACCGACGAGAAGGTGACCGCCGCGCTCATCGCCAATACCGAGCGGGCGGCGGACGATTCGCTGGGACTGACCAGCGTCATCGCCTCCTTCGTCATTGAGGTGCTGTCCGAATCCCACGCGCCGGAGGCTTTCGTGACCGGCGAGAACAGACTTCTCAACCAGCCGGAATTCCGCGACCCGGACAAGGCCCACAAGCTGATGAGCTACCTGTCCGGCGGCGGGTATATCCTGCCGGAGGACGAGGCCCTGCTGGGGAAGGACGAGGTCAGGGTGCTCATCGGCCCGGAAAACGTGGCGGACGAGCTGAAGGATTCCAGCGTGATCGTTGCCAGCTACGACGCCGGCGACAACATGCGCGGACTTATAGGAGTGGTGGGACCCACGCGGATGGATTACTCCGCGGTGGCCGCCAAGCTCAAATTCCTGGCGGACGGTCTTTCAAGACGCCTGGGCGGCGGCGAGACCCCGCCCCCCGGAATGAACAACAAGCTTATAATCAAGGGAGATGACAAATAAACGATGAGCGAAGACAAGAGGGAACCGGCTTCCCCGGAAAAGGAAGCGGCAGCTCAGACCCCGGCCGACGGCGCTCCCGAGGAAAAGAAGACGGAGCCGACCGCGGCGGCGGAGGATAAAAAGGAAGAAACAAAGCACGCTCCGGATAAAACCGGCGGCGAGAAAAAGGAACATAAGGAAGAACACAAAAAGGAAGAGCCGAAAAAGGAGCCCAAAAAGGCGGAGCAGAAAAAATCCGGCCCCACCCCCGAGGAGCAGCTGAGGGACGTCAACGACAAGTATCTCAGACTGCTGGCCGAATACGACAACTTCCGCAAGCGCAGCCAGAAGGAGCGGGACTCCATCTACGGCGACGTGAAGGCCGACACGGTGACGAAGTTCCTGCCCGTTTACGACAACCTTGTGAGAGCACTGGACCAGTCCACGGAGGACGAGGCCTACCGCAGGGGCGTCGAGATGATAATGACCCAGTTCGACGAGACGCTGGCAAAGCTGGGCGTGACCGAGATCGAATCCGTGGGCAAAAAGTTCGACCCCAATCTCCACAACGCCGTGATGCACGTGGAGGACGAGACCAGGGGCGAGAACGAGATAGTAGAGGTTTTCCAGAAGGGCTTTAAGCTCGGCGACAAGATAATCCGTTTTGCGATGGTAAAAGTCGCAAACTGATATAAACAGGTAAACAATTAATCTTAATATATTGGAGGAAAAAATTATGGGTAAAATCATTGGCATAGATCTTGGCACCACAAACAGCTGCGTGTCCGTCATGGAGGGCGGCGAGGCCGTCGTCATCCCCAACGCCGAAGGCGCGCGCACCACTCCGTCCGTTGTGGCGTTTTCCAAGGAAGGCGAGCGTATGGTGGGCCAGGTGGCAAAGCGCCAGGCCGTCACCAACCCCGACCGCACCGTGGTGTCCATCAAGCGTGAGATGGGCTCCGACTACAAAGTGAGAATAGACAGCAAGTCCTTCACTCCCCAGGAGATCTCCGCAATGATCCTGCAGAAGCTGAAGGCCGACGCCGAGGCTTATCTGGGCCAGACCGTCACCGACGCCGTCATCACCGTCCCCGCCTACTTCACCGACTCCCAGCGCCAGGCCACCAAGGACGCCGGCCGCATCGCCGGTCTGGACGTGAAGCGCATCATCAACGAGCCCACCGCCGCGGCTCTCGCCTACGGCCTGGACAAGGAGACCGATCAGAAGATCATGGTCTACGATCTGGGCGGCGGCACCTTCGACGTGTCCATCCTGGAGATCGGCGACGGCGTCATCGAGGTCCTGGCCACCGCCGGCAACAACCGCCTGGGCGGCGACGACTTCGACGCCTGCATCACCAAGTACATGATAGACGAGTTCAAGAAGACCCAGGGCATCGACCTCTCCGGCGACAAGGTCGCCATGCAGAGACTGCGCGAGGCCGCCGAGAAGGCCAAGTGCGACCTGTCCGGCATGACCACCACCAACATCAATCTGCCCTACATCACCGCCGACGCCACCG
>Ga0183095_10887_pt1 | contig 33819 bp, 47 predicted proteins | sample BioMet4_FD_130346 | JGI IMG/M metagenome (GOLD analysis project Ga0183095, IMG submission 130346) | Microbial communities from bioreactor (seeded with sewage sludge) at LBNL, California, USA - Biofuel metagenome 4 (v2) (version 3) | ecosystem: Engineered > Bioreactor > Anaerobic > Unclassified ...
AAGCTTATTTGCACTGGAGGAGAGGCTCGACCTTCCGACACCCGGTTTTGGAGACCTGTGCTCTACCAACTGAGCTACTCCCGTAAACAATCAGTTCCTGATATAAAATCAAGAACTGATATTTTATTTATTAGTCACAAATTTCAGTAATCTGACCAGCACCTACTGTACGTCCACCTTCACGGATAGCGAAACGAAGACCTAAGTTTAGAGCAACTGGGTAGATCAATTCTACTGAGATTGTTACATTATCACCAGGCATAACCATATCAGTTCCTTCAGGAAGAGTGATTTCACCTGTACAGTCTAATGTACGTAAGTAGAACTGAGGACGATATTTGTTGTGGAATGGAGTGTGACGTCCACCTTCTTCTTTTTTCAAGATATAAACCTCAGCTTTGAAAGTTGTGTGAGGAGTGATTTTCCCTGGATGGCAAATAACCATACCACGTTTGATTTCTTCTTTGTCGATACCACGAAGCAATAAACCAACGTTATCACCTGCTTGACCTTCATCAAGAATCTTACGGAACATTTCAACACCAGTAACAACTGATTTTTTTCCTTCAGCGCCAAGACCGATAATCTGAACTTCTTCACCTGTTTTGATGATACCTGCTTCAATACGGCCAGTAGCAACTGTACCACGACCTGTAATTGAGAAAACGTCTTCAACTGGCATTAAGAATGGTTTATCAACATCACGTGGAGGAAGTGGAATCCAAGAGTCAACAGCATCCATCAATTCCATAACTTTATCTTCCCATTTTTCAACACCGTTAAGTGCGCCAAGAGCAGAACCCCGGATAATAGGAGTGTTGTCACCATCAAAATCATAGAATGAAAGAAGTTCTCTCATTTCCATTTCAACAAGTTCCAACATTTCTTCATCTTCAACCATATCACATTTGTTCATGAAAACGACCAATTTAGGAACGTTTACCTGACGAGCTAATAGGATGTGTTCACGAGTTTGAGGCATAGGACCATCAGTTGCAGCAACCACAATGATAGCACCATCCATTTGAGCAGCACCAGTTACCATGTTCTTTACATAGTCGGCGTGTCCCGGACAGTCAACGTGAGCATAGTGACGGTTAGCTGTTTGATACTCAACGTGTGAAGTATTGATAGTAATACCTCTTTCTTTTTCTTCTGGTGCGTTATCGATTTGATCGAAAGACTTCACTTCAGAAAGACCTTTTTTTGCTAACACCATGGTGATAGCTGCAGTCAATGTTGTTTTACCGTGGTCAACGTGACCAATAGTACCAATGTTAACGTGCGGTTTGGTACGTTCAAATTTCTCTTTAGCCATAGCTTTACTTGTTATTTATTTGATTAATAATCAGCATTTACATTTATTGTGAGCTGTTGACGGGAGTTGAACCCGTGACCTCTTCCTTACCAAGGAAGTGCTCTACCACTGAGCTACAACAGCAAGAATGAGAGCGGAAGACGGGACTCAAACCCGCGACCCTCAGCTTGGAAGGCTAATGCTCTATCAACTGAGCTACTTCCGCATTCTTGCCAAAGCTGTTGCTTTGTCTTTGTGGGCAAAGATGGATTCGAACCACCGAAGTCGAAAGACAGCAGATTTACAGTCTGCCCCATTTGGCCACTCTGGTATTTGCCCTTATTTACATTCTTTTTTGAGCCTCTTGTCGGATTCGAACCAACGACCCCGAGATTACAAATCACGTGCTCTGGCCAACTGAGCTAAAGAGGCAACTATTCTAAAAATGCAACCGTTACGTTTAATCTAAGCGAAACGGCTGCAAATTTAGTTATTTATTTTATAACCGCAAAGTTATTTGCTTTTTTTTTATTTGTTCTGTTGCTTTTCCTTATATTTCAACAATTGTTTTGATAGGGCGTCTAGTCCTTCGTCTATAGACTCTTCAAATGTATCGTTGGTTTTATCTGCGTAAAATTCAGCATTCGGTATAATTATCTTTATTCCGGCTTCTTTATTTTTTACAGTCTCAGGCTTAACAACTTTTAATGACACCTCCACTAATTTTATATCATCGTAAAGTCTTTCTAACTTAGTAACTTTCTTTTGAATGAAAGCTTGTAATTGCTCTGAAGCATCAAAGTGAATCGATTGAATTCTGATTTCCATACTTACCTCCTTTTTTATGCTCTTGGATGAGCCAGTTTATAAATCTTCTTTAATTCTTCGAATGTTGTATGCGTGTATACTTCTGTCGCTGTTAAGCTGGCATGTCCAAGCAATTCCTTAATTGTATTAAGATTCGCTTCATTATTTAGCATTGCTGTTGCGAATGTGTGTCTTAATACATGTGGACTTCTTTTTTTTTGCGTTACAACTTTCGTTAATTGTCGTTTTACTAACTTCTCAACTAATGCACTGTAAAGTCTTTCTCCGTTTTCTTTTACAAAAAAGGCTCCCGACCATGTTTTCATAGTCTCGTTTCTTATATTAATATACTCTGAAATAGACTCTTTTAATTCGTTTCCGAATGGTATGAGACGTTGCTTATTTCTTTTTCCTGTGACTTTTATGAGTGAATTGCCGATGTTTATATCAGTATCGTTTAGTTCAATTAATTCTGAAAGTCTAATGCCTGTGGCATAAAACATTTCAATAATCATATGATCTCTTACACCAATAAAACCTTCTTCGTAATCAGTTTCATCGAGCAGCTTATTCATTTCTGTTTCTTTTAAGAAGATCGGTAGTGGCTTTTTCTTTTTTGGACCAACAATTTTTCGTGTTGGATCAATAAAAAGCTCCTTCTTAATTAAAAGAAATTTGTAGAACGATCTCAATGAACTTAATTTACGATCAACGGATGATGAGGTATATTTTTTCTCCATCAGGTATACAACCCATTGGCGAATAATATCGGCGTCTACGTTGGTCAACGTTAATTCCTCATTGCAATCTTTCACATATCTTTCGAATTGAATCAAATCTACTCTGTAACTATTAATAGTTTTCTGTGAGTAGTTTCTTTCAAACTGCAGATGGTTCAGGAAAGAGTCAATTAACATATGAATCGTTGCGTTAATAATTCTGCAACGAATGTATGAAAAAGAATTTAATAATTCAAGAGAATTGATGAATTATTATTCTTCTACTTGCTGAAGCTTTTGAACATAAACTGCGCGTTCCATCTTAAACCTTTTAGTCACAGATGGTTTGTCAAACTGCTGTCTGCTTCTTAGTTCTTTAACTACTCCAGTTTTTTCGAATTTTCTTTTGAATTTCTTCAGCGCTTTTTCGATGTTTTCGCCTTCTTTTACAGGTACTACTATCATTTTACTTCTATTAAATATGTTATTTTTATAATTTTTATAGTCAAAAGCGGGGCAAAATTACACATAGTTTCTTTATTCACAAAACTTTCGGCAAATAATTATTCTAAAAAATCGAACTAAGCTTATTTAAGAATGTTATTTTGCTTTTATCAGGTTTCAATTTAACACTTATCGAATTATAGAAACATAGTTCTTTATAAATCAATAAAATAAAAAAGAATATCTATCTTTGCACGTATTGTATAACATAAAATATAATTATGAAACAAAACATAGCAGATCGCATTGCCTCTTTAAGAACAATGCTTTCGGAAAATAAACTTTCAGCATTTATTATTCCAAGTACAGACCCCCACCTAAGTGAGTATGTTGCTTCTCATTGGAAATCAAGAGAGTGGATTAGTGGCTTTACCGGTTCAGCAGGCACCGTTGTTGTAACACTCGATAAAGCAGGGCTTTGGACTGACTCACGTTATTTCCTTCAGGCGACTGACCAATTGAAGAATACAGGAATTGATCTTTTTAAGGATGGTTTGCCTGCTACTCCTTCTATAAATGAGTGGTTGTTAAATGAGCTAAAAGATGGAGGATACCTAGGTATTGATGGGAAAATGTTTTCTGTGTCTGATGTTGAAGAAATGAAAGACATTTTCTCGAAAAAAAATATTGTAGTTAATTCTTTTCTTGATCCTTTTGAAAGCTTGTGGAATGATCGACCAGCTATGCCTCAGGATTCTGCATTTATTTATGAAACTAAATATGCGGGGATTTCTTGTCTGGATAAGATTGGACAGATTCGTCTGAAAATGGAAAATGAAGGTGTTGAGAGCTTAATGGTTTCTGCACTTGATGAGATTGCATGGGCTCTTAATTTAAGAGGAAGTGATGTGAAATGTAATCCTGTTGTGGTAAGTTATTTACTTATTACTAAAAATAAGACTCTCTATTTTATCTCCCCAGAGAAGCTGACCAAGGAAGTAGAAGATTATTTGTTATCTCAAAATGTTATTATTCGTAACTACAATGAAATAAATAATGTATTATCAGATTTAAACTCTGAAAATCTGCTAATAAACCCTTCGAAAACTAATTTTGATGTATACTCGGCTGTTAACCCTTTATGTAAAATAGTGCGTGGAAATTCTCCTATTGCTCTTCTGAAAGCTCTGAGAAATGAGCAAGAAATCGCTGGAATACGTGCAGCAATGATACGTGATGGGGTAGCACTGGTTAAATTCCTTCGATGGCTGGGACTTGCCGTTCCAAAAGGAAAAGAAACAGAGTTAAGTGTAGATGCAAAGCTTCATGAGTTTAGGGCTGCGCAGGATATGTATATGGGAGAAAGTTTTGATACCATTGCCGGTTATAAGGAGCATGGGGCAATTGTTCATTACTCTGCAACACCTGAGAGCTCTTCTTCTTTGAAACCGGAAGGCTTTTTATTACTTGACTCGGGAGCACAATATTTAGATGGAACAACCGATATTACCCGTACTATTGCTTTAGGACCATTGACTGAAGAAGAAAAAATTGATTATACTTTGGTCTTAAAAAGTCATATTGCTATTGCAACTTGTAAATTCCCTTATGGTACTCGTGGCACTCAGATAGATGTATTGGCTCGTGTAGCTTTATGGCAGAGAGGAATGAATTATTTACACGGAACCGGACACGGTGTCGGGCATTTTCTTAGTGTTCATGAAGGACCACAAGGTATTCGTATGAATGAGATACCTGTATTGTTATTGCCGGGTATGATAACTTCTAATGAACCAGGTATTTATAAAAGTGGTCGCCATGGTATACGTACAGAGAATCTGACCCTGGTACGGCGAGATATTGAAACAGAGTTTGGTGAGTTTTATCGTTTCGAAACTGTGACTCTTTGTCCAATAAGTACCGAAGGCATAATTAAATCTCTTCTTTCTGATGCAGAAATTAATTGGCTGAATGATTACCATCAAGTGGTTTTTGATAGATTGAGTCCTTATCTTGATACAGAAGAGGTCTCTTGGCTAAGAGAGAAAACTGTGGCCATCTGATAGTGGTCGTATAAGTTGCTAAATTATACAATAATAAAAACATATGGCTTTGATAAAATCAGTGAGAGGATTTACACCGCAATTTGGTGAGAACTGCTTTCTGGCAGATAATGCGACAATTATTGGCGATGTTAAAATGGGTTGTGAATGCAGTATTTGGTTTGGTACAATATTACGCGGGGATGTAAATTCTATTAGAATTGGGGATAGAGTGAATATTCAGGATGGATCTGTTTTACATACCTTATATGAGAAGTCTACCATTGAAATAGGTGATAATGTTTCTGTTGGACACAATGTAACTATTCATGGCGCAACAATTAAAAATTATGCATTAGTAGGTATGGGATCAACCATACTTGATCACGCCATTATAGGTGAAGGAGCAATAGTTGCTGCGGGTTCTCTAGTTCTAAGTAATACTGTGATTGAACCGGGAACTATTTGGGGGGGGGTACCTGCGAAGTTTATTAAGAAGGTAGATCCTGAACAAGCAAAAGAACTGAATAAAAAGATAGCACATAATTATCTGATATATTCTGAATGGTATAAGTAGATTTAAGCTTATAAGAAATATGTCCAGTTTTTTGGCTTTGGAAGCCATTAAACTGGACATACTTTTTATATCACTTTTTTTATTCAAAGATTAATCTGACTTAATATTTTTTCGCTCGCTCCCAGATTCTTTGTTACATAATTTCCGGCATTTAATCCACTCATTTTCAGGAACTCTTTGTCTGATATCATATTATCCAGTAATTGACTCAAATCTTCTTTATCTTTTATGGTAAATGCTCCTTGTTCTTCAAGAAGCTGTCTGGCCTCCATGAACTTATGATATTTAGGACCAAAGATGACAGGTATGCCATATACTGCAGCTTCCAGAATATTGTGGATTCCGACACCAAATCCTCCGCCGATATAGGCTATTTCACCATATCTATAAATGGAAGAGAGAAGTCCGTATCCATCGATGATCAGACAATCTGCCTTTTTTACATTTTGTTCAGTTGCTTTTGAATAGCGAACATAAGAACGTTTCAATTTGCTGATTATCTCAACTAAGTGGTTTTCATCAATGACGTGAGGAGCTATTATTAACTTGATCTCTGGGTGATTGTTGAAAAATTCAATGAATAGATCCTCATCTGGTGCCCATGAACTTCCTGCCACAATAGTTAACGAATCACCCTTAAATGCTTCGACTAAAGGGAGATTTTTTGCTTCCTGACTTATTTCAAGTACCCGGTCAAAACGGGTATCACCGACTACGGTTACTTTTTCTATTCCAATTTTGGAAAGAAAACGTTTAGATGTTTCGTTCTGAACAAATAACTGGTCAAAGTTTGACAGAACTTTGCGATAAGCTCCTCCATACCATTTAAAGAATACCTGCTCTTTGCGAAAAATGGAAGAAACGCTATAAACCGGTATATTCCGTTTATGTAGCTCATTCAGGTAATTTTTCCAGAACTCGTATTTGATGAAGAAAGCCATACATGGCTGGATAATGTCTAAGAACTTTTTAACATTCCGAGGCTTATCAAGAGGTAGATAACAAACAATATCTGCTTCTTTATAGTTTCTGCGCACTTCGTAACCGGATGGAGAGAAGAACGTGAGTAGTATTTTATATTCAGGATATCTTTCTTTGATTTTTTCAATGAGAGGACGTCCTTGTTCAAATTCACCCAAAGAAGCGGCATGAAACCATATGTATTTTACGCTATTTTCTTTCTGTTGGCGAAGTAGTTCGTATACAATCCAATGTCCTTTCATCATCTTGCGCGGCTTTCTACTAAAGGGTGCAGCCAGATGAATTATAAGTGAGTATAAATATATACCTAAATTATAAAGCATATCCGTTTTTTTACTTCTTTATAGCATCGATTGCTCTTTTCATTCGGGCAATAGTTTCTTCTTTACCTAAAACGGCCGAAATGTCAAACATGTGCGGTCCTTTTCCTTCTCCAACCAGAGTGAGACGGAAGGCATTCATGATGTTTCCCAAATGATATTCTTTGCTTGCAATCCAATCCATGACAATTTTTTCCTGATTTTCAATAGAAAAATCATCAATGTTTTCAATTACATGCATAAGTTCAGTCATCTGAACAGGAGAATCTTCTTTCCAGCGTTTTTTTACAGTTTTCTCATCGTATTCTGTTGGAGCTACAAAGAAGAACTTGCATTGTTCCCAAAGTTCTTTCACAAAGCTCACTCGCTCTTTCATCAAGCCAACTACTGTTACAATCTTATCAAATGAAGCATCTACACCTTGCTCTTTCAAGTATGGTAAAAATAGGTTTGCTATCTCTTCATTAGATTTAAGCTGGATATATTGATGGTTGAACCATTTTCCCTTTTCATAATCAAACTTAGCACCGGCTTTGCTACATCTGTGAAGATCAAATAATTTAATAAGCTCTTCCATTGACATAATTTCCTGATCATTACCTGGATTCCATCCAAGCAGAGCAAGGAAGTTAATTACAGCTTCAGGCAGATAACCTGATTCGCGGTATCCGGAAGAAATCTCTCCTGATTTAGGATCATTCCATTGCAATGGGAAAACCGGGAAACCAAGGCGATCTCCATCACGCTTGCTCAGTTTACCATTCCCATCTGGTTTAAGTAAGAGTGGAAGGTGAGCAAATTCCGGCATTGTATCTTCCCATCCAAAAGCACGGTAAAGAAGTACATGCAATGGCGCTGAAGGCAACCATTCTTCTCCACGAATTACGTGAGATACTTCCATAAGATGGTCGTCTACAATGTTGGCAAGATGATAAGTTGGTAATTCGTCTGCTGATTTATATAAAACCTTGTCATCCAGAATAGATGAGTTGATGATAACTTCTCCACGGATAATATCCTGAACATGAACATTTTCATTAGGTTCAATCTTCATTCTTACCACGTATTGCTTTCCGGAATCAATCAAGCCTTTAACTTCTTCTGCTGAAAGAGTCAAAGAGTTGCGCATGCTCAGGCGAGTAGATGCATCATATTGAAAGTTTTGTATCTCTGTACGTTTAGCTTCAAGCTCCTCAGGAGTATCGAAGGCGATATATGCTTTCTCGTTATCTAATAATATTTTTACGTACTTCTTGTATATTTCTCTGCGTTCAGACTGACGGTAGGGCCCATGGTTTCCACCAAAGCTTACACCTTCGTCGAATTTAATACCTAGCCATTGGAAAGCTTCGATGATGTATTCTTCTGCCCCAGGAACAAATCGGTGAGAATCAGTGTCTTCTATGCGAAATATCATTTCCCCACCATGCTGACGGGCAAATAAATAATTGTATAATGCTGTGCGTACTCCGCCAATATGTAATGCTCCTGTCGGACTTGGAGCAAAACGAACTCTTACTTTTCTTTCTGTCATATTGTTTTGATATAATATAAAATCGGGGCAAAATTAATTTATTTTTTTCTAACTACAGCATAAGTTTTGCGTTTGTATTGGTCAAAGTGGCTAAAAAGAACAATCTTATTGTTTTTTTTTGTATTTTTCGGCAAAATTTAGATCCAGATGAATAAGTTAAAGAATAGAAAACGCTCTTCATATAAAGATTTAATATATAAGACGCTGATTTTTCTGGCTACAGTGGCAGTAATAGTCAATTTTTTACCTCGTAGTGGAAAGTTTAACTATCAATTTGATATTGATAAACCTTGGAAATATGGACTACTAACAGCTTCTTTTGATTTCCCTATTTATAAGGATGAGGCACTTGTTAGGCAACAACAAGATAGTATTCTGAGGTTTTACCAACCATATTTTGTATATAATCAAAATATGGAGCAAAAGGCTCTTGCAAAATTTAAAGCCGATTCTCAGTCGAAACTGAAAAATAAAATTCCTTCAACCCGTTATTTTCAACATGTAAGTACAATATTGCAGCGTATTTACAAGAATGGTATTGTACCTAGCGCTCAAATGGCAGACTTAAAAAAGCAACATATTCAGACAGTAATGGTGGCGCAAGAGAAAATGGCAAATGCTCAACCAGCTTCAGAACTTTATACGATTAAAACTGCCTATGAATATTTGCTGAATGCTGACACTATCCGATTTAGTAAGGAAATTCTTCGTCAATGCGATTTGGATAATTATATTATTCCTAATTTGAGATACGATAAAAGGAAATCCGATGGGGCAAGAAATGAACTTTTAGGTACTATTTCCTTTGCCAGTGGTTTGGTCCAATCTGGTCAGAAAATTATAGACCGGGGTGAAATAGTAAATAATCGTACTTATCGTATCCTTGAATCTCTCAAGAAGGAATCTATAAAAAGAAGTAGTTCCATTGACCAGCAACGGCTAATTTTTGTGGGACAGATATTATTTGTCTGTGTTTTGATGCTTTATTTCATGCTTTATCTTGATTTGTTTAGAAAAGATTATTACCAACATAAGGGGGGATTGTCGTTACTGTTTGCACTTACTATTTTTTATTCGGTACTAACAGCTTTAATGGTAAAGTACAATATTTTAAACGTTTATATGATTCCTTACGCGATGATGCCCATTGTTATCAGGGTTTTTCTTGATTCGCGGACAGCCTTCATGACTCATGCGATAACCATTTTGCTATGCTCCATTACATTGCGTTATCCTTACGAATTTATTATATTGCAGTTGACGGCTGGAATTGTGGCCATCTATAGTTTGCGTGAATTGTCTCAACGCTCTCAATTATTCCGATCAGCTCTTTTAATTGTGCTAAGTTATGTTGCTTTGAATTTTTCTCTAGAACTGATTCACGAAAATGATATTTCGAAGATCAATTTAGGTATGTATCTTAACTTTGTTATAAATGGTATTCTGCTACTCTTTGCTTACCCTTTTCTATTTCTTCTGGAAAAAACGTTTGGATTTACTTCCAATGTAACTTTGGTAGAACTTTCTAATATCAACAACAATCTGTTACGGAAATTGTCGGAAGTGGCGCCTGGAACATTTCAACATTCCATGCAGGTATCGAATCTGGCTGCTGAAGCTGCTATCAGAGTGGGTGGAAAAAGCCAGTTGGTAAGAACCGGAGCTCTCTATCATGATATTGGAAAAATGGAAAACCCTGCATTCTTTACAGAGAATCAGTCTGGGGTAAATCCGCATAAGTCATTGAGCTATGAACAGAGTGCACAAGTGGTTATTAGCCATGTGTCTGACGGACTAAAGCTGGCTGAGAAAAACAACTTGCCGAAAGTAATTAAAGATTTTATCAGCACACACCATGGTACGGGTAAAACAAAATATTTTTATGTTACTTATAAAAATGAAAATCCGGATAAAGATATTGATGAAGATGTATTTACTTATCCGGGTCCTAATCCTTTTTCCAAAGAAACGGCTATCCTGATGATGGCAGATTCTGTGGAAGCTGCTTCTCGTAGCTTACCCGAATATACGGAAGAGTCTATCAATAATTTGGTGGATAAGATTATTGATTCACAGGTGGAGGAGGGATTCTTTAAATATTGCCCTATTACATTTAAAGATATTGCTACTGTAAAATTAGTGTTTAAAGAGAAACTTCGTACAGTTTATCATACACGAATCAGTTATCCGGAACTAAAAAAGACAGGGATCAAGTAAAACTGGTATTTTCTTGTACAAAAGATTGTTTTCTTTTGTACAAGAAAATTAATTCTTCTGTACAGAAGAATGCAATCCTTTGTACAAGGAAAGATTATCCTTTCGGGTTGTTTTTTAAATATTCCAGCAGTCCTTTACAAGCATCTTCAAGAATATCCAAAACATTCTCGAATCCTGATGCGCCTCCGAAATAAGGATCGGGCACACAATCAACAGGGATGCGCTGACAGAAGTCTGCCATACGGTGTATCTTTTGTTGTGCTTCCGGAGATGGAGCCAACTCTTTCAGTGCATCAATGTTTCGGTCGTCCATTCCTAATATAAGATCGAAATCATCAAAGTCATCGCTCTTTACCTGTCTGGAACGGCTCAATAAATTATATCCACGTTTAATTGCATGCGCACGCATTCGTGGGTCTGGCAACTCTCCTTGATGACAATTAAGTATGCCGGCGGAGTCTACTTTAATATAATCTTCCAGCCCATCTCTTTCAAGATAAGTCTGCATTATTCCTTTTGCCAATGGCGAACGGCAAATGTTTCCAAGGCATACGAAAAGGATTCTTTTTTCGGTTTTCTTACTCATTGATTAAAAAGGATCTACATCATAATAAACAATCAGAGATTTAAAACGTTCGTCTTCTATCATCTCTTTCTGTACCTGCAATAAAAGTCTGCGGGCTTTTTCCATTGATGCGTTGCATTCAATTTTTACAATTATCTTCTTGATGAAGAGTGACTGAATACGCGCCACGGGTGGATTGTCCGGCCCAAGAACACGACTGCCGAAAATGCTTGAAAGCCTTTTAGCCATTGTGCGTGCCATAATATCCAGTAAGTCTGCATTCCGGTTTTTAAGATAGACATTTACCAATCGGTAGTATGGGGGATAACGAAACATCTGACGTTCGGCCAGCTGATCAGCGTACATCTGCTTATAGTTGTTTGCTATAACCTGATGAATAATGGGATGGTCTATTGATTTTGTCTGCAATATAACCAGTCCTTGTTTGTTTTTTCTTCCAGCTCTTCCTGAAACTTGTGCCATTAACTGGTAAGCCCGTTCGTAAGAACGGAAATCGGGATAATTGAGCATGGTGTCTGCATTCAGTATTCCTACCACACTAACATTGTCAAAGTCCAGTCCTTTGGAAACCATCTGGGTACCAATCAGTATATCTGTTTTTCCTTTTTCAAAGTTTGCTATAATCTTTTCATAAGCTGTTCGGGTACGGGTGGTGTCCAAATCCATTCGGGCTACTTTGGCTTCTGGAAAAATGGTTTTAATATCATCCTCCACTTTCTCGGTTCCAAAGCCTCTGTTTACTAATTCCACACTTTCGCATGCTGGACAAGAACGTGGAACCTGATAAGTGTAGCCACAATAGTGACAGGTGAGCTGATTAATCCCTTTATGATAAGTAAGGCTCACATCACAGTTCTTGCATTTAGGAACCCAACCGCAGGTTTTGCATTCAATCATAGGAGCAAAACCCCTTCGATTCTGAAAGAGGATAACTTGCTCTTTGCGCTCTAATGTCTTTCGTACATGTTCTAATAATATTGGAGAGAACTGTCCGTTCATCCTTTTCTTGCGTGATAGCTCTTTTATATCTACCGAAAGAATCTCGGGTAACTGAATGTCCTGATATCGTTCATTCAATTCTACTAACCCATATTTACCAGTTGTGGCGTTATAGTAAGTTTCAATGGAAGGAGTTGCTGTACCAAGTAATGTTTTTGCTCCATAGAGTGAAGCCAGAACGATGGCTGCGTTGCGGGCATGATAGCGCGGAGCCGGATCGTATTGTTTATAAGTATTCTCATGCTCTTCATCCACAATAACCAATCCAAGATTGTGGAATGGTAGAAAAATAGAGGAGCGAACACCAAGAATAATGTCGTAGCCTTCTTTTCCCAATTGCTTGCGCCAGATTTCTACCCGCTCTGCATCTGAGAACTTAGAGTGATAAATGCCCAGTTTATTCCCAAATACTCTTTTTAGTCGTTCAGTAATTTGGGTGGTCAGTGCAATCTCTGGCAGAAGATACAGAACTTGTTTTCCAGCTTTGATAGCTTTCTCTATGAGATGAATATAAACTTCAGTCTTTCCACTGGATGTTACCCCATGAAGCAGACATACATTTTTTTTCTTAAAACTGGTTTGTATTTCCTGGAATGCCTTCAGCTGATATTCGTTGAGGGGATTTATTCCTATGGTGGACTGGACTGCGGTGACCAACCGGCCAATTTCCTGTCGGTAAGCCTCAAATACTTTTTTTTCAACCAGTCCGTTAAATGCAGCAGGTGAAGCATCAGCTTTCTTTATCAGTTCTTTCTTGCTTACTTCTTTCAAATTCCCCCCATTAAGAAAATGGGAGAGCTCAAGATACTTCATCAAAAGGACCAGCTGTTTCGGAGCGCGCGCCAGCTCTGTAAATAGCTTATGCAGATAAGCTTCTTCTTTGGCAATCTCATTTAAGCGGACACGAATCTCCTGCTTGGGCTGATAGTTGCGTTTTAACTCCTCTTTAACAAAAATAGCTTCCTTGTCAAGTAAGGATTTAATGATAGGCAAAAGATTTTTTAGACCGCTATCCTTTTCTAGCTGACTCACTGTCTGCTCAGGCTTGTTCTCTAATAAACTTATCAGTGTCTGCTCCTTTTCTGATAAAGGAACTGTGAATTCAAAATCCGGATTGAATTCTACAATTGTTTCACTCTCCAGCTTTAATCCAGAAGGTAAGGCTGCTTTATATACATCGCCTTGTGTACAGAGATAATAAGAAGAGAGCCATTCCCAAAACTTAAACTGTAGTGGAAGTAATATAGGCTGCGAGTCAAGAATAGTGGTAACCTCTTTGGTCTCATATCCTTCAGGAGCAGAGTGATGTATGTTATATACAATTGCAGTGTAGAACTTTTTACGTCCGAAAGGTACAATCACACGACCCCCAATCTGTATTCCTTCCGCCATTTCTTCAGGCAGGGCATAAGTAAAACATTTGGGAAGTGGAAGGGGTAATATAACGTCTGCAAACTTTTTCACACTGTTTCTTTTTGGTGTTGCAAAGATATAAAAAAGGAGGTTTCCCAAATGAGAAACCTCCTTTTTTATATAAGGTATATATTTTTTAGAAAATATAAGCTACAGATACTTGCCAAACTTTATTGCTTGTTTTAAATGTTCCAGGTTTTATTATGTCTCCTAGACTTCCTGTTATGTCACCTTCTGATATATTTTCTTTAGCGGAATCTGATAGTGGTAAATTGTAGTTTAGTCCAACTTGCAAATGCTTTAAAAGTTTAACGCCACCACCAATATTTAATGATACTTCTGCATTCTTCCTATTAATAGAAGGTGTATTTCCTGCTATTGTCTGATTGGCAATATCAAGCAGGTCGTTGGTTAAGTTATCGCTGTTAATATCAAAAGAGAAGTTTGGTCCGGCAGCTAAGAACACACTAGCCATACTTCCCAATCCGATAGAGTATTTCAGATTAACAGGAACTTCTATAGTCTTTTGCTTGTTTGTTACATCTTGGTTTGTTGATGTATTAGTAAACTTAGTCCCTTTTTCTGCATAAAGTAAAGATCCGTCTAGTCCTAAGCCTACAATAGGGATATTAATATCTACCATTGGACCAATAAAGAATCCATTCATGTTTTCAGTTTTGACATTATTCTCCAGTCCCTTAAAGTCAACATTTGCAAGGTTTAATCCACCTTTTACACCAAGTTTAATTTGTGCTTGAGCAGGGATAGCTATAAACAAACATATCGCTATCAAAATAGTGCTAAAAATCTTTTTCATAAATCAATAAGTGTTTTAATTTTGATGACAAACTTACATATAATTATTTAATTGTATGTATAATGAAGCATGAAATTAAGGCTTTGATTTTTTTTTAGGTTTATAGTAAGGCATATTGTTCTTTGATCTGAATCTAGTTTACAGACAGGTCTTTCTTGATTAACATTGATGTTATTTGTATGTGCTTATTAATATGCATATAATCAGTATGCTAGCATTGATAAATGTAATTGCATATTTATTATTGAAAAAAGCAGAAAAACATAAGGTCGATTTAGAGGGGGTAACAAAGTACTTACTTCTGAAACGCTGTGATAATGGGGGCGCCAAATTTTATTCCAAGACATATAAAAGATGTATTTATTTGAAGTTTGTCACCCATGATAAATAAAAGTATACAAAACTTATTTCAGCCCTAAAAAGAGTCTGATTGCAAGAACAATCGCATAAAGTTTATGTTGTTTTATTGCTGGTTCAGCAGAATAATCAAGATGTCAGACGTAATATCTGACGGCGATTTATTATCTTTGCAAAAACAAACATAATAATGATATAATAGTCTTATAACAATGAATAATGAAAACCAAACAAATCAGTTACAGATTGAATTGAATGATGAGGTGGCTCAAGGTATATACGCAAATCTTGCTGTGATAACTCATTCCAGTTCTGAATTTATTGTAGATTTTATCCGTGTGATGCCTGGATTGCCTAAAGCAGGAGTGAAGAGTCGCATAATCTTGACTCCGGAACATGCTAAGAGGTTAATGCGTGCTTTAGAAGATAATGTGCGTAAATATGAAAATACTTTTGGCACTATTCATTTGAACGAAGAAAGTTCGGTTCAACCTATCCCTGGTTTTACAGGAGAAGCATAAGATTTATAAAAAATCTATTTAAAGCGGATTTTCAGGTAACAGTGCATATCGCTCTGTTAAAAATCTATTTTTGCCTGATAATCAGAAAAAACTTTGGGTAATCAATTGGTTATTCAAATATTATTCGTATTTTTGCAGCCCAAAATGTATACTAACGAAATTAATATAACAATAATATAATAATTAAAAAAACAATTAAAAATGCCTACAATTCAGCAATTAGTAAGAAAAGGAAGGGCTGCTTTGGTTGATAAAAGTAAGTCTCCAGCGTTAGACTCATGTCCTCAAAGACGTGGTGTTTGCGTGAGAGTTTACACAACCACTCCAAAAAAGCCTAACTCTGCAATGCGTAAAGTAGCTCGTGTGCGCTTAACAAACCAGAAGGAAGTTAACTCGTACATCCCAGGAGAAGGACATAACTTGCAGGAACACTCTATCGTATTAGTACGTGGTGGTCGTGTGAAAGACCTTCCGGGTGTTCGTTATCACATCGTTCGTGGCACATTAGATACAGCAGGTGTCGCAGGACGTACTCAAAGACGTTCTAAATATGGAGCTAAGCGTCCAAAACCAGGACAACCAGCAGCTAAAGCAGGAGCTAAGAAGAAGTAAATTCTTGTTAGCTAGCTTATTTTTTTTAGATTTTAAAATATCAATTTTCGTTTTGGTTTGTTGGAATAAGCTATAAAAGGTTGAGTAAATGCCCCAGCGGGGAAATTGAAGACAGATTAATGCAGCCAAAAACAAAACATTATTTTTCAAACAAATGAGAAAAGCAAAACCAAAAAAACGGGTTATCCTTCCGGATCCTGTATTTAATGATCAAAAGGTTTCCAAATTTGTGAACCACTTGATGTATGATGGTAAGAAAAATACTTCATACGAGATTTTCTACGCTGCCTTGGAAACAGTAAAGGCAAAACTTCCTAACGAGGAAAAATCCTCTCTGGAGATCTGGAAAAAAGCATTGGACAATATTACTCCTCAAGTCGAAGTTAAGTCTAGACGTGTTGGTGGAGCTACTTTCCAAGTTCCTACAGAAATTCGTCCTGATCGTAAAGAGTCCGTTTCAATGAAAAACTTGATCCTGTATGCTCGCAAAAGAGGAGGAAAATGTATGGCTGATAAATTAGCTGCTGAGATTCTGGATGCATTCAACGAACAAGGTGGTGCGTTCAAACGTAAAGAAGATATGCATAGAATGGCTGAAGCTAACCGTGCATTTGCTCATTTCAGATTCTAAATATTGTAGTAAAATGGCAAAACAAGATTTACATTTAACCCGTAATATCGGTATCATGGCTCACATCGATGCTGGTAAAACAACTACTTCTGAACGTATTCTTTTCTATACTGGTCTTACTCATAAGATTGGTGAGGTGCATGATGGTGCAGCTACAATGGACTGGATGGCTCAGGAGCAAGAACGTGGTATTACTATTACATCTGCAGCTACAACTACCAGATGGAAGTGGAATGATGACACTTATAAAATTAACTTGATTGACACTCCGGGACACGTTGACTTTACCGCTGAGGTAGAACGTTCTCTTCGTGTATTGGATGGTGCTGTTGCTACCTACTGTGCGGTAGGTGGTGTAGAACCTCAGTCTGAAACTGTTTGGAGACAAGCTGATAAATATAATGTCCCTCGTATTGGATACGTGAACAAAATGGACCGTTCTGGTGCTGACTTCTTCGAAGTTGTTCGCCAGATGAAAGATGTGCTTGGTGCTAATCCTTGTCCTATAGTTGTTCCTATCGGTGCAGAAGAAAGCTTTAAAGGCCTTGTGGACCTTATTAAAATGAAAGCTATCTACTGGCATGATGAGAGTATGGGCGCAGATTATTCGGTAGAAGAAATTCCTGCAAACTTACTTGATGAATGTAACGAGTGGAGAGGAAAAATGCTGGAATCAGTTGCTGAATATGATGAGTCTTTGATGGAGAAATTCTTTGATGATCCTTCTACTATCACAGAAGCTGAAGTTCTTAACGCTCTTCGTAATGCTACAGTTCAGATGGCTATTGTTCCAATGCTTTGTGGTTCTTCATTCAAGAATAAAGGAGTTCAGACATTGTTGGATTATGTTTGTGCATTCTTACCTTCTCCTCTGGATACAGAAGCTGTTGTTGGTACAAATCCAGATACAGGTGAAGAAGAAGATAGAAAACCTTCTGAAGAAGAATTTACTTCAGCTTTGGCATTTAAGATCGCAACTGACCCTTATGTTGGTCGATTGACTTTCTTCCGTGTATACTCAGGTAAGGTTGAAGCTGGTTCTTATATTTATAACACTCGCTCTGGTAAGAAAGAACGTGTTTCTCGTTTGTTCCAGATGCATTCAAATAAACAGAATCCAGTAGAAGTTATCGGTGCTGGTGATATTGGTGCTGGTGTTGGTTTTAAGGATATCCGTACTGGAGATACTCTTTGTGAAGAAGAACATCCAATTGTTCTTGAATCAATGGACTTCCCTGATCCGGTTATTGCTTTAGCCATTGAGCCTAAGACTCAAAAAGATATGGACAAACTGACTACCGGTTTGATCAAACTGGCTGAAGAAGATCCAACCTTTACTGTAAAAACAGACGAACAAAGTGGTCAAACAGTTATCGCAGGTATGGGTGAGCTTCACTTGGATATCATTATCGACCGTTTGAAACGTGAATTTAAAGTAGAATGTAATCAAGGTCGCCCTCAGGTTACTTACAAAGAAGCAATTACTAAGACTGTTAACCTTCGTGAGGTTTATAAGAAACAATCTGGTGGTCGTGGTAAGTTTGCTGATATCATTGTAAATATCGGTCCTGCTGATGAAGACTTTGAAGGAACTCTCCAATTTATTGATGAAGTGAAAGGTGGTAATATTCCTAAAGAATTTATCCCTGCTGTACAAAAAGGTTTCACTTCTGCAATGAAGAATGGTGTGCTTGCTGGATTCCCACTTGATACATTGAAAGTTGTTTTAACTGATGGTTCTTTCCACCCTGTTGACTCTGACCAGTTATCTTTTGAGATCTGTGCAATTCAAGCTTACAAGAATGCTTGTGCTAAAGCAGGTCCAGCTCTACTAGAACCTATTATGAGCCTTGAAGTCGTTACTCCGGAAGAAAATATGGGTGATGTAATCGGTGACTTAAATAAACGTCGTGGTCAGGTTGAAGGAATGGAATCTAGCCGGGCAGGTGCAAGAATTGTAAAAGCGAAAGTTCCTATGGCAGAAATGTTTGGTTATGTAACTTCATTACGTACCATTACTTCAGGCCGTGCAACTTCATCTATGACTTTCTCTCACTTCTCTAAAGTTTCTTCTTCTATTGCGAAGGGAGTTCTTGAAGAAGTTAAAGGTCGTGTTGACTTAGTTTAAAATTATAGTTATAAATAAATATGAGCCAAAAAATTAGAATTAAATTGAAGTCTTACGATCACAACTTGGTTGACAAGTCAGCTGAGAAGATCGTAAGAACTGTGAAGACTACAGGCGCAATTGTTAGCGGCCCTATACCTCTTCCTACGCATAAGCGTATCTTTACAGTGAACCGCTCTACTTTCGTTAACAAAAAATCTAGAGAACAATTTCAGCTCTCTTCATTTAAAAGATTGATCGACATCTATAGCTCTACTGCTAAAACTGTTGATGCTTTGATGAAGTTGGAATTGCCTAGTGGAGTAGAAGTAGAAATTAAAGTTTGATAATTAAAAAAAAGTGAAATGCCAGGATTATTAGGAAAGAAAATCGGAATGACATCCGTTTTCAGTGCCGATGGTAAAAATGTACCATGCACTGTTATCGAAGCAGGTCCTTGTGTTGTTACTCAACTGAAAACAGTTGAAAAAGATGGTTACGAAGCTGTTCAAGTAGGTTTCCAGGAAAAAAAGGAAAAACATACTACTAAGCCATTAATGGGACACTTCGCTAAAGCCAAAGTAACACCAAAGAGACACTTGGCCGAGTTCAAAGAATTTGAAAATGAACTTAATCTAGGAGACACAATCTCTGTAGAGTTGTTTAATGATGCAGTATTTGTAGACGTTATTGCAACTTCTAAGGGTAAAGGTTTTCAGGGTGTAGTTAAAAGACACGGATTTGGTGGTGTTGGACAGTCTACTCACGGACAGCACAACCGTTTACGTAAACCGGGTTCTATCGGTGCTTGTTCTTACCCAGCAAAAGTATTCAAAGGAATGCGAATGGGTGGACAAATGGGCGGTGACAGAGTTACTGTTCAAAATTTGCGAGTTTTAAAAGTTATTCCAGAACACAACCTTTTATTGATTAAAGGTTCTATTCCGGGATGCAAAGGTTCAATCGTAATAATTGAGAAATAATGGAAGTTAACGTATATAACATTAAAGGTGAAGACACTGGAAGAAAGATTACGTTAAATGAATCAATCTTCGGAATTGAGCCTAATGACCATGCTATTTATTTGGATGTAAAACAATTTATGGCTAGTCAACGTCAGGGAACTCACAAATCAAAAGAAAGAAGTGAACTTTCAGGTAGTACTAGAAAGTTGAAAAAACAAAAAGGTACTGGTGGAGCACGTTCTGGTGATATTAATTCACCTGTATTTGTTGGTGGTGCAAGAGTTTTTGGTCCTAAGCCAAGAGACTATTTCTTTAAGTTGAATAAGAAAGTTAAGTCTTTAGCTAGAAAATCAGCTTTATCTTACAAGGCTCAAGGTAATGCTATTGTAGTTGTTGAAGATTTCTCTTTTGAAACTCCAAAGACTAAAGATTTTGTAGCATTGATAAATAATCTTAAAGTTTCTGACAAAAAGTTACTTTTTGTATTATCAGAACCAAATAAAAACGTATATTTGTCGGCTCGTAATATCGAGAGAGCTAATGTATTAACTGTCGCTGGATTAAATACTTACAATGTATTGAATGCTGGCGCATTGGTGCTTACTGAAAGTTCTCTTTCAGCTATTGACAGTATCTTAATGAAAAAGGAGGCTTAAATAATGGGAATTATTATTAAACCGTTAGTTACAGAGAAAATGACTGCTGCATCTGAAAAGTTAAATCGTTTCGGATTTATCGTGCGTCCTGAAGCTAACAAATTGGAAATTAAGAGCGCAGTCGAAGCATTATACAATGTTACAGTTGTTGATGTAAATACAATTCGTTATTCCGGTAAGAATAAAAGTCGTTATACAAAGGCTGGAATGATCAATGGTAGAACAAATGCTTATAAAAAAGCAGTTGTGACATTGAAAGAAGGAGATACTATTGATTTTTATAGCAATATTTAATAAAAATGGCAGTACGTAAATTTAAGCCCACAACACCGGGGCAAAGACATAAAATTATTGGTACTTATGAGGAGATAACTGCATCAGTACCAGAAAAATCTCTTGTGTTTGGTAAGCTTTCTTCTGGTGGTCGTAACAACGAAGGAAAGATGACTATGCGCTATATTGGCGGTGGTCACAAGAAGAAAATCAGAATCGTTGATTTCAAGAGAAATAAAGACGGTGTTCCGGCAGTAGTAAAAACAATAGAATACGATCCGAATCGTTCGGCTCGTATCGCTTTGTTATTTTATGCCGATGGTGAAAAAAGATATATTATTGCTCCCAATGGATTACAAGTAGGTAATACTCTTATGTCAGGTGAGAATGCAGCGCCAGAGATTGGTAATGCACTTCCTTTACAAAATATCCCTGTTGGTACTGTAATTCATAACATTGAGTTGCGTCCTGGTCAAGGTGCTGCTTTGGTTAGATCTGCAGGTAATTTTGCTCAGTTGACTTCAAGAGAAGGCAAATATTGTGTTATTAAATTGCCTTCTGGTGAAGTAAGACAAATACTTAGTACATGTAAAGCTACAATTGGTAGCGTTGGTAACTCTGATCATGGATTGGAATGCTCTGGTAAAGCTGGACGTTCAAGATGGTTAGGTCGTCGTCCTCGTAACCGTGGTGTTGTTATGAACCCAGTTGATCACCCAATGGGTGGTGGTGAAGGCCGCGCTTCTGGAGGTCATCCAAGATCTCGTAAGGGATTGTATGCTAAGGGCTTGAAGACTAGAGCTCCAAAGAAGCAATCTTCTAAGTATATTATTGAGAGAAGAAAAAAGTAATCTGATTAATTGAGTAAACTATGAGTCGTTCATTAAAAAAAGGTCCTTATATTAATATTAAGCTTGAAACAAAAGTGCTTGCTATGAATGAGTCAGGCAAAAAAGCTGTTGTTAAGACTTGGGCTAGAGCTTCAATGATTTCGCCTGATTTTGTTGGGCATACTATTGCAGTTCATAACGGAAATAAATTTATTCCTGTTTACGTTACCGAAAACATGGTTGGGCACAAGTTAGGAGAATTCTCTCCTACTCGTACTTTCAGAGGCCATGCTGGTAACAAGAAACGTTAACAGGATATATTAAATCTGAAATAATAAAGTAATAAAAAATAATGGGAGCAAGAAAGAAAATATCGGCTGATAAAAGAAAAGAAGCCCTTAAAACCATGTATTTTGCCAAATTGCAAAATGTTCCGACCTCTCCACGTAAGATGCGTCTTGTGGCTGATATGATCCGTGGTATGGAAGTGAACAGAGCTCTTGGTGTTTTGAAGTTTTCATCGAAGGAAGCTTCTGCAAGAGTTGAGAAATTGTTGCGCTCTGCTATTGCTAACTGGGAACAGAAAAACGAACGTAAAGCAGAAAGCGGTGAATTATTTGTAACAAAGATTTTTGTTGATTGTGGAGCAACATTGAAAAGAATGAGACCAGCACCACAGGGGAGAGGTTACAGAATTCGTAAACGCTCAAATCATGTGACTTTGTTCGTTGATTCAAAGAGTACTAATGATAATCAAAATTAAGCTAGATGGGACAAAAAGTTAATCCAATAAGTAACCGTTTAGGAATTATCAGAGGATGGGATTCCAATTGGTATGGTGGCGATAATTATGGTGATTCTTTGCTAGAAGATAGCAAGATTCGTAAATATCTTAATGCAAGACTTGCAAAAGCAAGCGTATCAAGAATAGTTATTGAGCGCACACTGAAACTTGTTACAATAACCGTATGTACAGCCCGTCCAGGTATTATCATCGGTAAGGGTGGTCAGGAAGTTGATAAGTTAAAAGAAGAGTTGAAGAAGATCACTGATAAAGATATTCAAATTAATATCTTTGAAGTAAAAAGACCTGAGTTAGATGCTGTAATTGTAGCAAATAACATTGCTCGCCAGGTAGAGGGTAAGATTGCTTACCGTCGTGCTATTAAAATGGCTATCGCAAATACAATGCGTATGGGAGCAGAAGGTATCAAAGTGCAAATTTCAGGACGTTTGAATGGAGCTGAAATGGCTCGTTCTGAGATGTATAAGGAAGGAAGAACTCCGTTACACACATTTAGAGCAGATATTGACTATTGTCATGCTGAAGCATTGACTAAGGTTGGACTTCTTGGTGTGAAAGTTTGGATTTGTAGAGGTGAAGTTTTTGGCAAGAAAGAACTTGCTCCTAACTTTACTCAAAGCAAAGAAGGAGGCCGTGGTAATGCAGGTAGCAGAGACGGTGGAAAAAACTTCAAAAGAAAGAAAAATAATCGCTAAAACGAATTTGAATTTTAGGAAATTATGTTACAACCGAAAAAGACAAAATTCAGAAGACAACAAAAGGGTCGCATGAAAGGTAATGCCCAAAGAGGCAACCAACTCGCTTTTGGTTCTTTTGGTATAAAAGCTTTGCAAAATAAATGGATTACAGGTAGACAAATTGAAGCTGCCCGTATTGCTGTTACTAGATATATGCAACGTCAAGGCCAGATTTGGATCAGAATATTTCCGGATAAACCTATTACAAAGAAACCAGCCGAAGTACGTATGGGTAAAGGTAAAGGTAGTCCTGAAGGATTTGTAGCTCCTGTTACTCCTGGTAGAATTATGATTGAAGTAGAAGGCGTATCTTATGAAATCGCTAAAGAAGCATTGCGTTTAGCAGCTCAGAAGCTTCCTGTCACTACTAAGTTTATAGTAAGACGTGATTATGATACTCAAAATCAAAATGCATAATGTTTATGAAAATTGCAGAAATTAGAGAAATAAATACCAAAGAACTGGTAGAAAGAATTGAGGCTGAAGTAGCCGGCTATAACCAAATGGTGTTAAACCATTCTATCTCCCCTTTGGATAATCCTGCACAAATAAAACAGTTACGCAGGACGATTGCGCGTATGAAATCAGAATTACGCCAAAGAGAACTTAACAATAAATAATGGGTTTGATGGAAGCTAGAAATTTAAGAAAAGAAAGAACTGGGGTTGTTCTTAGCAACAAAATGGATAAAACTATTACTGTTGCAGCTAAGTTTAAAGAAAAACACCCTATCTATGGTAAGTTCGTAAGTAAAACGAAGAAATACCATGCTCATGATGAAAATAATGATTGTAACATTGGTGACACTGTTAGAATCAGTGAGACTCGTCCTTTGAGTAAGACAAAGAGATGGAGAGTAGTTGAAATAATTGAAAGAGCTAAGTAATTATGATACAAACAGAATCCAGACTTACAGTATGTGACAACAGTGGAGCTAAAGAAGTTTTGTGTATCCGTGTTTTAGGTGGCACAGGACGTCGTTATGCTTCTGTTGGGGATGTTATTGTAGTTTCAGTAAAAAGTGTTATCCCTTCGAGTGATATTAAAAAAGGTGCAGTGTCTAAAGCTTTGATTGTACGTACAAAGAAAGAAATCCGTCGTGCTGATGGTTCGTACATTCGTTTTGATGATAATGCTTGTGTTTTGTTAAATAACGCAGGTGAAATTAGAGGAAGTAGAATCTTTGGACCGGTTGCGAGAGAACTTCGTGCTACAAACATGAAGGTTGTATCATTAGCACCAGAGGTACTTTAATTTTGTAAAAGATTTAAGTAATGAGTAAATTACATATTAAAAAAGGCGACACAGTTTTGGTCAATGCCGGTGAAGATAAAGGCAAAACTGGACGCGTGTTGAAAGTTCTTGTTAAAAAAGGACGTGCAATTGTTGAAGGCATGAATTTGGTATCTAAAAGTACTAAACCAAATGCTAAGAACCCTCAAGGTGGTATTGTAAAGCAAGAAGCTTCTATACATATCTCTAACTTAAACCTTGTAGATCCGAAGACTGGAAAAGCAACACGTGTTGGGAGAAAAGAAAGTTCTGATGGAACTTTAGTGCGTTATTCTAAAAAATCAGGAGAGGAGATTAAGTAATGAGTAATACTGCTAGCCTTAAGAAAGAATATGCAGAGCGTATTGCGCCTGCATTAAAAGAGCAATTTCAATATAGCTCATCTATGCAAGTTCCAGTTCTTAAAAAGATTGTAATCAATCAAGGTTTAGGATCTGCTGTTGCTGATAAGAAAATTATTGAAGTTGCAATAAATGAGATGACTGCGATTACTGGTCAAAAAGCTGTAGCTACAATTTCTCGTAAGGATATTGCAAACTTTAAGTTACGTAAAAAAATGCCTATCGGTGTGATGGTTACTTTACGTCGTGAAAGAATGTATGAATTCCTAGAAAAATTGGTTCGTGTTGCTTTGCCTCGTATTCGTGACTTTAAAGGTATCGAAAGTAAATTTGATGGTAAAGGTAACTATACTTTAGGTATTCAGGAACAAATTATTTTCCCTGAAATCAACATTGATAGTATTACAAAAATTCTTGGTATGAACATAACTTTTGTTACAACTGCTCAGTCAGATGAAGAAGGATATGCTTTATTGAAAGAATTTGGTTTACCTTTTAAAAACTCAAAAAAAGACTAATATATTATGGCAAAAGAATCAATGAAAGCTCGCGAAGTAAAGAGAGCAAAACTTGTAGCCAAATATGCTGAAAAGAGAGCTCAGTTAAAAAAAGACGGTGATTATGATGCATTACAGGCTTTGCCTAAGAATGCATCACCTGTTCGTTTACACAATCGTTGTAAATTAACTGGTCGTCCAAAGGGCTATATTCGTCAGTTTGGTATTTCAAGAATTCAATTTCGTGAAATGGCATCTAATGGTCTTATTCCCGGAGTTAAAAAAGCAAGCTGGTAAATTATTTTTTTAAATATTGTCAGGAATGCCTGATTAATTTAACAAATTTTATATGACTGATCCAATAGCAGATTATTTAACGAGGTTGAGAAACGCAATCGGTGCAAAGCACAGAGTTGTTGAAATTCCTGCCTCTAACCTTAAAAAGGAAATTACAAAAATCCTTTTTGAGAAAGGCTACATTCTTAATTACAAGTTTGTAGAAGATGGACCTCAAGGAACTATCAAGGTTGCCTTGAAGTATGATTCCGTTTACAAAGTAAACGCAATCAAAAAATTGATTAGAATATCTTCTCCAGGTTTACGTAAGTATACTGGATACAAAGATATGCCACGTGTTATTAATGGTTTGGGTATTGCTATAATATCTACTTCCAAAGGTGTAATGACTAACAAAGAGGCTGCTGAGCTTAAGATTGGCGGAGAAGTCTTGTGTTATGTATATTAATTTAGGAGGAATAAGCAATGTCTAGAATAGGAAAATTACCCATTAGTATCCCAGCAGGAGTATCTGTTACTCTGAAAGATGATGTGGTTACTGTAAAAGGACCAAAGGGAGAATTAAGTCAGTATGTTAATCCGCTTATTAAAGTGGAGGTAGCTGATGATCAGATTTTATTGACTCGTAATAGCGATGAAAGACAAGAAAGAGCATTTCATGGTCTTTATCGTTCTTTGATTAATAATATGGTTGTTGGTGTTTCTGAAGGTTACAAGAAAGAGCTTGAGTTAGTTGGTGTTGGTTACCGTGCAACAAACAATGGTAACATTATCGAATTTGCTCTTGGTTATTCACATAATATTTTCTTGCAATTGCCTTCAGAAGTTAAAGTTGAAACAAAGTCTGAAAGAAATAAGAATCCTCTTATCATTTTAGAATCTTGTGACAAACAGTTACTAGGTCAAGTTTGTTCAAAAATACGTTCTTTCCGTAAGCCAGAACCATATAAAGGTAAAGGTATTAAATTTGTTGGAGAAGAAATTCGCAGAAAATCGGGCAAATCAGCCGGTGCTAAGTAATTTACATAAATTTGTATTATCATGACAACAAAAATAGAAAGACGAATTAAAATTAAATACAGAGTACGTAATAAGATCTCTGGTACTACCGGATGTCCACGTATGAGTGTGTTTAGAAGTAACAAACAAATCTATGTTCAAATCATTGATGATTTGTGTGGAAAAACTTTAGCTTCTGCTTCTTCTCTTGGACTTGAAGAAAAATTAGCAAAGAAAGAACAAGCTGCTAAAGTTGGCGAATTAATCGCTAAAAAAGCGCAGGAAGCAGGTATTACAACTGTTGTATTCGATCGTAATGGTTACTTATATCATGGGAGAGTAAAAGAGGTAGCTGATGCTGCTCGTAACGGTGGACTTAAATTTTAATTATTATGGCAGGAATAAGTAATCGATTTAAAATATCAAGTGATATTGAGCTTAAAGACAGATTAGTTGCTATTAATCGTGTTACAAAAGTAACAAAGGGTGGTAGAACTTTCAGTTTTTCTGCAATAGTAGTTGTTGGTAACGAAGATGGTGTTATTGGTTGGGGACTTGGTAAAGCTGGTGAAGTAACTGCAGCAATCGCTAAAGGTGTTGAGTCAGCTAAAAAGAACTTAATTAAAGTGCCAGTTTTGAAAGGAACCGTTCCTCATGAACAAACTGCAAGATTTGGCGGTGCTGAAGTATTCATTAAACCAGCTTCACACGGTACAGGTGTTGTAGCAGGTGGTGCTATGCGTGCAGTACTTGAAAGCGTTGGTGTAACTGATGTTTTGGCTAAATCTAAAGGTTCTTCTAATCCTCACAATCTTGTTAAAGCTACAATTATAGCTTTAGGTGAGATGAGAGATGCAAGAACTGTAGCTCAGAATAGAGGTGTTAGTATGGATAAAGTATTTAGAGGATAAGGAGGAAATATGTCAACTATTAAGATCAAACAAATTAAAAGTAGAATTGGTGCTCCAGCTGATCAAAAGAGAACGCTTGATGCATTAGGACTTCGTAAATTGAATCGTGTGGTTGAGCACGAAGAAACTCCTTCAATTCTTGGTATGGTAGCGAAAGTTAAACACTTGGTAACCATCATTAAGTAATTTATTGTTGAATAATAAAACTAATTACAATATGAACTTAAGTAATTTAAAACCTGCAGAAGGATCTACCAAAACAAGAAAAAGAGTCGGACGTGGCTCTGGTTCAGGCTTAGGTGGTACTTCTACAAGAGGTCACAAAGGAGCAAAATCAAGATCTGGTTATTCTAGAAAGATTGGTTTTGAAGGTGGACAGATGCCTCTCCAACGTCGTGTCCCTAAATTTGGTTTTAAGAATATAAATAGAGTAGAATATAAAGCCTTAAATCTTGATTCTTTGCAAAAACTAGCTGAAGCTAAAAGTTTGTCAAAAGTTGGTATTAATGACTTTATTGAAGCTGGATTTATCTCTTCAAATCAATTAGTGAAGATTTTAGGTAATGGTAGCTTGACAAGCAAACTTGATGTAGAAGCTAATGCTTTTTCAAAGAGTGCAGTTGCTGCCATTGAGTCTTTAGGTGGAAATGCTGTAAAACTCTAATTCAATGAGAAAAGCTATTGAAACATTAAAAAATATATGGAAGATTGAGGATCTGAGACAACGGATCCTCATCACTATATTATTTGCAGCGATTTATCGTTTTGGTTCCTTTGTAGTTTTGCCAGGCATTAATCCTGGAATGTTAACTCAACTGCATAAGCAAACTAGTGAAGGTCTATTAGCTTTGTTGAACATGTTCTCTGGAGGAGCATTTTCTAATGCTTCTGTTTTCGCTTTGGGTATTATGCCTTATATCTCTGCTTCAATTGTTATTCAACTTTTAGCAATTGCAGTCCCTTATTTTCAGAAACTGCAACGTGAAGGAGAAAGTGGTAGAATAAAAATTAACCAGTATACTCGTTATTTAACTATAGCAATATTATTGTTTCAAGCTCCTTCTTATTTGATGAATTTGAAAGCACAAGCTGGTCCTTCTTTGAATCCTTCATTGAACTGGACTTTATTTATGATAACTTCTACAATCATTTTGGCTGCTGGAAGTATGTTCATATTATGGCTTGGTGAGAGAATAACAGACAAGGGTATAGGCAATGGTATTTCATTAATTATCATGCTTGGTATTATCGCGCGTCTTCCAAAGGCTCTATCTCAGGAAGTTGTGTCTCGTACTACTGATACTGGTGCGGGTGGTCTAATCATGTTCTTATTTGAAATTGTCTTCTTGTTATTAGTTATTGCTGGTGCTATCATGTTGGTACAAGGTACAAGAAAAGTTCCTGTACAATATGCCAAGAGAATTGTTGGTAATAAACAATACGGTGGTGCTAGACAGTATATCCCTTTGAAAGTTAACGCTGCTAATGTAATGCCTATTATATTTGCTCAAGCTATTATGTTTATTCCAGTAGCTATTATTGGATATTCAAATGTGGCAAGTGCAAGTGGTGTTGCTCGTGCATTAACTAACCATACAGGATTTTGGTATAATTTTGTTTTTGCTGTTATGATTATTCTTTTCACATATTTCTATACAGCAATTACAATTAATCCTACCCAGATGGCAGAGGATATGAAGAGAAATAATGGTTTTATTCCAGGAATTAAACCTGGTAAGAAAACAGCAGAGTATATTGATGAGATTATGTCTCGCATAACTTTACCTGGTTCTTTATTCTTGGCTGCAGTAGCAATTATGCCTGCTTTTGCTGGTATATTTGGTGTTAAAGCTGAATTTGCTCAATTCTTCGGTGGAACTTCTTTGTTGATTCTGGTTGGGGTTGTACTTGATACTCTTCAACAAGTTGAGAGTCATCTTTTGATGAGACACTATGATGGATTGTTGAAATCTGGAAGAATTAAGGGACGTTCAGGCAGCGTTGCTGCGTATTAATCATTATAGAATGATATTTCTTAAAACTGAAGAAGAGATTGAACTACTACGAGCAAGTAATTTGCTCGTAGGTAAAGCATTAGCAGAAGTTGCAAAGCTTATAAAACCAGGTGTTACTACACGTGAACTTGATAAAGTAGCTGAAGAGTTCATTAGAGATAATGGTGCAATTCCTACTTTTAAAGGATTTCCTAATCAATATGGTGATCCATTTCCAAGCACTCTTTGTACTTCTGTTAATGATCAAGTAGTACATGGTATACCAAATGATAATCCATTGGAGGATGGTGATATTGTTTCGATTGACTGTGGTACATTTATGAATGGTTTTTGCGGAGATTCAGCTTATACATTTTGTGTAGGTGATGTTGATCCGGAAGTTCGTAAATTATTAAAAGTTACAAAAGAGTCACTTTATGTTGGCATACAGAATGCTGTTGTTGGAAAACGTCTAGGTGATATCGGGTATGCAATACAACAATATTGTGAGTCTAATTCATATGGTGTCGTGAGAGAATTTGTTGGTCACGGTATTGGTAAAGATATGCATGAAGATCCTCAGGTTCCTAATTATGGGAAACGTGGATATGGCACATTACTTAAAAAAGGATTGTGCATAGCTATTGAGCCAATGATCACATTAGGTTCTCGCGAAATTGTTATGGAGCGTGATGGCTGGACTGTCAGAACTAGAGACCGCAAAGCAGCTGCACATTTTGAGCATACAATTGCTGTAGGTCCAAATGGTGCTGATATACTATCTACTTTTGATTATGTTGAACAAGTTTTAGGTGATAAAGCGATTTAATATGGCTAAACAATCTGCAATAGAACAAGATGGAGTTATAGTTGAAGCATTGTCTAACGCAATGTTTCATGTAGAGTTAGAAAATGGGCATGAGATTACTGCCCATATCTCGGGAAAAATGAGAATGCATTACATTAAAATTTTGCCTGGTGATAAAGTGAGAGTGGAGATGTCCCCTTATGATTTATCTAAAGGAAGAATCGTTTTTAGATATAAATAATAAAAAATAATATGAAAGTAAGAGCATCATTAAAAAAACGTACGCCGGAATGCAAAATCGTTAGACGTAATGGCTGTTTGTATGTTATTAATAAGAAAAATCCTAAGTATAAACAACGTCAAGGATAATTTATTATTTTTGCAAAAAAAATAATTTAATATATGGCTATAAGAATAGTTGGTGTAGATTTACCTCAGAACAAAAGAGGTGAGATAGCGTTAACCTATGTATATGGAATAGGTCGCAGTAGTTCAGCTAAGATTTTGGATAAGGCTGGAGTTGACAGAGATGTTAAAGTTAAAGATTGGACTGATGATCAAGCTGCTAAAATCCGTGAAATTATTGGCGCAGAATTTAAAGTAGAAGGTGATCTTCGTTCTGAAGTTCAACTAAACATTAAGCGATTAATGGATATTGGTTGCTACCGTGGTGTTCGTCACCGTATTGGCTTACCTGTTAGAGGTCAAAGTACTAAGAACAATGCACGTACACGTAAGGGTAGAAAGAAAACAGTTGCAAATAAGAAAAAAGCTACTAAATAATAATTGTTGATATGGCAAAAAAAACAGTCGCAGCTAAGAAAAGAAATGTAAAGGTTGATGCTAATGGACAATTACATGTTCATTCATCATTCAACAACATTATTGTTTCTTTAGCAAACAGTGAAGGTCAGATTATCTCATGGTCTTCAGCAGGAAAGATGGGATTTAGAGGTTCTAAAAAGAACACTCCTTATGCAGCTCAGATGGCTGCACAAGATTGTGCAAAAATTGCATATGATCTTGGCTTGAGAAAAGTTAAAGCATATGTAAAAGGACCAGGAAACGGTCGTGAATCAGCTATCAGAACTATTCATGGTGCCGGTATTGAAGTTACTGAAATTGTAGACGTAACCCCACTTCCACATAATGGTTGTCGTCCTCCAAAAAGAAGGAGAGTCTAAAATTTCTTTATTTTAAATATGATACTTGATTTTGTTATTGGATTACATTTTCCTTTCTGTAATCGCGGCTGCAACAGATTAAGTTCATTAACAAACAATTAAATATTAAAAAAAAATGGCTAGATATACAGGTCCTAAATCAAGAATTGCACGTAAGTTTGGTGAAGGTATCTTCGGTCCTGATAAAGTATTATCAAAGAAGAATTACCCTCCTGGACAACACGGAAATTCTAGAAAGAGAAAAACTTCAGAATATGGTATCCAACTTCGTGAAAAACAAAAAGCGAAATATACTTATGGAGTTTTAGAAAAACAATTCCGTAATCTATTTGAAAGAGCTGAAAGTGCTAAAGGTATTACAGGTGAGATCCTTGTTCAACAATTGGAACTTCGTCTTGATAATATCGTATTCCGTTTAGGTATCGGAAATACACGTGCAGCAGCTCGCCAGTTGGTAAGTCACAGACACATCACTGTTGATGGAAAAGTAGTTAATATTCCTTCTTATTCAGTTAAACCAGGTCAGGTTATTGGCGTACGTGAAAGATCTAAATCTATGGAAGTGATTGCAAATTCACTTGCAGGTTTTAATCACAGCAAATACCCATGGTTAGAATGGGACGAAACTTCTAAGGTTGGCAAATTATTGCATGTTCCTGAAAGAGCAGACATTCCTGAAAACATTAAAGAGCAGTTGATTGTAGAGTTGTATTCTAAATAATAATTAATTTCATGGCTATATTAGCATTTCAAAAACCTGATAAAGTATTGATGTTAGAGGCAGATGCAAAATTCGGTAAATTCGAATTTCGTCCGCTGGAACCTGGATTTGGTATTACTGTGGGTAATGCTTTGCGCCGTATTCTTCTCTCTTCATTAGAAGGTTATGCCATCACTACTATTAAAATAGAAGGTGTTGAGCACGAATTTTCAACTGTTCCAGGAGTCAAGGAAGACGTAACTAACATTATTTTGAATCTGAAACAAGTAAGATTCAAGCAAGTGGTTGAAGAGTTTGAAAGTGAGAAGGTCACTATCTCTGTAGAAAATTCTACTGAATTTAAGGCAGGTGATATAGGCAAGTATTTGACTGGATTTGAAGTGTTAAATCCTGAATTAGTTATTTGCCATTTAGATTCTAAAGCTACAATGCAAATTGATATTACAATTAATAAAGGTCGTGGATATATTCCTGCTGATGAAAATCGCGAATATTGTACCGATGTTAATGTAATTCCAATTGATTCAATTTATACACCTATCCGTAACGTAAAGTACGTTGTAGAAAACTTCCGTGTTGAACAGAAGACTGACTACGAAAAATTGGTACTTGAAATTACAACAGATGGTTCTATTCACCCAAAAGATGCGCTTAAAGAAGCTGCAAAAATTCTTATTTATCACTTTATGCTGTTCTCTGATGAAAAGATTACTCTTGAAAATACAGATGTTGACGGTAATGAAGAATTTGATGAAGAAGTATTGCACATGCGTCAATTATTGAAAACTAAGCTTGTTGACATGGACTTGTCAGTTCGTGCTCTTAACTGCTTGAAGGCTGCTGATGTTGAAACATTGGGAGACCTTGTAGTGTTCAATAAGACTGATCTTCTTAAGTTCAGAAACTTTGGTAAGAAATCGCTTACTGAGCTTGATGATTTGCTCGAAAGTCTGAATCTGTCGTTTGGAACCGATATTTCTAAATATAAATTAGATAAAGATTAAAAAATGAGACACAATAAAAAATTCAATCATTTAGGTCGTACTGCTTCTCATAGAGGTGCAATGTTATCTAACATGGCGTGCTCTTTGATTAAGCACAAAAGAATCACTACGACTGTTGCAAAGGCAAAAGCTTTGAAGAAATTCGTTGAGCCTTTAATTACTAAGTCTAAAGATGATACAACAAATTCTCGTCGTGTTGTTTTTAGTAACTTACAAGATAAAATCGCTGTAACAGAATTGTTCAAAGAAATCTCTGTGAAGATTGCTGATCGTCCAGGTGGTTATACTCGTATTATCAAAACTGGTCACCGTTTAGGTGATAACGCAGAAATGTGTTTTATCGAACTAGTTGATTACAACGAAAATATGGCGAAGGAAAAAGTTGCTAAGAAAGCTACTCGTACTCGTCGTTCTAAGAAAGCTGCTGACTCTGCTGCTGTTGAAGCTCCAGTTGAAGCTGCTCCTGCTGAAGAAGCAAAAGCTGAATAATATACACCAATATATTCATATAAGGGAATGTCTT
>Ga0183095_10625_pt1 | contig 33810 bp, 30 predicted proteins | sample BioMet4_FD_130346 | JGI IMG/M metagenome (GOLD analysis project Ga0183095, IMG submission 130346) | Microbial communities from bioreactor (seeded with sewage sludge) at LBNL, California, USA - Biofuel metagenome 4 (v2) (version 3) | ecosystem: Engineered > Bioreactor > Anaerobic > Unclassified ...
GTGATTTTTTAAACATTATCTATTTGAATAATTATGCTACTAAGCTACATAAAACATTTATAATACGCAATTAAATATCTGATTATTAATTAAATAAATCAACTTGCCACTTTTCGGAGTGGACTCAAGATTTATTTTCTCGTCACTCCCGAATATTATTTCTTCTGTAACAATAGTTGCAGCAATTGAATCTCCTGCATTTATGTCACAGCCAGGGCAAAGCTCTTGACCTGTTTTTTGAGATCGTAAAGAAAATCTTTTATACTGTATCTTCTTTTCATTGATTAACAGACTTTTATGGTGTTCTATACTATTCCGAAGTTCGACTAAGCTTATTAAGGAATCGTAAATATTGCTTAATTCTCTATCAATGAACAAGTCCTTTAGCTTATTTCTGGCCCCATCGTTTCTTTTTGTGGCAATTTCTAACAGTTTTGACCTATAACTTTCTTCAAAGCTTTTTTTAAATTCATCCAGAGACCTGGCATTAATTGTTTTTGTTTCTTCAAAAAGATTCTTGGTTGCTATTAATCTATCAAGGTAATCTTGAACAGAACCAATAATAGATTTAAAACACTTTTTAATCTCTCGATTGATGGTATATTGATCAGGTTGAGATTTTTGAGAAAAACGTGATATCAAAATCTAAGTTTAAGTTGTTTATAGCGTCAAGACTTTGGTTTGATGAATTGTTTAAATGAATAATATACCTAAAATTATTAAATCTATAGATGGTTACCTCTCCGTTTTTCTTTTTTTCGGATCAATAGAAATCTTTGAGGTTGCCATAATTCGGAATGAATTTGGAATGAAACTGATTTAAAAATGATTTCAGAATAAATAATTGAGATAAATCGACCAACACTGAAATAAAAAAGGCCAATAAACACAGGCATTTTAGAGCTGTGTTTACTGACCAAGCAAGCGTTTTTCGTTTTTGTGACCCAGCTGGAGTTTGAACACAAACTTATTCCGAGCTGATTATCAATGTTTTACTAAGTGCTTATTTCGATAGGTCTCGATATAGTCTCGCCTGATATTCAATTCATTACAATACAAATGTACTTAAAAATATTGAAATAGTAGAGATTTTTGAATGTTGATTTAGTTATTTAGTCAATCATCTTTAAATTAGATAGCCGTTTAACAGACACCGGAAATATAAGTAATGCGTTTGCTTTTATCTGGATTTGAGTCTTGCCCTAGCATTGCTTATAATAGATATTTGTTCTTACGACCGCAAATTTTTTCTCATTTTTTGAGGCGAAAAAAATAAACTTTTAACTTGCAATTTCTTTTAGGAGTAACGATGTAAGCAAAACGGCTCATCATTGCCATACATATTTTAGATTGGTTGTTGTTACTGTTTATTCCATATCTTTCAACCAATCAGGTTTTCGATTCGTTAGATTCTGCCTCTGATGTAAAGTAACTTTTATATGCTTCACCTCAAGTCGCATATTGTTAATAACATTTTATATAGTTTGAAATTCACAGCTACAATCTTGAGGTTTCCACACTAAATCCCAAATTGCTGTGATATATTCCCAGCGAGAGATAAGCGTTAATACCAACTTCATTTATAAATTCATCCAAACCTGGTTCTGATATAATGCCGATAAATAGAAATGTTCAGTCTAATCGAGTACGCGAACATTGGGCTATTATATTTCTTCAATCGGTATAGCTCAATATACCAAGCAAAAGGCGTAGTTTCCCGAACCCATTTATTAACTTATTGTATCCATCTGATTATTTTTTCCATTTAACGTTTCCAGTAATGAAAAATAGAATTTATATTTGCATACCAATCGTTCAGTATGTAAAACTATGGACAACACAAAAGAATTTATCATCGACGAGGCTTTCAAGCTATTTCTAAATCACAGTTACGAAGCTGTTTCAATAAGCGACATAAGCCAGGCAATTGGTTTTACGAAGGGTGCACTGTACCATCATTTTAAGAACAAAGAGGAGCTTTTCAGATCAGTTATTGATAAATATTTGTACATAAGCGGTGTAGATGTTGATGTGGAAACGATTCGTTTTGACGAGTTTATTGCTCTATCAGTTGAACAAGCGAAGAAGATTTTCAGAAGATTATTTAGCTTTTCACTGGTTTTTACGCCAATCAGTTATTTATCATTTATATCCGACGCATTTCGTCATTATCCAGGATACGCCGAGGCTCAGGGAGATTTTGTCAACAATGAAATTGAGAAAACAATCAAAGTTCTCGAGAAGGCAATTCAACGGGGTGAGATCAGAGGTGATTTAAGCCCTTCGCTTGTTGCAATGAATTTCTTCTCCATAAATATGGGACTCGCCGGAAACCTGGTCAGGAATATTTCGATTGACGATGCAATTGAACTACTAAAGCAGCAATCATCGGAGTTTTACAAGTTACTAAAGAACTAATAAAGCGAAGAAAATTGAATTTTTAATAATGACACATTAATACATACCGGTTGTTTAGTATGTTTTGACATCTATAAAATACCGATCGTTCAGTATCTTAAAATTAAACAATAATAGTTATGCAGAAAACAATGATTTTATCAGCAATCGTAATCGTCTTATTCGGTTGCAAACAGAAACAAGACACCGTAAAACAAGAAGTTACCGCCATTAAAGTGAAAGCGCAGGCCGTACAAACGTTCAATGGCTTGTCTGACCTGCGCTACAGCGGAACCGTTGAGGCTTCGCAAACCATACCGCTCACGTTTCAAAGTACCGGGACCGTTGAGCGCGTTTTGGTTCAGGAAGGCGATGCCGTGCGGAAAGGACAATTGCTGGCTACAGTTGATAAAGCGGATAACCAGAGTGTTTACAACTCGTCGCTGGCCATGTATGATCAGGCCAAAGATGCTTACGACCGTTTGAAAAAGGTGTACGACAACGGAAGCCTCTCGGAAGTGAAATGGGTAGAGATGGAAACCAACCTGAAAAAGGCGCAGTCACAACTGGAAGTGGCCAAGAGTAGTCTGGACAAATGCAACCTGTATGCCCCTGCCAGCGGAGTGATTGGCAAACGGAACATTGAGCCCGGCCAATCGTCCATATCAAGTTTTGCACCGCTCGAACTGGTGAAAATTGAAACCGTTTTGGTTAAAATATCGGTTCCAGAAAACGAAATCGGGAAAGTTAAAAAAAGTATGACTGCTTCATTTTCCATTTCGGCGCTCGATAATCGCCGTTTCGAGGGAGTAATTACCAACGTAGGCGTAGTTGCCGACCAACTTTCGAGAACGTACGAAGTAAAAATTACTGTGAAAAATCCGGAACTGGACATAAAACCAGGTATGGTTTGCGATGTGGTTTTAAACACATCCGCTGAAAAAACGATGGTTCTGGTTCCCTACAATGCAGTGACAAAGGATACCGAAGGCCATTCGTTTGTGTTTGTGGTTTCGCCCAACAAAAAGACTGTGAAGAAGCAAGTTGTGAAAGTGGGTGGATACCAAACCAATGGACTTGAGATAATTAGCGGATTGACTGCCGATCAGGCTATTGTGGTTGAAGGGAAGGAAAAATTGCTTGACAACAGCTTAATCAGTTTATAATTATGAGCCATAAAAAGACTGGATTTATCGAGGCCGCCATGCGGAATCGAAATATCGTTATACTGATTGTAGCATTGTTTATGCTGATTGGTGTCGTTGCCCTGAAAAAAATGGCCCGAAACGAATTCCCTGAATTTACTATTCGTCAGGGAGTTGTCGTTGGGATATATCCGGGTGCAACTTCGGCTGAAGTGGAATCGCAGTTAACGACGGTTGTCGAGAATTACATTTTTGGCTATTCCGAAGTGAAAAAGGCTAAAACATACTCGTATTCCCGAGAAGGAATTATGTACATTTTTGTTGAATTGAATGATAATGTGAAAAACGCTGATCAATTCTGGTCAAAACTGAAACACGGTCTGGCCGAAATGAAAGCGACTTTGCCGACCGGCGTACTGGCGTTGGTTGCCAATTCTGACTTTGGTGATACATCTGCGCTGCTCATTACACTATCTTCAGATACAAAGAGTTACAAAGACCTTGAACAAGAATTGAAAAAGCTGGAGGCTGAATGCCGTAAAATTCCGGCTACATCAAAAATCAAACATTTTGGCTTGCAGAAAGAACAAATTTATGTGAATGTAAAGCCCGAAATGCTGAATGAATACAACATTAAATCCATTTCGTTATTAGGTTCTTATCTGCCTAATGGAATGGTAAACTATGCCGGGACCTTAAAAGATGGCAAATACGATCTGGCAGTGCACTTGCCCACCAATTTTGAGTCGGAAAAAGATTTGGCCGACCAGATTGTTTATTCCGACCCCAAAGGGAATGTGGTGCGGCTAAAAAATATTGCCACCATCGAGCGCCGCTACGAAGACCCGGATAGCTATATCAGGCAAAACGGGAAGAAAACCATATTGCTTTCGCTCGAAATGCAGAAAGGAAACAACATTGTAGAATACGGCGCCAATGTGGATAAAGCCATCGAACATTTTAAAAAGAATACGTCGGCCGAAATTGAAGTTGCTAAAATATCGGAGCTACCAAAATATGTCCATGAGTCGGTTTCGAATTTTATGCACGAATTCCTGATTGCCATTATTGCCGTTATCCTGGTCACCATGCTTTTGCTGCCCTTGCGCGTGGCATCGGTAGCTGGGATTACTGTTCCAATTGCTGTTCTGATAACGTTGGCTTTTCTCTATTTTTTTGGTGTCGAACTCGATACCGTTTCGTTGGCCGGACTCATCTTGGTTCTGGGAATGATTGTCGACAACTCGATTGTGGTGATTGATAACCATGTAGAGAAGATCGACCACCAGATTTCGCCCTGGCATGCAGCAATAAAGAGCGCCAAAGAACTGCTAACACCTATAATTACAGCTACTTTGGCAATTATGGCGGCCTACATTCCGCTTGGATTTATGGTACCCGGAACGGCAGGTGAGTTTATGAGCCCTCTACCGATTGTAATTAGCATTGCCCTAATTGTATCGGTATTGGTCGCTGTTTTATTGGTTCCGTACCTCAATTTTGTCTTCATTAAAAAGGGACTGAGGAAACCAGAAACAGAGAAAAAAAGACGATCGTTTCTTGATCTTTTACAAGGATGGTTCGATTCTTCGCTCGAATGGTCGTTTAAAAATCCCAAGACCATTATTGGAGCTGGGGCAGCCTTGATTATTTTATCGATAATCATGTTTAAAAATATCGATCAGAAAATGTTCCCCGAAATGGACCGGAATCAGTTTGCTGTTGAGGTTTATTTGCCAACCGGTTCGTCGCTCGAAAGTACAGAACTGGTGGTTGACAGCCTCGAAAAAGTGTTAATGAAGGATAACCGGATAACCAATGTTACCAGCTTTATTGGCACCAGCTCGCCACGCTTCCACACGGTTTACGCACCCAAAATGCCATCGCCAAACTACGGACAGCTTTTAATCAATACCATTTCAGACGAAGCCACCCGTGAGGTTGTAACCGAATATGGCCCTAAATACAGTGAAGGGTTTGCCAATGCGCATGTCAATTTTAAAATTCTGGCCATGCAGCTTACAACGGCGCCAATCGAAATCCGAATTTCTTCTGATTCGATTAAAGACATCAGGAAAACACAGAAGCAAGTTCTTGCCATTATAAATAAAACAAAATCAATTGGTTGGGTTCGCGACGACTGGGACCAAAAACAGCAGATACTGAAAGTTAATCTTGACCGTGACAAATCAAACCTGCTTGGTTATTCGAAGTCGATGGTTTCAACATCGCTGATGGTTGGGCTTGATGGCTTGCCTTTAACCACGATCTGGGAAGACGATTATCCTGTTTCGGTGCGTTTATCTCAGGAAACGAAAGGGAAAAAGGATTTAAACACCCTTGCCGATCAGTATGTTACCTCTCCCATCGGGTTTACCGGCAGCCCATTGCGGTCGTTTGCAAATTTTACTCCTGAATGGACAGAAGGGACAATTACACGAAGAAATGGCACACGTACATTAACTCTGTTGGTTGATAACCAACCAGATCGTGTTGCTTCATCAATTTTAGACGAAATTCGTCCACAAATTGATGAGTTAAAGCTGCCCGAAGGAACTTCGATTAACTACGGTGGCGATTTTGAAAGTCAACAGGAAACATTCGTCCCCATGACTTATGCGCTAGCTTTAAGTATTGTCTTGATCTTTTTCATCATACTTTTTCAATTCAAAAAGATAAAATTTTCAGTTATCATCATGTCCACCATGATCCTCACACTTCCGGGAGCTGCGATTGGTTTAATATTAATGCGGTATCCGTTCAGTGTAACAGCTTTTATTGGTATCATCAGTCTTTGCGGAATGGTAGTCAGGAACGGAATTATCTTGATTGACTATGCCCGAGAGTTGAAAGAAAAGCAGCGAATGTCCGTTCACGAAGCAGCGCTGGCCGCCGGAAAACGTAGGATGCGCCCCATTTTCCTGACCTCGGCTGCCGCTTCTGCCGGAGTTATTTCGATGATAATCGGCCGTTCGCCTCTTTGGGGACCTGTCGGAACTGTAATTTGCTTCGGATTGCTGGTCGCCATGGTATTGACACTCTACATTCTCCCAATTTTGTATTCACTGGCTTATACCGACAGGCCTAAGAAACAAGGATTTTGGGATGTTCCGCCAAGAGTTGACAAACCAAAACACAAACAGGCGCTTACTTCAATCGTTATTTTAGCGATGGTTTTTGCTTCTGCCACGGCTCAGGCACAAACCTTAAGTCTGGATTCCTGTAAAAGTCTGGCTATAAAGAACAATAAAAAAATCATCGAGGCCAGATTGCAAGTTCGAGCTTCGGGGGAAGTTCGTAAAAATGCCTATACCAATTATTTTCCGAAAGTAAGCGCCAGCGCCCTGGCTATGAAATCCAGCGACTACCTGATCAAAGGCCAGATTCCGGAAATGAACCTGCCTGTTTACGACGGCAATCCGGCGAATTTACTCAATGCCACCCAGTTTACCTATTTCCCTTCCACTGCAATAAATTTAATCGATTACTTGAATATGGCGAGCCTAACAGTTGCTTTACCAATTTACGCCGGAGGGCAAATCAGGAATGGGAACAAGCTGGCCGCACTGGGCGAAGATGTAAGCCGCAAACAGCAATCGATGACCACCACCGAAGTGTTGATCCGTACCGACCAGCTTTACTGGAGTGTAATTGCTTTAAACGAGAAATTAAAAACGCTCGACAGTTACGGCGAGTTGCTCAATGCCCTTAACAAGGATGTAAATAGCTACGTGAACGCAGGCCTAACCCAGCGGAACGATTTACTAAAAGTACAGCTCAAACAGAACGAATGGCAGTCGAACCGGCTGAAATTAGTGAACGGCATTTCGCTTACCAAAAGAGCCTTGTGCCAACAGATCGGTATTCCGTACGATTCGTTGCTGGTTCTTTCCGACATGCCCAAAACAGATGTTATTGTACCCGACATTTCTTCGACCAGCGAAGCGGTAACCCACCGAGACGAATACCAGTTGCTTAACAAAGCCACCGAGGCTGAAAAACTTCAGTTAAAAATGAAACGGGGCGAATTGATGCCTCAATTGGCAGTCAGCGGAATTGCGGCAAAAGTTGATGTGATGAATTCGAACCTGACCCAGAAAATCGGCCTGGTCAATTTAAACATTCCAATTTCCGACTGGTGGGGTGGCTCACACAAGTTGAAACAGCAGCGGCTTAAAATTGAAGAAGCCAAGAACAAATTAAGCGAAACGTCTGAATTGCTTTCGCTTCAGATTGAACAGGCCAGAAATGATCTTCAGGAAAATTTTGAGCAAATAACACTGGCTGAGAAAGCTATTGAACAAGCGAAAGAAAACCTCAAAGTAACAAACGACAATTACCGGACAGGCAACATAAGTATTTCGGATTTATTGGAAGCACAAGCGCTTTTCCAATCGACAAATGACAACCTGACCAACTCGCGATGCAATTACGAGATTTCGAAATCGAAGTATATGCAAGCCATTGGAAAATATGAATAGTAAATAGAGCTTATCATTCAGTGCGATTTTTTGTAGAAAGCTAAAATATTAGAAAAGACTATTCGTCTTAACATGAATAATGGAAGGTCAACATGAAAAGGATTAATCAAGGTTCAGGATTGGAAACAGTTGTCAGCTATTAATAAGAATTGCCATTTCAACAACGGTTTTGCTCATTTCAACAATAAATAGAGGCGATAATTAAATCATGTTTGTCATTTTTGGATTGTAATGGTTTAGCTTAATACAGCATAGTAACGTTCAGAAAGCAACAATAGTCCCTGTTTCATTTATTCGGTCATTCCATACTGGTATTTGGGCAGGGACATCATTAAAAGATTTGAGAATATAGAAATTGATGAGAACACAACTGCACAATTTTCTAATATTCAAAATATTAACACATTGAAGCTTTTGTAACAATCTTTAAACAATTGAACATGTTAAAACAAACAATTGGAGAGAATGCCGGACATATATGGCGGCTCCTAAATGAAAAAGATGAAATGCAGTTAACAGAATTACTAAAAATCAGCGAAATCGAAGAATCAGAGTTCAACCGGTCACTTGGATGGCTCGCCCGCGAAGATAAAGTTGGTTTTTATAGTGACGATGAAAATGAATTTGTTTTTCTGATTCATTGAATTTTGGTGTGATGGGCTTATGGCGCTGGTTTCCCAGCGCCTGAGCTATTCTATTGTTTTTTAAACCTGAAATGTGGAAAAACAGGAAATGGAAGTAAGTCAACTTGATGTGAGATACAGAAAGGCTACAAATAACAGCAGACCGAGGCACGAAAATAAAACAGCGAATTACGAATTCTCAATCATAGTTCCTGTTTATAACGAAGAAGACAACATGCCGGCACTTGAAGAAAAGCTTTCGGCTTTCATTGCTGAATCGTTATTAGAAACTTGTGTCTTGTTTGTAAACGATTGTTCAACTGACCAAAGTTTAAAACGAATCGTCGAAATATGTGAACGCCGGGAACACTTTTGCTACCTCAGTTTTGAAAAAAATGCAGGATTGAGTGCTGCGCTGAAAGCTGGCATAGAAGCCACCCAATCCAACTTTGTTGGGAATATCGATGCCGATTTGCAAACAGCTCCTGAAGATTTTAATCTGTTGATTCCTCATCTGCACGAGTTCGAGATGGTAACGGGCATTCGGGCCAATCGGAAAGACAGTTTTGTAAAAAATCTATCGTCAAAAATAGCCAACGGGTTTCGCCGGATGATGACTAACGATGGAGTTTCCGACACTGGTTGTCCGCTAAAAATAATCAGAACCGATTACGCCAAACGAATTCCATTGTTTAACGGAATGCACCGCTTTTTGCCAGCGCTTATCCAGTTGCAAAACGGCAAAGTGAAACAGGTTCCTGTTCGCCATTTTCCACGTGTTGCCGGGAAATCGAAATTTAACCTTGGCAATCGGCTGGTTGCGCCTTTCATCGACTGCTTCGCTTTCCGATGGATGAAAAAACGATACATCAATTTTCAGATTTCAGAAACAAATATTGATTAACGATGATTTACGTTTTAGGATTCATATCTCAGGTACTTTTCTTTACCCGTACTCTTATTCAGTGGGTTTTGTCGGAGCGTGCAAAAAAAGTGCTTTCGCCAACCATTTACTGGGTATTGAGCATTGTTGCCTCTTACCTTTTCGTCATTTATGGGTGGTTCCGCAACGACTTTGCCATCCTTCTCGGGCAGCTCATTTCATATTACATCTACATCTGGAACCTGGATGAAACAGGTGTGTGGAAACGAATAAACCGCTTTCTCCGCTCAATTCTTGTCATTACTCCAATTGTTGCGATTGTGTTTGTGATCCAAAATGGCCACTATTTTATTGAGAACTTTTTTACCAACGAAAAAATTCCCGTTTGGTTAATCATTTTTGGCACACTGGGTCAGATCCTGTTTTCCTTACGATTTGTCTATCAGTGGATTTACTCGATGAGCAAAAATGAATCGCTGCTCCCCATCGGTTTTTGGCTGATCAGCCTGATTGGTTCTGGAATCATTGTGATTTATGGGATTATCCGTGTCGATCCTATCCTGATTCTTGGGCAATCGGTTGGGTTTATTGCCTATACGCGCAACATCATCATTTACAAAAAAGAACTACCAAAAAAATCTCAACGTGAGCCGGTATATAATCAATAATGCCCTGAGGTATGCACTGTATTTGGTTGACGCGCCTGCCAGCCTTTATGCAGCCATCAAAAAGTCGAACGAATTGATGGCTCATGCCTACATTAAATTATATCACATTCCTTCAACCGGTGTCCGGTTTTTTACCGTTTATGGCCCTTGGGGGCGACCCGATATGGCGCCATTCATTTTTATGGATTCTATTGTAAACCAAAAACCGATAAATGTATTCAACCACGGGAATCTCTCCCGCGATTTCACTTACATCGACGACATTGTTAAAGGACTGAATTCCATTATCGGCCATGCTCCTTCCGGAGAAATACCTTACGAAATTTATAACGTCGGCAATGGGAAACCAGTAAAACTATTCGATTTTATTGCTGCTATTGAAAATGAGACTGGTCAGAAAGCTATTAAACGAATGCTCGAAATGCAGGATGGGGACGTATTTCAGACCTATGCCGACACACGTAAACTAGAGCACGATTTAAACTATAAACCTGGAACTTCTATTCAGGAAGGGATAACCGGGCTGTATGCCTGGTATATGTTCTATGATAGGCACTTCAAAAAGGTATACTTCAATCACTGATTTAATAAGCAAATATAAAAACTCCGGGAAAATCCGGATGAGTCTAATTTATTGATCTATTTGGCAATGTTTAAGAATACAGACAAAATAGCGGCAGTCTCTCTGATAAATGCTGACTCCAAAAAGAAAATCTATTGGTTGATCGCTGTTCTTTTCATCTTTGCGATCTTCAAGATATTTGTTGTGACCCATGTTGATTTGAACTCGGAAGAGGCTCAATACTGGACATGGAGCAAACATTTGCAACTCTCCTATTATTCCAAACCTCCGATGATCGCTTACCTGAACTGGTTTTCAACTTTCAGTTTTGGCAATACCGTATTTGGAATAAGAATAAATGCAGTAATTATCGGACTATTAATTTCGATTGTCACCTATCTACTTTCGATTGAGCTTTTTAAAAATCAAAATGCGGCCATTTTAGCCGCTTTGGTCACTAATGTTTTTCCTTTTCTTCTCGAAAGTTCTATCTTTTTTACAACCGATTCGCCACTGCTTTTGTTTTGGCTTTGTGCGATGTTGTTCTATTGGAAAGCCCTAAAAACCAATAAACTCACTTGGTGGTTGCTGTTCGGTCTCAGCCTGGGACTGGGAGCTCTAGCAAAATATGCCATGTTTCTGATTATTATTCCTCTTGCGTTGTTCTCTTGGAAACACCAGCGCGAAATTTTAAAATCTCGGAGTTTTTATCTTTCCATCGTCATCGGACTTGTACTATTTTCTCCGGTTATCTATTGGAATATCAATCACAATGGAGTTGGACTATTGCATCTTACCCACCTCGCCGGTGCAGGTGACCATCCTCATACGATTAGTAAGATGATTGCAAATATGCTGGTGTTTGCTGTTGGGCAGGTTGCTATTTTGTTGCCCTTTTTCCAATACCAGGAAATATGCCGGAAGTTCAGACAAAAAACCTTAACCAAGCAGGAAGCATTTTTAATCCTTCCGGTGATCATTACCTTTTTTATCTTCCTGGTTGTTTCGGCCAACCGGGAATCGGGTGCGTATATCAACTGGGCCATGTATGCCTACATGGGCATGCCCATCCTTTTTTCGCATTATGCTTTATCCGATCACCGATTAAAATTCAACCTGCTTATCTTCCTGGTGATGATCGTTGCTTTTTTCTTGTTCATCAGTCTAACTTCACCTAAAAACACAGTTGCACCCCTTGGAAAGCTAAATCCGGCAAATAGAATGATCGGTTGGTCGCAGCTGGCTGCAAAAGTCGACAGCATGAAAAATACACTACCCTTCGGAAGCACCTATGTCTTTTCGTCAAACTACCACATAACTTCCGAACTTTGGTTTTATCAAAAAGGACAGCCTGAAACATACTTACTTAATCTGAATTCGCGAATGACTCAATATGACCTATGGCCCGGAATTGAGCAATTCAGGAACTCTAATAAAACCGGAATATTTGTTGACCAGATAAAAATTAGTCCAGAAGTTATGGCCAGTTTTAAGTCAATCGCTAAAGAAGACTCTTGTCGAATTTTTAGTCAAAATCATCATATTATGACCTATTACATATATGTGATGAAAGGAATGAAAGAATTTCACAAACAACTCTCGTCCTTCTAATTATAGAGCAGAAAAAACGTCTTTGTTCACAATTTTTAAAAATAAAGCATGCAAAGCATAGAAGAAGAATTTATTCAAATATTAAATTTTATGGGGATACCTAATGATCAGATCAGGAATGAAGCTTCGTTTTCAAAAGACTTTGATTTTGACGAATTGCAGTTTACCTATCTTGCTTTATATATAGGTATTTTCTTTAAAGTTAACTTTAATAAATCTGATTATGAACAAATTAGCACAATGGGCAACGCCATCGATTTTGTTAAAAGAAAAAATAACTCCCATTAATTCTTCATATCAAAATTCAATGGTTCAAAAATTGAGACTGAACCCAATCTTGTATTATCTACTTCTTAGTAACGTGAGTTCGATCTAAGCGAAGATTACAAACAATATTTCACTTCGTATCTGCTTTAGACAATGTGATCCCCTATCACAGCTCAAAAATAAATTTAAGTGACCACTGAGATGTCCCCTAAAAAAGAAAAACACTTGATATCCTATAATTGTCAGGGGTTTATATTTTCAGTATGCTGTGCTGTCAGGTCTTCATGATGTATAAGAAAAATAGATTTAAAATAGAGGATTGGAATGGACAATTTAAGAAAAAGCAATCAAGACTGTCCCCTGTACTGTACCCTAAAAAAATAAAAACTCTGCAATCATCTTGATTACAGAGCTTTATATTATATAAAAGTGACCCCACGGGGATTCGAACCCTGATCAAAGGAACCGGAATCCTTCATTCTATCCATTAAACTATGGGGCCGTATGAATTACGAATTCTTTCATTTCTTCATTCTTTAATTGAATAAAGAGTGTACAAAAATAACAATATTCTCCTTCCGTTTGGCATTGTTTGAAATTTCATATCATTGAGTATGAAAATTGTTGTTTTTGTTCAATGAAACATTTAAATTGAAATACCAGAAAATAAGTAATCGGTTAATTGAAATAGATTAATTTTACTTTATCAAATAAAATAAAAAAAATGATTACCCAAGATACTTTACAAGCTTTTAGAACCGATTATAAAAAATATGTATCTCATTTAAATACTGAAGTTTACAAAAACAACAGCGCCGTTGAGAGAAATTTAATTCATACGGATAAAGTCATTGAGAACATTCTAATTCTTGCCAATTCGCTCGAATTAAGCGAAAGCGAAAAATACACTGCTGAAGCACTGGCTCTCTTTCATGACATCGGAAGATTCTGGATTCTTCTGCAAGACCAGCAGAAAATCCAAAATATGGATCATGCCGAAGCGAGTATTGAATATCTTAAATCCAATTCTACATTCAATTCACTGGATGAGCAAAGCAAGATGGTTATTACAGAAGTTATTCTGAATCATCATGCTGCTGAAATTTCAAAAAAAGATAATCCTGTCTCCCTGTTTTTCAGCCGACTCCTACGTGATGCAGATAAATTGGATATATGGAGATTAACTGCTGACTCCCTGGCCGACAGAACAAAAAAGTCAAATCTTGCCATCGAATATGGTTTGGTGGAGAAACCTACACTAACCACTTCATTTTGCCAGAATATTATTGAGGGAGGATTGCCCAAAAAAGAGGACGTCGCAACATTCAATGATTATCTTGTTTTTCAGATGTCCTGGGTATTTGACCTTAATTTCAGAAAGAGCTTTCAATTGCTCAACAAAATGCAGTATATGAGGCACATTTATGAAGCGCTTCCCAAACATGATATGATATTTGAAATTTACAGGATGATTAAAATCCATATTGAAAATCAAATTTTATAATTCCTGATTATCAGAACTATTATTGATTCATCCCCCAAAATTCTGGAGCTTTCTTTTAATGTTTCATGAATGGTTAAATCCCCGCAATTCCATTGCGGCAACTTTAGTTTCTAAAAATTTTTTAGCTTTACTGAATGGAAGACTATAGAAGGAATTCATATCATTTATTGGCAGTAGGCTTTGGTGTATGGTGAGATGGTACAGGAATATCTGGAGCATCACCGAGAAAAACCAAATTATCCAACGGGGACTTAGATAATGGAATAGATTCAAAGAATTTCATTCTTTACCTTGTTTATAAATCTATGGATTTTAAATCCATAGTAATTTTAATTTTCCTTTTTTAGTATTTCCTTTGAGCAGAAGTTAAAGAGCCTAAACTTTTATGTACGCCATTATCGATGTGGAGACTACGGGCGCCAGTGCTGCATTTGGGAAAATAACTGATATCGCCATTTTTATTTTTAACGGGAAAGAGATCACCGAATCGTTCTCTTCCCTGATCAATCCGGAATGTATAATTCCCGAGCATATTACCCGACTTACTGGTATTTCCAATGAGATGGTAGCGGATGCCCCAAAATTTTACGAAGTCGCTAAAAAGATTGTAGAAATCACAGCTGGGAAAATTTTCGTTGCTCATAACGCGATATTCGATTATTCCTTCATTAAAGAAGAATTTAAAAATCTTGGATATGATTACAAACGAAAAACACTGTGTACTGTAAAATTAGGACGAAAACTTATTCCTGGCCATCGCTCCTATTCGCTTGGAAATATTTGTACTGATTTAGGAATTCCCATCAATAACAGACACCGTGCAGCCGGTGATGCATTGGCAACGGTTAAATTCTTTAAATATTTGCTTTCAAAAAATAATAATTCAGAGCCCGACCTCTTTTCTAATCTAAGTCATTCTTTATCTGAGGAGAAAATTGCATCGCTGCCTGGAACAACTGGTGTTTATTATTTATACGATGAAAAAGGAACCATAATTTATATTGGTAAAAGCAAAGATATTCATCAGCGGATTTTAAATCACCTAAACAATTCAAAGACTAAAAAAGCAATAGAGATGCGTGATAAAATAGTGGATGTTACCTGGAAAGAAACAGGAAGCGAATTAGTAGCCCTCTTGCTTGAATCATCAGAAATTAAGCGTCATAAACCTTTATATAACAGATTGCAGAGACGTTCGGTTTCAAACTTCGGCTTATTCTTATCTGAAGATAGGAATGGCTATTTAAACCTTGAAATAAAAAGGATCGAGGAAGATGAAATTCCCCTGACAAGTTTTCATTTTCAGAAGGAAGGACTTGAATTTTTACACACCCTGGCAGAAAAGAACGCACTGTGTAAAAAACTCTGTCACCTTGAAACCAGTCCCGGAGCCTGTTTTGGATCTCAGGTTCATAGTTGTTCAGGAGCATGTATCGGAAATGAAGAACCTGATGCGTACAATCTTAGAGTTAAGAAGGCCATCAGCTCTTTTCAGTACCGCTCACCCGACTTTTTCATCATCGATAAGGGGCGATCCAACAATGAAAGAGCTGTGATTAAGATAGCCAAGGGTAAATATATTGGGTTTGGATTTGTTTCCAACGACTCAGATTGCAATTCGATTGATTCACTGCATGATTATATCAAAGCCTACAAAGACAACCGGGATATTCAATCAATCATACACGGGTATCTGAAAAGAAACTCTAATCTGAAAATCGTCAAATTCAATGACTGACTGATTTTGCAGTAAGAAAAGGAGTAGATTCCGGATCACTTTAAATTGGTATGGAGACTTTCTTTAAGCAAAAATTTTGTTACCCGGGAAAGGAGAAAGTTAGTTTCAGTCATCGGCACCTGATAAGAAAGGCACTAATGCGTAGCATTAGTGGTATTAGTTCGCTTCCAGGACGTGGGAAACAACCCGGCCTTGTACCGAACCTGGTACGAGGTTGGTACGGAGCAAATACGAACCAGGTTCAGCGTTTCCCGGATTGAGGTAAAGGTAAGGAGAAAGGTTGTGCTAATTCAAATAATGAAACATTATGACGCGTCTTGACACGTTATGACATTTTTTATATGAATATCCGTTTACTTTACTAAATGATATTTTTCCTTGTCAAATGTTGTCATTTATGGTCATTGATTGTCATTAATTGTTTCCTTAGTGCCCAATGAACTTATTGAAACGGTCAGTTAGCGTTAGGCAACATACGGAACAAATTTTCAATTTGTTCATGGATTTCCCCTCCAATTTAGATGGAAACAACTTATTTTTAAGAAACTGAGATTAAGATTCCAATGAACAGCTTGTTACCATTCCGGCCCAATAGCTTTGGCATATCGGTCCAAGGCTCTTTCCCTGGCAAATTTCAAATCAATGATAGGTTCGGGGTAATCAGGGGTGTCGTATTCAGGAATCCATTTCCGGATATATTCAAAATCTTTATCGAATTTTTTAGCCTGCAATTCAGGATTAAATATTCTGAAGTATGGAGCTGCATCACAGCCTGTTCCAGCACACCATTGCCATCCTCCATTGTTGGAGGCAAGGTCATAATCCAATAGTTTCTTTGCAAAATAGGCTTCTCCCCATCTCCAGTCGATTAACAGGTGTTTGCATAGGAAACTAGCGGTAACCATACGCAAACGATTATGCATAAATCCTGTTTCATTCAGTTCTCTCATTCCTGCATCCACAAAAGGATAGCCTGTTTTTCCATTGCACCAGGCATTAAAATGATCCTGATTATTTTCCCATACAATATTATCAAAGACGGGTTTAAAAGACCTGGTAGCAACCTGCGGATAAAACCACAATATTTGACTGTAAAAATTTCTCCAGATCAATTCGGAAAAGAAAGTATCGGAATGAAGAGCTGCCTGGGCTGTGATTTTTCGGATACTAACAGTTCCAAAACGAAGGTGCACGCTCAGTCTTGAAGTTCCATTTTTGGAAGGGAAATCTCTCAACGACGAATAGTCCTCGAGAAACCGTCTTGAAAGTTTCTTAGGAGGAAATTTTATGTCCAGTTTTTGAAATCCGAGGTCTTCATAGGAGGGCATCGGAAAAGGTTTGGTCCTTAAAAAATTATAGAAATACGAAGCGGTATTGTATGGACGTATCATCTCATTATTGAACTTCTCAATAAACTTGTTTTTATAAGCTGTGAAAACGGTATAAGGTTTTCCGTCAGCTTTAACCAGTTCATCTTTTTCAAAGATTACATGATCCTTGTAGGAAAGGAATTCTATTTTATTGAATCTTAAAAATCTCTCCAGGTACAGATCCTGATATGCTGAAAGAGGTTCATATTCCCTGTTGGTATAAACACTACAGATATGATATTGATCAAGAAGATTTTTAAAGACATCTGTCGGCCTTCCATAAATTACACAGAGGCTTGAACCGATTTTTTCAAGTTTCTTCTTGATTTTACACAAAGTTTCATAAATAAAATTAATCCTTCCGGAAGGGCTGAATTCAAGTCTTTCAATGAAATCCGGATTAAAAATAAACAGGGGCAAAACATTTTCCCTGGTTTTCAAAGCATGGTATAAAGCTGCATTATCTTTCAGCCTTAAATCGCGTCTGAACCAGAAAACATTTATTGCCGTTCTTTCTTTTTTTATCATATCACAAATGAAACTCTAAAGGTGAAAATAATAAAAAGCAGAAAACAAAACATATTTTTGCAGTATTATTTTACATATAGCATTAAATAATTTTGATCATGCTCCATAAAAGAGGATTTGCCAGTGATAATAATGCAGGAATACATCCTGAAATATTAAAAGCAATCGAAAATGCCAATATAGGACATGCTACGGGTTATGGTGAAGATCCATGGACTCAGGAAGCAGTGGCTCTTTTGAAGAAAGAATTTGGAGAAAATTCCGAGATTTTTTTCGTATTGACAGGAACAGGGGCAAATATTCTGGGATTGAAATCAGTTCTTCATTCTTTCAATTCCGTTTTATGTGCTGACACATCGCATATAAATGTGGATGAATGCGGCGCACCCGAGAACTTTACGGGAAGTAAGATAATAGCTGTTGCTTCTTCTGATGGGAAAATTTATCCTCATCAATTGGTAAATTATCTGCATGGATTTGATTTCGAACACCATTCTCAGCCTGGATTGATAAATATTACGCAATCCACAGAAATGGGGACCATTTATAGTGTTGAGGAAATAAAAGCTCTTGCCAATCTGGCTCATCAACATGGGATGTTTTTGCACATGGATGGAGCAAGACTTTCAAATGCAGCGGTAAGCCTTGGTTTGAATTTTCGTGATTTCACAGTAGAGGCAGGTGTGGATGTATTATCCTTTGGAGGTACCAAGAACGGCTTAATGATAGGCGAAGCGGTCATTTTTGCCAATCCGGAACTGGCGAAATTTGCAAAGTATTATCGCAAACAGGCAGCACAGCTTTATTCTAAAATGCGTTTTGTCGGTGCTCAGTTCATCCCCTACCTCAAAGACGAAATTTGGAAGAAAAATGCGGCTCATGCCAATCGGATGGCAAAGTTATTGGAATCTCAAATCAAAGGAATCCCTGAAATTAAAATTACACAAAAAGTTGAGGCTAACGGAGTTTTCGCCATCCTTCCGAAGCGTATAATTCCACTTTTACAGAAGGAATATTTCTTCTATACCTGGGACGAAATTCGCGGTGAAGTCAGATGGATGACTTCCTTTGATACGACAGAAGAGGATATTCTTGGTTTTATTGGTTTGCTTAAGAAGATGCTGGTCAAATGAAGTGGTGATAGGTTAACTGGCGAACCAATTCTCTTTTGAAGTTCACTTTATCAAGCCAATCACTCCACATCAGATTTTTATTGTACTTTTGCAGTATATCTTTAATGAAAAAAGTTCAGTACTATCATGATAAGCCGAAGGATCATCCGAACCAAAGTTCTACAAATATTATATGCTCATGTCACTTCTTCAGAAAAGACTCTCCGTCAGTCGGAATCTGAGCTTCAATTAAGTATTGCAAAAACTTATGAATTATATCATTTGCTTCTTGCTTTACCCGGAGAAATTAAAAATTACGCAGAAGGAAAGATTGAATCACGTAAGTTAAAAAATCTACCTACCAAGGAGGATTTGAATCCGAATTTGAAATTCATCAATAACAGACTCATTAATAGGATTTTTAAAGACAGAACGCTTGCTGATTACCTGGATAAAAATAAATTGAACTGGAGCAACCATCAGGATCTTATCCGAAAAATATATCAATTAATGGTTGAATCAGATCTTTACAATGACTATATTAATTCAGAGACAGATAGTTTCAACACCGACCAGCGGTTTTGTGAAGATCTATATTCTACTTTCCTGATTAGCTGTGAACCATTACAAAATGAATTGGAGGAACGGAGTATCTATTGGAATGATGATCTAGATTTTGTTATTTCAATGATTATCAAGACCCTAAAAAAGTTCAAATCTGAAAATGATGTGAATGATTACCTTATGCCTCTATACAAAGATGAAGAGGATAAGGAATTTACCGTAAAACTTCTCCGTAAAGCGATAAATAATAACCAGGAAAACAGGAAGATCATTGAAAATTATACCAAAAACTGGGATGTGGATCGTGTGGCTATTATGGATGTGCTTATTATGGAGTTGGCAATCACTGAATTAACTGATTTTCCATCCATTCCGATAAAAGTTACTTTAAACGAATATATTGAACTGGCTAAATATTACAGCACAAACAAAAGCAGCACCTTTATCAATGGGGTTCTTGATCGGATCACCAAAGATTTCCAGGAAGACGGAAAAATTAAAAAATCAGGAAGAGGTTTAATGGAAGGATAATTGAATGAACAAGACATTTATTTTATTCATTTTTTCACTCCTGTTATTACCTGCATACACCTGTAAAAACAAAAACTCTGCGGATCAAAAAAATCGTGCACCCTCTTCAATAGGAAAAAATGGAGCCGCTAAGATTGAATTTCAGTCAGAAATGCATAATTTTGGTACATTGAAAGCCGGTGAAACAGTTTCGTATTCATTTTTGTTTAAAAATAACGGGAACAATTCGCTAAGAATTAAAGAGGTTTTAAGATCCTGCGATTGCATCTCGGTTAAATACCAGGATACTGACGTAAAACCAGGAGAGAGCTCAGAAATCGAAGTTGTTTTAAACACTTCCGGTGAATGGGGAAATCTGTTGAAACCGATGGAAGTACGCACAGTGGATGGTGAAAAAAAGATTTTAACAGTTACTGCATATATTGAAGAAGAACAAATTAATAATCTCTTAAAGAAAGAAAAATGAACTCTGTGTTATTAATTATCGCCCAGGCTAATCAAGGGCAAGCTATGTTTTCTATGATTCTCCCTATGCTCTTAATCATTGTGGTCTTTTACTTTTTTATGATCAGACCTCAGATTAAACGTCAGAAAGAACTCCAGAAATTTCGTTCAGCACTCCAGAAGGGAGATAAAGTTGTTACTACTGGTGGAATTTACGGGAAAATAGAAGAGATTAAAGATAACATTATCATGCTTGAAATTGCTCCCGGCGTAAAAGTGAAAGTGGATAAAAGTGTGGTTCTTAAAGACATTACTGATATTCCGGCACAAAAATGATCAAAAGCCGGTGTTCCGGCTTTTTTTATTTTCAGCATAAACCATTATGCCCTATTTTAACATTCTACAGAAAAGAACATTAGTCAGTGCTCAAAGCAAGAGAAAAATTTTTGTCTATTTGATTTGTCTTGCTTTATCATTCTTTTTATGGTTTCTCAATTCACTTGAAAAAAAATATACTGAACGCATTATTGTTCCTGTTCAGTTTGTTAATCTGCCAAACAATAAACAATTCTCGACTCCGCTTCCGAAGGAACTGGAAATGACCGTTGATGCTCCGGGATATATCATTCTCCAATATAAATTAGGTCTCGTTTTTTCCCCTCTTTTACTGGATGTTGGACAGCTTACCAACAATTACCTCGACAACCAATTTCTATCAAGGTATGAAGTCTCCACTGACAACCATAAAGAGAGCATTGCAAGACTGATCAGCAATGATTTGCAGATTATTAATATCTATCCAGACTCCATCTATTTTGATATGAGTCCGATGTCAGACCGTAAAGTAAAAATAAAACCCAAAGTCAGACTTTCTTTTTATAAAGAATTTGCTTCTAAACAACCTCCATTCACCAGCCCGGATTCTGTATGGGTTCATGGTCCCCAAAATATTCTTGATACCCTTAAAACCATTCCAACCAAAGAGTGTGAATTCAAAGAAGTTTCTCATAATCTATTAAGGGAGGTGAAACTTGACTTACCCTTAGGACTTACATCCAAAGTAAAAAAAGTACTTTTGAATGTTCCGGTCGAACAATATACTGAAGCGGCATTTGAAATTCCAATTACTGTCATGAATGTTCCGGATTCTCTTTCGATTAAATTATTTCCTTCCAAAGTGAAGATTTCTTGCCGTGTCGGATTAGGTGAATATGCCAATATTAACAAAAGTAAATTTAGAGCATTTGTTTATTTCAATCCGAAATTACTCTCGTTGTCAAGATTGCCGGTTCAATTAGGTCGTTATCCTGAATCGGTTTTATCTGCTGACTATGATCCTAAAGAGGTAGAATACGTGATTGAATATAAGAAATAACAGATCAAGAACTTATTATCCCAATGAAAAAAATTGGCATTACTGGCGGCATCGGAAGCGGGAAAACAACTGTTTGTAATATCTTTAAGGTACTGGGTGTTTCGGTTTTTCATGCCGATGAAGTGGCCCGGAATCTACAGGAAACTAATAATTATATCCGTTCTGGCCTAAAAGAGCTGTTTGGTGAAACTATTTATCTTACGGATGGAAAACTTGATAGGAAAAAATTGGCAGCTCTAATTTTCAATGACGTTGCTTCAAGAAATAAGGTAAATAAGCTTGTTCATCCTGTTGTGAAAGAAAATTTCCTGGATTGGGCAGATAAGCATAAAACGGAAGATTACATTATTTATGAAGCTGCAATTCTTTTTGAAACTGGTTATTATAAGGATTTTGACTATAACATCCTTGTCACGGCTGAGGAAGATATCAGGATTCAACGAGTGATAAAAAGAGATCAGACAAACAGAGAAGCAGTAATAGAACGCATCAAAAATCAAATGCCGGATCATGATAAAATTTCACTCGCCGATTTTATCATTCATAACGACGAAAAGCATTTAATCATTCCCAAAATTCTTAAACTGGATAAAATTTTTAGAAATAATGGCAAAACTTGGTAAATGGATATGCGGAGGCCTTGGTTTTACGCTGGGAGGTCCATTAGGCGCTCTTGCAGGATTCTTTCTTGGTACCGTTTTTGATGAAGCAGATAAAATATTTGAAAATCAACTGCCTGGTTCCAATCAAATGGTGACCACACAAGGGGATTACCTCTTCAGCCTTTTAGTACTTGTTACAGCAGTGCTTAAAGCGGATGGTAAATATTTAAAATCAGAACTAAACTATGTGAAAGAATTCCTGAATCAGAATTTTGGGGAGGAAGGAGCTTCCCAGGCATTACAAATTCTTAACAGACTTAGAGACCAGGAAATAAAGGAGACAGAAATCTGTCTTCAGATTAAACAATACATGGATCTTTCTTCCCGATTACAGTTAGTCCATTTTCTTTTTGGGATTGCAGCCTCTGATGGGAACATTGCTCTGGAAGAGATCCTGTGCATCGAACAAATATCGAGGTCATTGGGCATTTCTGATACTGATTATCAATCCATAAAGGCCATGTTTGTGCCTAAAACTGACTGGGCTTACAGTATTCTTGAAATTCAGGATACAGCTACTGCGGAGGAAATAAAAAAGGCTTACCGCAGAATGGCTGTAAAATATCATCCCGATAAGGTTAGTTACCTTGGTCCGGAAATTCAAAAGGCTGCCAATGAGAAATTTCAGAAAGTAAATGAAGCATATCAATTGATATGCAAGGAAAAAAATATCAAATAAACTTGCAGATTTATTGTCTTTCAGAATCTTTTAATCATAAATTAGTTAAAATATAAAAGATTAGAAAGGGTTCTAATCAAAGATTTGTATTTTTACCCGGTTTATTCGGAAATTGGCCAGTATTTTTCAATGGATACAGAAAAAGTTTCTGATATAATCCACCTTAATAACTTATAAAATATTTAAAAATGAAACTCTTAGAGGGAAAAACAGCCATTGTAACCGGTGCATCTAGGGGAATTGGTAAAGCAATATCAACAAAACTTGCTGAAGCAGGTTGCAACATTGCTTTCACCGATTTGTTCTATGATGATATTGCCAAAGCTACTGAATCGGAGTTACAATCACTGGGCGTAAAAGCAAAAATGTACGCTTCTGATGCTTCAAAATTTGCCGATACACAAAGAGTGGTTGAAGAAATTATCAAAGATTTCGGTAACGTACAGATTCTTGTAAATAATGCCGGAATTACAAAGGATGGGCTTTTAATGAGAATGACCGAAGCGCAATGGGATGCAGTGATCAATGTTAACCTGAAATCAGTATTCAACTTTACCAAAGCTGTCCAGACCAATATGTTGAAAAACAGGGAAGGTTCAATCATTAACCTTAGTTCAGTGGTTGGCGTAAGCGGGAATGCCGGTCAGGCCAATTATTCGGCATCAAAAGCAGGGATTATTGGATTTACAAAATCTGTTGCCAAAGAGCTTGGTTCACGCGGAATTCGTTCAAATGCCATCGCTCCTGGTTTTATCATCACGGAAATGACAGCAAAGATACCGGAAGAAGCTCGCAAACAATGGGAAGCCTCCATTCCAATGAGAAGAGGTGGAACACCTGAAGAAGTTGCCAAAGTGGCCCTTTTCCTTGCCTCTGATCTTGCTTCCTATGTTTCAGGACAAGTGATTCACGTATGTGGTGCGATGAACACTTAATGTTCATTCTCTCCTGAAAATTTCAATCAAAAGTTTTAACTTTAAAAACTGATACAGGTGCATTTCAAATATAAAATGCACCTGTTTTTATCAAAAATATTCAATGGGAATTGAGGATTTTTGAATTATTGTCAGATGATTTTTGCTTAGGAGTAATCCTCCTCTAACCAACAGACAAAAGAAATAATTCATGAAAAAAAACAGAAACATTTCCTCTACCCTGAGCATTTATTTACTTGGATCCGAAATGCTCCTGGCAGTGATCATCATCATTGTAAGCTATTGGTTTACAAGAAATATGGTCATTGAAAGTCTTTTCGATAAATTAAGATTTCATACTCAGGAAGCCATCAATCCGATCCAGAGCTCTATGAATGAAACAGAATGGCTTATCGATAATATTACCACTGAATTTGATTTCGAAAGACCTGCCAAATACGCACCCTTTATCTTTAAAACCAAGCCAGGAGTAGTTGCTTTACGCTTTGTCGTGTTTAATCCTAAAGATACGAATCAGATACAAAGTGACTATTTCCTTTATCGTAATGGTGACTCCATTAAAACTGATAAAACTGCCTTCTACCATGAATTTCCCTCTGCAGGAATTTTGATAAATCCCCCTTCTCACAGAGTTTCTCCTGAATGGAGCTCCCCGTTTTACTCAAATACTAATAAAGCCGGTTATAGACAAATATTGATTTATTCGAATCCTGTTTCTTTTAATTCACAAAATCAGAAATTCCATGGAATAATATACTGTGCGATTTCCCTGGATAGAGAGATTAGTGCCCTGGATTCACTGGATGTTCATAAAAATGGTTTTCCATTTTTAATCACTGAGAAAGGAGAATTAATTTATCCCCAGGATCCGAATTTTTCACAAAAGAAATATGGCTATTTGGGAAAATACTTTCAGAACCTGAGTATTAATCAGATTATAAAAGAAGGTAAAAAAGGATTTGCATTTATTCAGCCGGACGGATCCAAAATGAAGAAATCCGTGGTTCTTTACTGGCCGGTAAGAAATATTAACTGGTTAATGGTTACAGTTCTGCCCAGATCTGAGTACATGTCGGTTGTTAACAGAATGCTCCATATCGAAATCTCTATTATACTTTTAATTGTTGGATTCTCCACAGCAACAGCTATTTACCTTTCCAAAAAGTTGGTCTCTCCCATCACAACTCTTGCCGATGCATCACTCAAAATGATTGAGGAAGAAGGAATAAAAAGTTCGAATCTTTTGAATGAGGTGGATATCCTTTCACAAAGTATCGAAATGATGAAAAGGAAACTCCGCAACTATGAGAAAGAAAAGCTTAAAATAGAGATGGATAACGAAGAAATGGAGAAGGAGCTTAAATTGGCAAAGGAAATTGAAATGGGAATTGTTCCAACCAAGTTTCCTCTTTTCCCTGGAAGAACAGATTTTGACTGTTACGGTAAACTATTGCCAGCTAAAATTGTAGGCGGTGATTTATTCGATTTCTTCCTTCTTGATGAAAATCATCTGTTTCTCTCCATTTGTGACACTTTAGGGAAAGGAATTCCCGCGGCAATGTTTGCCGTGGCTACCAGAACACTGATCAGGAGCATTGCGAATCCAATCACCCGACTAGGAAAAATGATGGAGTTATTGAATGACGAATTAAGTCTGGGACATGATTCAGATATGTATGTTACTGTTATGATGGGACGTCTGGATCTGAACACCGGAGAATTTGCCTATTGTAACGCAGGCCATCCAAAGCCCTTCATATTACGTAACAACAACCGGATAGAAGAGTTTGATACTACTCATGGGTTCCCTATTGGAGTAAGAAAAAATCAAAAATATGTAGAGACTATTGTAAAACTGAATCCTGGGGAAACCATTATCGCTTACACCGACGGTATTACTGAGGAAGTGGATAAAACAGGCGTTTTCTATGGAAAGGAAAGACTCTATTCTGTTATACAGTTAAATAATTCTGCCTCTCCGGAAAAATTTGTCAAAGAAGTATTAAAGAACCTCGAGAAGTTCCGTGGAAAGAAAGAAATCTATGATGATACTACCATAGTTGCCCTCCGATATAATGGCAAAGAGAATCCTGTTAAGGAGAATCAAAACCCCAAAGAAAGCCTGTAAATCTCCGGTCTTCTTTTTGGTTTATTTCAAACCGTAATTACAGGAATTTTATACCAAGCGAAAAAGTAAGGGTATTTCCTTTATTGACAAATCCAATACCGGTAATATTTCCATTGGTAAGGTTTGTTAATCCCCATTCATATCGGACATCAAATACCAGTGATCCAAGATCCAGACCTCCGCCCAACTGCCAGTTCCACACCGCTTTTTTAAAGGATTTAGGATCATAAAGGGTTGAAGGAATTTCGATACCTCCCGAATTCCTTATACCAATTTTGCTGTCATTTAAAATGGTCGACATAGCCGGCCCAGTGAAAGCACGAATAGAGGCTTCTTTAAGATCGATCAGTTTAATTCCTAAAAGTAATGGAACCTGAATCGCTTTGACATCAAATACCTGGCTGTAAGTTCCGGGAGTAAGGGTGCCAGTGGAAGTAACAAGGGTTACATTCGAATTTGATTTCAAGAGAGTATACAACAACTCCGGTTGAAGATAGACTCTATTTCCAATCCGGGCAAAGATTCCAAGATTCCAACCCTTTTTAGTATCTGATTTAAAATCTTGCCATGTATATCCTGTAATTCCTTTATACGAATCAGTAGTGATTGTATTGGAATTAATTCCGCCTTTTATTCCAATAGTAAAAGGCTGAGCATAAGTTGACAATGTAAATGCCAACAACGCCACTGAAAGTAAAATTTTTTTCATCGTATACATTTTTTAAATTGTAGTGGACAGTAACAAGTTAACTTAAAAATAGGACAAAAGCTAAGGCATTCACCCTTATTCAACATCTTTTAAGATTTGTTATTCCTTTAATAATTTTCCTGTTAAAATGAAATAGAAAAAGATTGATAATTTGTTTCATATTCATTTTTGTATTTTTAGCATTTTAATTTAACTGTTAAATGCATGGATTTGTTCAATGACCAAAGAATTGTGATGACTCTTGACGCAGGAGGAACAAATTTTGTTTTCTCTGCAATAAAGTCCGGTGAGATCATCGTAGAGCCTTATACTCTTCCGGCAGAAGGAGATAACCTGGAGAAAAGCCTTGAGAATATTATTAAAGGATTCAGGTATATCACCAGCCAATTGAAAGAAAAACCAGCAGCAATTAGTTTCGCATTTCCCGGACCTGCTGATTATCCTAATGGAGTAATTGGAGACCTGGTCAATCTTTCGGCCTATCATGGAGGCGTAGCACTCGGTCCCATGTTAGAGGAGCAATTCAAGATACCTGTCTTTATCAATAATGACGGGGATTTATTTGCATACGGGGAAGCGATCGGAGGAATCCTTCCTGAAATAAATTTAAAACTGGAGAAGGCAGGGTCACCCAAACGATATCGGAATTTATTAGGGGTCACGTTGGGAACAGGTTTCGGGGGTGGAGTCGTTCATGACGGTAAACTCTATATTGGGGATAATGCCATGGCGGCTGAAGTTTATGCATTCAGAAATAAACTTTACCCGAAAATGTGTGCTGAGGATGGTATTTCAATCAGAGCTGTTAAAACATCTTACCTGAAATTCAGTGGTGAACAAGAAAACGATTCGATTACTCCCAAAGATATTTTTCTGATAGCAACAGGGCAAATAAAAGGTCATAAGGAAGCAGCTATAAGAGCCTTTACTGAAATGGGTGAAATACTTGGAGACGTATTAGCTCAACTTGCAACGACTCTGGATTGCCTCATCGTAATTGGTGGCGGACTATCCGGAGCCTCCCGTTTTTTCATGCCTGCTGTACTGGATGAAATGAATAGCTGGTATGAATTGCCTGACGGAGACAAAGTCCCCAGATTGATTCAAAAAGCAGTAAATCTTGATTCAGAAGAGGGGATCAATGTCATTATCCATCAAAAAACTGTTCAGTTGAAAGTATTCGGAACCGATAAAAGAATCAATTATAATCCGGAAGCCATTACAGGCGTCGGCATTTCGCGCCTTGGCACCAGTAAAGCGACTTCTCTCGGGGCCGTGGCTTTTGCCCTTTCCATGCTTGATTCAAAATAATCCATAACTTTTTGTGAGATTCCATTGGAGGGGACAAGCCTATACCCTACCCGGTTTTCCTTCGTGATTTATCCGTATTTTATTCGTAGTTTAAAGGTACATTGTTCGTATGGATACGAATGATGTACGAATAAACTACGAATAATGTACGAATAAACTACGGCCCGGAGCCGGGTTTGTACCCGGGATACCAGGATAGCAGGAGGAGGTTTTTTCGGCTTATTTTCTTTCCAGATTCTTTAAACGCTGCATCAGGGTTGGATGGGAATAATTAAAAAAAACATAAACCGGATGCGGGGTTAAATTGGAAAGATTATGGACAGATAATTTTTTCAGAGCATCGGCAAGGGACTTTCCATTATAATTTACGGCTGCAAAACGATCGGCTTCGTACTCATTTTTGCGGGAAAGGATGTTCATTCCTATTCCAAAAACAAAGGAAAGCGGAGAATACAAGATGCCAAAAGTTACCATCGATAAATGAAACCCTGATTGTTTAGCCTCCAATACTTCGGCAAAGGCAGGATTTGAGCTCACCAGCGAGAAAATGTAAAGCATCAGAGCTGTACTGAAAAAGGAGATTACCAGGCTATAAATGATATGCCTCTTTTTATAATGGCCAATTTCATGGGCCAGTACTGCAACAATTTCGCCGGTGCTTAATTCATTGATCAAAGTATCGTACAAAACAATTCTTTTCTTCTTCCCCATTCCCGTAAAATACGCATTGGCTTTGGTTGAGCGCTTTGAGCCATCAATGACAAAAACGTTATCCAGCTTGAAATGCACCTTTTCACAAAAATCTTTGATAGCAGATTTTAATTCTCCTTCCTCAAGCGGTTTCTGCTTGTTAAATAAAGGAACAATCAGATTTGAATAAAAAAGAGTCATAAATAAAGAAAAAGTAATGATGATAATGAGTGCATAGATCCAGAAAAGTTTTCCTGTAAGGAGGTAAATCCAAACAATTAAAGCAAGAATACCCCCACCAATAATGGCACCCAACAACATTCCTTTGAGATGATCTAAAAAGAATATTTTATTGTTTGATTTATTAAAGCCGAACTTTTCTTCAATTACAAAAGTTTCGTACCACGAAAATGGCAGGGAGAATAAATCAGAGATCAATCCGATGATGCCAAAGAACAGCAGCGCAATCAAAATAGGATTGTTCACTTTCTCCCGGACCAGGGAATCCAGCAAGCCAAAGCCTCCGAGGATAAACATTAGAAGAATAGCTATAAAACCAAGTATCCCTGTCAGTTTTGCAAAACGATATTTTGTCTTTTCATATTCCTGTGACAACTGATATTTTTCTTCATCATAAATTCCTTCAAATTCAGAAGGCAGTTTGGATGACCATTTTGTAGTATTGAGATAATCAAGCCAACGTTCAACTACAAAATCGGTTACAATTATGAATAATATAAGAAAATAAAGTGTGTTTACCATTTGAAAAATTGGAATGAATTAAATAATAAATCAAGGATTAGAATCAATTATTTGGTAAGTTGATTTTTGAGGTTTTTTGAAACAATTTACGCCGCTGGTTAAGATATTTCAGGTAAGATTCAGTTTTAGCGGAGTATTTGGTCTTATAGGATTTCGTGGCCCATTCAATGGCCGAATCCATATCCCCGGTCATTTCTGCAGCAAGAGCCAAATTATATTCCACTTTGCTTCTTAAATTCTTTGATGATGCCCCGGCAAATTTTTTCCACACCTCAGCAGCTTCTTCCCATTTATCCGCCTTAATCAATGGAACAGCCGCATCAGCTTCTTTGTTTCCTGTTATATAATAACGGCGCATTTCATCATTCCACTTTGGACTTATATTATCTGCCATGTCAAGTCCGGCAGCAATACCTCCTCCAATCAGAACTTCTTTCAAAGAAGGTAATTTATCATACATGTTCCGCAGCGAATAATCGAAGGAGTTCCAGAAAACAGTATCCTTCGTATTGTATCTTTCTATTGGTGGATTCAGAAACGGCTTATACAAACGCCATTCCAGGTTGTAAGCCAAATTAATGGTTCCTTTATATTGGTCAGCATATCTTTCTACATCAAAACCATACCAAAATCTTTGAACATCGAGATTAGTCATTATCTTTTCGGAAAAACTTTCAAGTACGAGTACCGCGTTTACTTTAAAATCCTTACAGATTTTCTCAATAAAATCTTTATCCAATGGAGCCCGTAATCCTCCCTGATCATTCCGTATCAAATTTCTTTGTACCGGGACCACCACATCAAAGCGATCGGATTCAAAAAGAGCTTTGGCTGCCACCTGGATGGCTGTATCTGCAGCGACACTATCCAACATCACGGTATCCAGATCAAGCTCACTGTTTACAAGAATTTTTTCGAGCGAATCTCTGCCAAGGTTAGTAAAATTCCTGGTTAAACTCCGATTAAGAATTGCTAATGATTGTATTTCAGGTGAGACAGGATGCAGCGGAGGTGTTGATACCTGAACTGTTATTTTTTGCATCGAACTACAGGAACATATAATAATTGCCAGCAGAATGGAGAAAGAAAATTTTTTAAAGATGAGCTGTTTGATAAGAAAAAAATACCTATTTCTTATTCTGTTGAATCTATTATTAATCATTCTACTCATGTGTGTATTGAAATAAGAGTAAAAATAAACCATTTTCTGTTGAGAGATACAAAATAAATCAAAATATGCTACTTAATGTAATTTTTAATCTATTGTTTTAAATAACCTGATATCCAATGCTAAATACACAAAAATCATATTTTAAACAAAGAAAAAATTTAAAAGTTCTTATTCACATGGGATTTGAACTGTGGCCAAAGGAATGAAAAATAAATACGAGCTTTAAGAAGAGCTTTTAAGGATTTGAATGAAACACTAATAGAGGGACAGGAATCTGAATTAATAATTCTTTAGTAATACTTGGCTTAAGAAATGAAGTTATGATATTTCTTTTATGAGTTGTTACAGCCAGAATATCTATATCCTTTTCGGAAATGTAATTTTCTATTCCTTTAATAATATCTTTATTTACAATTAAATCAAATACCATTTTGACATCCTCGATATTTCCAATGTATTTTTCTTTAAAATGAGCCAGGTCGAAATTAATGAAAGGATTTTCATTCGTTATATCGATATGAACAATATGAACCTGAGTTTCCAGGGGTGCAGCAATACTTAAGAGTTTACGGATTGCGACACTGTCAGATTTATCAAAATTTGTAGCATACATCAGTTTTTTGAAATTTGACTTTTTATAAACAGCATCCTCTGGAATTGTCATTACAGGTATCGTTGATTTTTCGACCAGGGTATTGGTGAAAGATCCAAACCATGAATCAAAGGGAACTGCTACCCGTGATCCAACAATGATAAGATCAAACTGTTCTGATTCAATCATCGAGAGAATCACATCCTCTGCTGCCCCTGCCATAACTCGGTGAAGAGGTTTTATTCCCTTAATACCCTCGATGTCCATATACTTTTTGAGACCATTCATAAAGTTTTCCATCTTTCCGATGGCATCGACTTCAATTTCATGCTGAGTATCACTTAAATCAGCCGGATACGAATAGAAACTTTCAAAATTTATTGGATTTGAAACGGCATCATAAAAAGCATGTACGAACATTATGGAGGCTTCTTTTTGATGGGCCACATGCAAGGCGTATTTAGCTGCATTGAAAGAATATTGGGAAAAATCAACAGGGACCAAAATACTTTTCACTGAAACATTTATCTGTACAGGTTTTTCTTTTTTGGGTTCATAATCGGAACTAAACTCCTCTATTATCTCCAGTGCCTGGGGAACATCTTCCTCTTCTACCTGCAACTCAATTTCATTTTCTGTCTGTGCACCGTCAATTCCCTGATATACGATTACACTCTCAATCCCTGCATTGCTGAGCATTTCCTTGAAATAATATGCCCGGTGAATGTATCCTGCCCTGGCGACTGTAACTAATCTGTTTGTCATAGAGAAGAATTTTAAAGATTTTATCCCATTGTAATCTCTATATAAATATACAATCAAACGTAGTTATAATCAATAAATATAATTAAAAGAAGAGGTTATTTAGTTTTATATCCTGTCTACCGTTAAAAAAGCTCCAAAAACAGTATCCTCTGAAATGGAAGTTAAGGATGTAAAACCTTTTACAATTTTATTCTCTTTTATAACCATTGGATTTATAAGTTTCTGTTCCTGAGAAAATTGTTTCAATTTTCCTTCTTTCCTGTAGAGGATGCTGAAAAAACCTTTTGAACCTTCCTGCAATCTTTTACGCAATGCTAAAACGATGGTTCCCATAGTAAAACGGCAATTTACTTCAATACATGGTTGAAATTTAAAATTATCGTTTGATGTTTTATAAATGATTGCATCTACCCCAAGCCATCCCCTGTATTGTGATGAATATGGGCTATTACTTAAGGCATTTTTTATTCGGTCTTTTGTTTCAGTTAAATGATCTTCAAGAAAATCTATTAATGAGGGTTCTGAATTCCAGGGAATTTCTTCTATATAACTTCCTGAATATCTCCCGGAATTGTCAGTCTTAAAAGAACAAATACCCAGGAATTCAATCTGCCCATTTCCTTTGGAATAGAACTGGAAAGAGATGTCCTGAATCTTATTGTAAAAGGGCTCTACAACCACATATCCCTGGTGGTTTAAAAAACCAGAAATAACCTGGTGGTTAGTGCGGTTATATTCTCCCGGACGAAGAATCTGCAAGCCTCTACCGGAGGAACTCCAGGGAGATTTCACGATTATATGATTCCATTCCTTCTGCAACAAATAGATTTCCTCGTGAGAGGTGCATATTTGAGGCAAATCATTCAAAGGGGTAAAATATTTACTATCCGAATCTTCCAGAATTTTGACCAACACCTCTATTCCCATTTTCCGGCTGTACAATTCCTTATGAATTGGTTTCCATTGAGAGACAGGAGAATTTAAATATTCAAAAGAACAGGACGATTTAAAAGGAGAAAATAACTTATGCATTGAAGGACTCCATCCCCATGGACATAAAAACCCTTTCGGTTTGGATAAAAAATATGAATCTTTTAAACTCTCTTCCAACGACTGTAAGTTAAATGGTCCAAATCCTGCATTATATAATGAGTCAAGGAAATTGTTGTCAGGATATTTATGTACCAGAAGAATGTCTTTGGGAGTTGTAAAATAAAGAGGCAACAAATCGAGATCATATTCCATTCGCCTTAGAATATCTTTAGGCATAAAATTCTCTGAACCATTTGCGACAGCAAGTTCACAGGTAGGATTATAGAAATAGATATCCGGTAACATAATCAATGCGAAGTAGTTTATTGATATTATCTTGTTAAGTCTTCGCTATCAAATTTAATCAAATATAATAATATCAGTCAGGAACAGAGCAATGAAATCAAGGCTTCAAAAAGTTTTTTTAATTTTACAGAAATGATCTAATAAGTAATTGGAATAAAATAATGTCATATGCGGCTTATAGACTATAGGTGTTTAGACCAAAGGTAAAAGGGGAATATTATGATCCTTCAGCCTAAAGTCTAAATTCCTTCAGCCTAAAAATACG
>Ga0183095_11083_pt1 | contig 33714 bp, 33 predicted proteins | sample BioMet4_FD_130346 | JGI IMG/M metagenome (GOLD analysis project Ga0183095, IMG submission 130346) | Microbial communities from bioreactor (seeded with sewage sludge) at LBNL, California, USA - Biofuel metagenome 4 (v2) (version 3) | ecosystem: Engineered > Bioreactor > Anaerobic > Unclassified ...
GCTCTGCCCGTTCCGTGACAAGTGCACCCGATCGAGGAAGTATCAGAAAGAAGTGCTCAGGCATGTCTGGGCAAAGTACCTGGAAGAGGCGGAAGAGATCCGGCATACGAAGAACTGGATGGAGATCTACCCGCAAAGAAAAGAAACAATCGAGCGTGTGTTCGCAGAGGATAAAGAGAACCACTGCCTGAGGTATACCAGAGTGAGAGGCCTGAAGAAGAACCGGCATGTGGGGTCGATCATTTTCACGTGCCACAATCTGGAGAGACTGGCCAGATGGAAGTGGAAATACACTGCAGATACAGGCAATGGCAGTGTCCATTCCATCGGTTTTCAGCAGAGATCCCGGATTTTATTCGCTTAGGCCAATAAAAAAAGTGATATCTCGCAATTGAGATACCACTTTGTCAACAGGCTGAAGAGGATGCGCATCCGCGCATCCTCTTTTTTGGTTCATTTGTTTCCCGGAAACAGCTCCAGCAGTTCGCTCATCTTATGGATGACCGTCACATCCGCGCTGCAGCCGCGGTGTTCGGGCCAGAACCAGACCGGCTGGATGCCCATGCGGTAGGCGCCCAGCACATCCTTGGCGAACACGTCGCCGACATAGACCGTCTCTTCCGGACGCAGGTGCAGTTCCTGCAGTGCTTTCTCAAACATCTGCGGCCTGGGCTTGGGGGCCTGGACCTCTTCGCTGACGACGATCACTTCAAACATGTCCGTCAGGCCGACCATCTCCAGCTTGCCGCGCTGAATATCCGTCCAGCCGTCCGTCACGCAGCCCAGCCGGTAGCCTCTTTCCTTCAGTGTCTTCAATGTGCTGAGGGTGTCCGGATACAGGACCGCGTATTCCTTCTGCAGCTGCAGCCAGTAGCGCTGGAAGTCCTCGCAGGCGATTTCAACGCCGTAGACCTCCTGCAGTTTTCCGGCCACGTAGCTGCGCGGCACCGTGCCGCCCTGGTCCCACAGCATGCAGTCCTGGATGACGGCTTCCGTCTCCACCGGATCCTGGAAATGCGTGTTTTCCCGGATGATGCGGGAAAAGGCGCGATAGGCATAGACGCCGCGGTCCGCCAGGGTATTGTCGAAATCAAACAGAATCGCCTGAACGCTCATGAGCCCTCCTGATCCTTGTGTACCATGATACCGCAAAAAGAGGACCCTGGGGTCCTCTAAATGCATCCTTTCTGAAGCATGATGTTCGCATACAGCGCTTTTTCGCTGGAAGCGATGATCAGATAGGCTTTCTCCGCCTCGGCCATGAACTCCGGCTTCGGGATCGAAGTGATGTATTCCTTCTTCTCATACTTGCCGACAATGTCTTCATAGCGGGCCCAGATCTCCGGACGCTTGGCGCCGGGTTCCGGCACCTGCATCAGGAAGGCGGATTTCTCCACGAAGCTGTCCAGCGGATAGACCGCCAGGACCGCTTCCAGGATCTCCGGCACGCCGTGGCCGTCGCAGCGGATCACAAGGTGGTTCGCGCCTTTGGAAGCAGCCGGGAAATTGCCGTCGGCAATGACCAGGCGGTCACCGTGGCCCATCTCCGACAGCGCCTTCAGCAGTTCAGGGGAAAGCAGCGGGGGAATATTCTTCAGCATGTACAACCCTTCTTTCTTAAGCGAGACTGTAGAGCACCAGCGGCACGAACAGCGCAATGGCCGCCAGCGTCTGCACCGAATATGTGGTGGAGACATAGCCCGCATCCTGATCCAGATGGCGGGCGAACAGCGGAATCACGAACGGCGCGGGCAGAATGCAGGCAAGCATCAGCGCCATGTTCAGCAGCTTGTCATACGGCAGCAGATGGAAGATCAGCGCCGAGCAGGCCAGATACATGCAGCCCATGACGGCGATGCGCAGCAGAGCCGTGGTGATGACCGGCTTCATGAGCTCCTTCGAGAAGGTCAGATCATAGCCGACCACGATCAGGATCAGAGCTCCGGTCGGAGCGCTGATGAAGCTGACCGCCTGCGTATAGACGGCAGCGGCCGGAGAAGCCAGAACCAGTTTCCCCAGACCCAGTATGCCGCCGATGATGCCCAGCAGCATGCCCATCGCGGGCTTGTTATGGACAAAGCTTTCCACGATGTCGCGGGCTGAGGCCTTCTGGCCGTCGGCGATCTTCAGGCAGGTCAGCCAGACGGTATACGAGAACACCGTCTGTCCGATGTCGACGCTGGCCAGCACGGACGTGTTCTGGGCGCCGGCGATCAGCGTGTACAGGGCGTAGCCCAGCATGCCGATTTCCGAACTGGTCACCAGAAACGGCAGATACCGCTCATGGGGACGGGCCAGCCGGCGCAGCAGGAATCCCGCGCAAAGAGCCAGTCCGAATCCGCAGTAGGTGCAAAGGAAGATGACCAGCATGCTGCGGCCGTAGGCGGCCGTGAAGAAGGCGTTGAACAGCACCAGCGGCAGCATGATCTCACCGATCACGGCGCGGATGCCGGCCAGTCCTTCCGGCGTCAGGATGTTCTTCTGACGGCAGACCATGCCAATCAGCAGCATGACCAGAACCGGCAGCACCATTGCGATTGTCTGTATCAGCATGTCTCCTGCCCTCTATGCAAAAGGCGGACGTCTTGCACGCCGCCCCCTGTGGTTTGTTTACTTGCCGCTGTGGATCGCGTCCTCATAGAACGCGTAGGCTTCCTTGTCCGTCATGCCTTCATGGACAATCTTGCCGATGGCTTCACTCATCTCCACCGGATGCACCGACTGGAAGATGTTGCGGCCCATGTCGACGCCGTGAGCGCCGCCGCGGATGGCATTATATGCCAGGGTCAGGGCTTCGTCCTCCGGGAGCTTCTTGCCGCCGGCCATGACGACCGGAACCGGGCAGGCAGCGCAGATCTCATCAAATTCCTCGCAGTAGTAGGTCTTGACGATGTTGGCGCCGAGCTCCGCCAGAATTCTCGTGGCCAGCTTGAAGTAGCGCGGAGTGCGCTCCATCTGTTTGCCGACAGCGACAACGCCCATGACCGGGATGGAATACTGATGACCGTAGTTGATGGCTTCCGACAGATTCTCAAGGCTCTTGAGTTCGCCGTCCGCGCCGATGAAGGACTGTACGGCCAGCACATCCGCATTCATGCGGCATGCTTCCTGGGCATCCACCGCCAGGGTTTCGTGAGACAGATCCTCATCCACCATGCTGGAACCGGCGGAAGCGCGCAGCGCGATGGCCTTGCCGCCCAGCATCGCCGGGTCGACGCAGCTTCTCAGTGCGCCTCTGGTCGCCATCAGCACATCAATGTGCGGAACCAGCTGCGGAATCAGCAGATCCAGACGCTCGAGGCCTGCCACCGAGCCCATGAAATAGCCGTGGTCAAACGCGAACATGACGGTATTGCCGCTCTTCTCGTTGAAAATGTTGGCCAGATGCTTCTTCATGCCCCAGTCCAGCGCATTGGCGCCTTTGACATAGAAGCCTTTGTTGTTTGCGAACGGAACCTCAAGATGATAATCCTTTGCTACTTTCAATCCATCTGTATCTGCCATAGATATCTCTCCTTCTTTGCCTGAAATAGGAACGCCTGGCCGGGAACGTCCCGGCCAGGTATGATCATCGATTGAATCGAACGGCTGAATTAGAAGTTGTAGTTGCCGGCGTTGTCCTTCGTGAAGACCAGACGCTCCGGCAGCAGCACGACGCCATTGTCCTGATCCGCAGTGGTATCGCCTGCCTTGATGCAGTCATTCGACATGATTTCAACTTCGCCGATATCCGGGATGTTGATCTTGTCGCCGACTTTGACGTGGTTTCCAGCAGCCAGATAAGCGACCATGTAGCAGCCCATAGCTCCCTGAACGCCGCAGTCCCAGAGTCCCCACTCTTCGAGGACGTCTGCATTTGCATAATCGATCATGGATTTCGGAGAAGCGAAGCCGGTGATGGTGATGTCATTCTTGGTGAGACCCTTGTTCTGGGCAGCCTTGCACTGGCCAGGCAGAGCGGTGGAGTCGTTGCAGATGATCAGATCGACATCCGGATGAGCATCCAGGACGGACGCGCCAACCGTGACAGCCTTCTCAGCGTCCTGCTCGGAATAGTAGTTGTCCGGAGCGACGTTGGTCCAGTTCGGATAGGTCTCAGCGATATACTTCTCGCCGGCAACCTGCCAGGAGTTCTGATCGGTAACAGTAGCCTGAGAATAATGCCAGCAGTACTTGATAGCGTCTTTGGCAGGATCCTTGCCGCGCTTCGTCAGTGCGTCAACGCCCATGTCAACGAGCATCTTGCCGAGAATCTCCGGAGTTCCCTGGGAGACCATGATCGTACGTGCGGAGCTGGTGACATCCGAGTCCCAGCAGCCGACAACGACGCCCTGCTTGGTAGCTTCCTTCAGAGCATCATCGAGGCCGGTCGCATCAACGGAAGAAACGCAGAGTCCGTCAACACCGGAAGCGACGACATTGTTGATAACCTGGACTTCGTCCGCAACTGCTGCATTCGGCGAGCCTTCGTAATCAACGGTGAATCCCCATTCCTTGGCATACTTCTGAGCACCGTCATTTGCGCTCTCGAAGAATGCGTTGCCAGTCAGCTTCGGGATAAACGCAATGGTGAGGCCTTTAACATCTTTGACATCGCTGGAGCCGGATGCTGCTTCGGTCGTAGCTGCAGCAGCTGTTGTAGCTTCTGCAGTGGCGGTTGTTGCAGCGGCTGAGCTTCCGCAGCCGGCCAGAGATGCAGCCATAGCGGCAGTCAGAATCGTTGCCAGATACTTCTTGTTCATAATAACTTTCCTCCTTTTTATTATGAATTGGTATGTTTCGGGGTTTCCTTCCCCTTAAAGCCTTTAGGATTTGCGGTGCATCTTGGCGATGACCTGCGGATTGGAGAAGACGGAGCGGGTGATGACGACGGCCAGCAGAACCAGGCCGACCGGAATGTCCAGATACTGCTGCGAAACCTTGAAGCACAGCGGCAGTCCGAACTTCAGCACGCCGATGATGATGGCGGCCAGCGCCGTGCCGGCGACGCTGCCCTTGCCGCCCGTGCTCAGCGTTCCGCCCAGCACGACTGCGGTGATGATCGGCATCGTCAGCGTAGCGCCGATGTCCGATTTCGCGGTGTTCAGATAGGATGTCAGGATGATGCCGGCGATCGAAGCGCTGACTGCGGAGAGAATGTACGCGGACATCTCAATGCCCTTGGCGTTGATGCCCGAATACTCCGCCGCCTGCTTGTTGACGCCGATCAGCGTGATTTCCCGTCCGTACTTGGTCTTGGTCAGCAGCCAGTTGGCGAAGATCGCCAGAACCAGGAAGATGATGACCTGCAGCGGCAGCACATCGAACAGCTTGATCTTGGTCAGCTGCGTGAAGCTGTCGGGGAATCCGGAGATGCCCTTGTAGCTCTCCGTCGCGGACAGGTTCGAAACCAGCAGCGCGATGCCGGAGAACAGGAAGCTTCCGCCCAGCGTGACAACCATCGGCTGCACGCCGCAGTAGGCGACGAAGTAGCCGGACATGGCGCCGCAGAGCGCGGAGATCAGAATGGCGAGCAGCGCTGCGGTCCAGATGTTCATGCCGCCGTCCTGCCAGGCCACGCCGATGACGATGGAGGTCAGGCCGACAATGGAACCGGCCTGGATATCAATGCCGCCGGTGACCATGACGAAGGTCACGAACAGCGAGATGTAGCAGATGGACATGATGTCGTTCAGGCTTCCGAGAAGCACGCGCGGCATCAGGAACTTCGGGTTCTTGGTGGCGAAGATGATGACTTCCGCCAGCAGGATCATCGTCAGGACGAATTCCCAGCTGGTGAAGAACTTCTTCATTCCGTTCGAGAAGGAGACCTTTTTCATCAGCGGGTTCCTCCCTTCTCATCGCTCTTGACGGCGTTCAGCGTGCGGGCCATGAGCACGTCATGGCGGTTCTGCACGATGGAGCGGTTCTGCGCGACGGTGGTGACAACGACGATGACGATCAGCATGATGCCGGTGATCGAGTTATCGTAATCGGAGGAGAAGCCCATGAAGACCAGGATTCTCGAGATCGAGGACATGATGATGGCGCCGATGGCCGCGCCCAGCAGGCTGCCCTGCCCGCCGGTCAGGGCGATGCCGCCGATGACGCAGGCGGCGATGGCTTTCATCTCATATCCGTTGCCGGCAACGGCGGTGATGAAGCCGATGCGGGACGTATAGATCATGCCGGCGGCGGCTGCGAACAGTCCGCACAGCACATAGGCAAGCACTTTCGTCTTCTTCGTCGGGATGCCGACCAGAGTCGCGCCCTGGATGTTGTCGCCGACGGCGGTGAAGAACCGGCCGTGTCTCGTCTTGGAGGTCCACCAGTGGAAGATCAGCACGACGACGATCGTCACGGCATAGAAGACACTGAGGTCGCCGACCAGCTTGTTGCCGGCCGCCAGCGTATATTCCGCCGGCAGGTTTTCCACCCAGGCGCCGTTCGTGTAGACGTAGATGAGGCCTCTGACCACGCCGTTGATGCCCAGCGTGAAGATCAGGGAAGGAATGTTGAGATAGGCGACGCCGAGGCCGTTGATGAGGCCGATGACCGCGCCGATGACCAGAGCGACCAGAATGGCCGCGATGGTCGGGGATCCGTCTCTCAGCATCGTGGCGCCGACAGCTGCCGACAGGCCCAGGATGGCGCCGATGGAGACGTCAATCTCGCCGGTCAGGACGACGAAGGCGATGCCGACCGCCAGCAGCGTGAAGACGACGGAGTCGTTCAGGCATGCCATCAGGGATTCCGGGGCCAGGAAGGCCGGGTTGATGATGCCGACGATCGCATACAGGATGATCAGGAAGATGATGCTTCCGGATTCACGGGCGTGCAGAAATTTTTTCAGATTCTTCATATCCGTTCCTCCCGTCCCTTAAGCCGCAGCTTCCGAATCCGTCACATCGAAGGATGCATTCATCAGGGATGTCGGATTGATTTCTTTCTTCTGCAGAGTGCCTTTTTCGTGGCCCTGATACATGACGACCGCGCGGTCGGACAGTTCCACGATCTCTTCCATGTCCGAACTGATCAGCATGATCGCGACGCCCTGTTTCTTGAGGCCGAGGATGATGTTGTACACATCGCCTCTGGCCGCGGCGTCGATGCCTCTGGTCGGCTCATCCAGGATCACGAGCTTCGGATTGGTCGCCAGGGCTCTGCCGATGACGATCTTCTGCTGGTTGCCGCCGGACAGGCTTCCGGCTTCCTGCTCTTCGCTGGTCGCCTTGGTCTTGAACTCGCGGATGTACTTCAGCGTGATTTCGGTTTCCTTCTTCTTATTTAATACGGTCTTGCCCAGTTCCGTTCCGGACAGCAGGCTGCTGGTCGTATTGGCCGCCACCGAGCTGATCTTGAACAGGCCGTCCAGGCGTCTGTCTTCCGTCACGTAGTTGATGCCCGCGGCGATGACTTTCTGCGTCGGCAGGCCGGTGACATCCCGGTCTTCCAGATACGCCTTGCCGCCCAGCACCTTGTCACGGCCGAAGATCGTGGTCGCCAGTTCCGTGCGCCCCGCGCCGACCAGGCCGGCGATGCCGAGGATCTCGCCCGGATAGACTTCCAGGCTGATGTTCTCAAATCCGTATCCGGAGAAGTTCTCCAGCCGGAAGATCGGTTTTGTGTGTTCGTAGTCAATGGCCGAGCTGGCGTCCTCGCGGACGGCCAGGGTGTCCATGTTCGGCGGCAGCAGCGCCTTGACCAGCTGGTCACGGGTGAACTGCTCAACCTTGCCTTCCGCGGTGATCAGGCCGTCGCGCATGATGGCGACGTTGGTGCCGATCTCGAAGACTTCCGCCAGACGGTGGGTGATATAGATGATGCCGATGCCGCTTTCCTTGAGCTTGCGGACGGTCTTGAACAGCGATTCCACTTCATCAAAGGTCAGGGCCGAGGTCGGTTCGTCCAGAATCAGGACCTTGGCATTGCGCATCATGCCTCTCAGCAGCTCAACCAGCTGCTGTTCGGCGATGGACAGGCTCAGCGCCTTCCGGGTCAGATCAATATGCCAGCCCATGTCGTCCATGATCTTGACCAGACGGCTGTGCAGCTCGGCATGCTTCTCGCTGAATCCGGCGAGAATGTTTTCTTCAACGCTCATGTTCGGGAACAGCATCGGCTCCTGCGGAACCATATAGATGCCCTTGCTCAGCGACAGAGACGGACGGAAGGCTGTGATCTCTTCCCCGTTCAGGAACATCTTGCCCTCATCCGGCTGATAGATGCCCATGATGATCTTGACGAGCGTGGACTTGCCGGCTCCGTTGCCGCCGATCAGCGCCAGGACCTCGCCGCTGGAAACGGAGAGATCGATGCCCTTCAGCACGATATTCAGACCGAACTGCTTCCTGATACCGCTTACACGCAGCAGCTCTGTTCTGTTTTCGGATGAATCTGCCATATTGATGACCTCCAAATAGAATATATTTGTTTGGATTGGAACATTTGCTTCTAAAAGGTATGTTAGTGCAGACCCCTATCAATGTCAAGATGATTTCCGTGAAATTTCTGGCCAGATCCGTTTGTGAAGAAAAAACCATTATTGATTAAATGGCCATTTTTCATCAATAATTGCCGGTTTTATGCGGCAGAACGGCATTTTTCTGTCAGCGCTTTCATTTTATTCTCCAGGTGGTTGACAGAAGCAGTTCCGTGTGCTAACTTTGTTCATAGCAGAAACAAATGTTTCATATTGAGAGGGAATGCCGTTATGTCGGACTATACTGAGGATCTGATTGCCAAGGTTGCCTGGTATTACTACATTGAATCCATGACGCAGCAAACGATCTCCGACCGCCTCGGCATTTCCCGCATGCGCGTCATCAAGCTGCTGGACGAGGCCCGTTCCACCGGCGTCATCCAGTTCAAGATTGCCAAAGACAAAGGCGTGCAGCTGCAGATTGAGAAGCAGCTGCGCGACAAATACGGACTGCAGGATGCCTACGTGATCCCCTCGCCGGGATCCAGCAGCTACCTGAATGAAGCCCTGGCGCAGGCGGCGGCCTTCTACATCGCCGATCGGCTGGGCGAGAACTCCTTCATCAACATGGGCTACGGCGACACGCTGTCCCGGGTGCTCAACCACCTGGCGACCGTGACCGACAAGCCGGTTTCCATCGTTTCGCTGACCGGCGGCGTCAACTACTACCTGCCCAACGCGGAATCCAACGTCTTCAAAGCCCGGCTGTTTCTCTATCCGGCGCCGCTGATGATGTCTTCCAAGGAAGTCGCCAACGCGATCCGCAAGGAACCCAGCGTCGCGGAGATCCAGCGCATGATCCGCCTGGCTTCCCTGTCCGTGGTCGGCATCGGCGCCATGAACGATGAGGCGACAGTCATCTCCAACGGCATCTTCTCCAAGAATGATTTCACCTATCTGAAAATGCAGGGTGCCGTCGGCGACGTGCTGACGCATTTCATCGACAAGGACGGCGTGCAGATTCACGCCGATCTGGAAGACCGCCTGATCTCCACCCCGCTCAGCGTGTTGAAGGAACTGAAGAATGTCATCGGCATCGCCGGCGGCGACGCCAAGCTGGAAGTCATGAGAGCGACCCTGCGGGGCAAGATCATCAGCTCTCTGATCACGGACGAAGATACCGCCAGGAAACTGGTGGAAGAATAGCATCTGCAGCAAGCATCTTATTTGGGAGGAGATGGATCGTATGCCTAGCTATCTGATGGCCGTAGACGCCGGTACCGGCAGCGTACGCGCTGTCCTGTTTGATCTGAAGGGGAATCAGATTGAATGCGTGCAGCATGAATGGACGCATCATGAGGATCCCCGCTATCCCGGCAGCATGGATTTTGACTGGAACACGAACTGGGATCTGGCCCGGGACTGCATTTCCGGCGTGATCCGCAAGAGCGGCATCAATCCCCGTGACATCGCCGCCGTTTCGACGACCTGCATGCGGGAAGGCATCGTGCTCTATGACAAAGCGGGAAAGGAAATCTGGGCCTGCGCCAATGTCGACGCCCGCTCGAATGATGAAGTCTCCGAGCTTCTGAAATCCTATCCCGGCCTGGAAAAGGAACTGTATCTCGAATCCGGACAGTCCTATGCGCTGGATGCGCTGCCGCGGCTGCTCTGGGTGAAGAACAAGCTTCCGGACGTCTATGAGAAGATCGGCGCGGTCGGCATGTTCAACGACTGGCTGATCTACAAGATGACCGGCAGTCTGGCGGTTGAGCCGAGCAACGGCTCCACCTCCGGACTCATGGATCTGAAAACCAGAACCTGGGATCCCCGCATCGCCGAGCGCGTCGGCCTCAGAAACGACATCTTCCCGGAGGTCAAGGAATCCGGGACCATCGCCGGCAGGGTCAGCGCCAAAGGCGCGCAGGACACCGGACTGGCGGAAGGCACGCCGGTTGTCGTCGGCGGCGGCGATTCGCAGCTGGGCTGCATCGGCGTCGGCGTCGTGCTTCCCAATGAGGCGGCGATCTTCGGCGGCAGCTTCTGGCAGTATGAATTCAACACCGGCGCAGCCGTGACCGATCCGCAGTGCAGGGTCCGCGTCAACTGCCACGCCGTCAGAAACGTCTGGCAGTATGAAGCCCTGGCCTTCAATCCGGGCCTGGTCATGCGCTGGTACCGCGACGGCTTCTGCCAGCTGGAAAAGCAGGAAGCAGAGAAGTCCGGCGAAGATGTCTACAACCTGATGAATGAAAAGGCCAAGGACATTCCGGCCGGCTGCTACGGCATGATGTGCACATTCTCCGACGTGATGAACTTCATCAGCTGGAAACACGCCAGCCCGACCTTCACCGATTTCACGATCGATCCGTCCAAATACAACCGCTACACCTTCTACCGCGCCATTCTGGAAAACACCGCACTGGTCACCAAAGGCCACATGGATCTCGTCTACGAGTCCACCGGCAACCGTCCTTCCGAGGTCGTGTTCGCCAGCGGCGCCTCCAAGAGCGCGCTCTGGAGTCAGATTCTGGCCGATGTTCTGGGCATGCCGGTCAAAGTGCCGGAAGTCAAGGAAGCCACCGCGCTGGGAGCCGCCATTCTGGCCGGCTACGGCGTCGGCATCTATCAGGACATCAGCGCCACGGCCCGTCAGCTGGTCCACATCGCTCATGTCTATGAGCCGGATATGAAGAATCACGAGGTTTACATGGAGATGTACGAACGCTGGCGCAAGATCTACGCCAGGCAGCTGGAAATCGCCAACGAAGGCCTGACCCGCCACATGTGGAAGGCCCCGGGAATCTGAGCACAGACAAGGAGGATAATGCAATGTTCATCATCAATGAGAGTGAGAGAGAGTACCGTTATAAAGACAATGGCCCCAAGTATCTGATGAAGGGACCGCGCATGAACTTTTCCATCGTGCAGTTCATGCCCGGCTGTGATTTCAAAGCCCACTACCATGACATCATGGAAGAGAACTTCTTCATTCTGGAAGGCGAGATCGACATCGTCGTCGACGGCAAGGTCAACCATCTGAAGCCCGGCGATCTGATCCACATCGAGCCCAAGGAAATCCACTACTGCATCAACAACTATGACAAACCGGTCAAGATGATCTCTACGATGGCTCCCTATCAGGAGAAAGACAAGACGGAGATCGACGACTACAAGTACTGATCAACGGATTCATGGTTTCTTCTTTCTTCATCCCCTCCGTACCATGTAAAAGCCCCGGAACACTCCGGGGCTTTTACACGCTTTCCTTGCTGTTTATCCGATCAGATCGAAGTACGGCTGCATCAGCGCCGCCAGCTGGTTCCAGCTCTCCGGGTAATTCTCCCGGCCCTGCCAGCTCAGCACTTCCCGCGGCGTCAGCACATCGACGTTCCAGTGGTCGCCGTTGAGGATCATGACGCCCTCTTCCGTGCGCCGCGAGGCATAGTCCTTCTGCCAGTATGCGAGATCCAGTTCCGTGCAGAGGCTGTGCTTCAGCGCTTCCCACTTTTCCGGATTGATGCGTCCGGCCAGCTGCCGGGGACCTTCTTCATCCGCCAGCACGACCTGGTACATGCATCCGCCCGGCACCGCGGTGAACGTGATCTCGCTCATGCCCTGGGACCGCGAACCGATGGAAAACCGGAAACCGCTCATGGCCGCTTCGGCGCTGCTGCCGTCGCTGAGCCGCAGCGGGCTGACTTCGTTCATGAAATCTTCCCTTCTAGCAGATCGTGCGCACTTTGAGCACGCCTTCAATGGCGCAGAGCTTCTGGAGGGTGTCCCTGCTGCAGGGCGCATCCAGATCCAGCAGCGTATAGGCGTACTGGTCACGCGACTTGTTGGTCAGATTGGAGATGTTGACGCCTTCCGCCGCCAGGCAGCCGGTGATCTGGCCGATCATGTTGGGCACGTTGCGGTGCAGGATCGCGATGCGGGACGCCGCCTTGCAGACGCCCATGTCGCAGTCCGGGTAATTGACGGAATGGCTGATGTTGCCGTTCTCCAGATAATCCGTCAGCTCGTCCGCCGCCATGCATGCACAGTTGTCCTCGGACTCCTCCGTCGAGGCGCCCAGGTGCGGAATGCACAGGCAGCCCTTCATGACGGAGTTCTGCGGATTCGGGAAGTCAGTGACATAGCGCTTCACCTTGCCCTCGTTCAGAGCCGCCGCCATCGCCGCATCGTCCACAAGCGCGTCGCGGGCGAAGTTCAGCACCACCGCGCCGGTTTTCATCAGGGCGATCTGTTCCTTGCCGACCATGCCTCTGGTCTTGTCGCTCAGCGGCACGTGCACGGTGATGTAGTCGCAGCTGCGGTAGATCTCCGCGATGTCCGTCACATGCTGGACGCGGCGCGACAGCTTCCAGGCCGCGTTGACGGACAGGAAGGGATCATAGCCCATGACCTTCATGCCCAGGCCGCTGGCCGCATTGGCCACTTCGACGCCGATGGCGCCCAGGCCGATGACGCCCAGCACCTTGCCGGAAATCTCCGTGCCGGCGAAGGCCTTCTTGCCTTTTTCCACATCCTTGGCGATCGTTTCGGTTCCCTTGATCGTCTGCACCCATTCAATGCCGCCGACGATGTCGCGGGCGGCCAGAAGCATGCCGCACAGAACCTCTTCCTTGACGCCGTTGGCGTTGGCGCCCGGCGTGTTGAAGACGACGATGCCCTGTTCGGCGCACTTGTCGAGCGGGATGTTGTTGACGCCGGCGCCGGCTCTGGCAATCGCCAGCAGCCCGGCCGGCAGCTGCAGTTCCTTCATCGAAGCGGAACGGACCAGCACCGCATCGGCGCTGTTCAGATCCTCCACCAGCTTGTAGCTGTCCGGGAAGCGGTCGGTGCCCTTGGGGGAGATCGGATTCAGGCAGTGGATCTTCGCCATGGTCTAGCCCTCCCTCTTCGCGTGGTCCGCTTCAAACTGGCGCATGAACTCGACCAGCTTCACGACGCCTTCATACGGCATCGCGTTGTAGATGCTGGCGCGCATGCCGCCGACCGTGCGGTGGCCCTTCAGGTTGACGAAGCCCGCCGCCGCGGCGGCCTTCACGAATTCCGCATCCATCTGTTCATCACCGGTCACAAACGGCACGTTCATCAGGCTGCGGTCCTCTTTGCGGACGGTGCCGTGGAACAGCGTGCTCTGGTCCAGATACTCATACAGAACCGCCGCCTTCTTCTCGTTCTTCTCCTGCATGGCTTCCAGGCCGCCGTTCTTCTTCAGCCACTGGAACACCTTGCCGCAGATGTAGATGCCGTAGCAGGGCGGCGTGTTGTACAGCGATCCCGCGTCCGCCTGCGTCTTGTACTTCATCATCGTCGGCGTTCCCGGCAGCACGTCATCGCGGATCAGATCCTCGCGCGCGATCACGACCACGACGCCGGCCGGACCGACGTTCTTCTGGGCGCCGGCGTACAGCAGGCCGTACTGCGTGACATCCATCGGCCTGGACAGGAAGCAGGACGAAACGTCCGCGACCAGGTCCTTGCCCTTTGTATTCGGAAGGGTGTGGTAGACGGTTCCGTAGATCGTGTTGTTCTGGCAGATGTAGACATAGTCCGCATTCTCATCGATCGGCAGATCGCTGCAGTCCGGAATGTACGTGTAGGTCTTGTCCTCGCTTGAGGCCACCGCATGCGCCTCGCCGAACAGCTCGGCTTCCTGGAACGCCTTCTTCGCCCACTGGCCGGTGATGATGTAATCCGCCACCTTGTTCTTCATCAGATTCATCGGCACCGCCGCAAACTGCAGCGAAGCCCCGCCCTGCAGGAACAGGACCTTGTAGTTGGCCGGAACATGCAGCAGATCGCGCAGATCGTTCTCCGCGTCCGTGATGATCGTTGCGAAGGCCTTGGATCGATGGCTCATCTCCATGACGGACATTCCCGTGCCCCTGTAATCCAGCATCTCATTTGCTGCTTCGGTCAGAACCTCTTCCGGCAGAACTGCCGGTCCGGCGCTGAAGTTGTAGACTCTACCCATATCCACTGCCTCCTTTCGGCTGTTTTCAGGCTGTGCCGTGCACGGCCTTTTATGAAAAAGGAAGGTCGCTGCCTTCCTTTTATCACCTTGTTCAGTGCTGCTCGAGCTCGTGGAAGTACGGTTCAAACAGCTTCATCAGCTGGCCCCAGTACACCGGATAGGCATCCACGCCTTCAAACGTGTATTCCTCGGTGCCGGGCAGCTGCATGACCAGTTCCCATTCGTTGTTCTCATCGGCGGCGGAACCGTCGTTGGCATGCAGATAGCGGTGGTCCCAGTCCTGCAGGAAGAGATGATCATACATCTTGTGCTTCAGCAGGTTCCATTCCTCCAGCGTGATCGTGCCGGCGTGCTTGTTCAGGCCGCCTTCGCTGCTGTCATAGACCTCATACAGGCAGGCGTCGTGGTCCGCATCCTCAATGAAGCGCAGACGCACGGATCCGCTCATGACGTCGCCGTAGCGGAAGCGCAGTCCCTGAATCGCATCGGCCAGCGGCCGGCCGTCCTCATCCAGCGCCGGGGCGCCGAAATCCGCGCCGCAGCCGCTGCAGTGGTAATGGCCTTCCTGTTCGGCGGTGTCCTTGTTCCCGCAGTGCGGGCAGATCGGGTTTTTCATCATATGATCTATGCTCCTTTATCCGAAAATCATCTGTCCTCATTGTAACCCCTTTCAAGGAATGGATACAAGCAGAAGGAAAGAGGTCGTAACACATGAAAACCGGTTTATCAAAACCGGTTTTCACAGCTATTCTTTGGAATCTTTGGAGTCTTTCAGCAGTCCCAGCAGCATCGCCGTGACCGCAGCCCCGTCTTCATCCCCGGTGTAGGTGCCGACAACCTTGATGCCCTTGTAGATGTTGCCTTTTTCGCAGCTTCCGCAGGCCTGAGCAGGATTGCCCTGCTGGAATGCCATGCCGTTGACGTAAGTGCCGATCTCCAGATTGCCGCCGCGTCCGTCATGTACATAGATGGTGCCGTTCTTATATACGCCGATCAGGTGTTTTCGGCTTCCGGTACCGGCAAATACATTGCCGTGACCATACTCACCGACGATATTCTTGCCGGTGTCGACGCCTGAACAGATATAATCCATGTTATATCGCCCTCCTTTAACCGGCATTATACCTTTGTTTTCAGGAAGGTCAAGATATTTTCAGAAAATTTTTCAGATTTTTTGTAAATTACAGGACTTTTGCTTTCACAAATGCGTTCCAGATGCCGTTGTCATTGATGTCGCTGGTCACCCAGTCGGCCGCTTCCTTGGTCTTCTGGTCGGCGTTGCCCATGGCGATGCCCAGGCCGCAGGCCTTGATCATGTCCAGATCATTGACGGAATCGCCGATGCCGATTGCGTCCCTGAACCCGGCGTGGAAGTACTTCAGCACGTGGCCGATGCCGGTGGCCTTGCTGATGCCCTTATGCACCATGTCGCCGCCGTACAGCTTCAGGGCGTCGTTGTGCAGGGTGCGGATCAGATGGATCGTATCCGGCATCAGCGTGATGGCGGTATCGACCTCCTGCTCGCTGTCGGTGATGATGGACATCTTGGAGATGACCTCATGGCTGTCGCGCATGTTCAGCGGATAGAAGCCCTCTTCCCGGATGATGCGCTCATTGTCCTCCCGGGAGGTCGCGCTGGGTGAATACATGCGCATCATGCCCGCATAGCCCTTGGCGTTGCAGTAGACGCCGGCCTGGCCTTCGGAGATGTAGCCGATATGATGCTTGTCGAGGGCGCTCTCCAGCGTCTTCACTTCCTCCTTGAGGAACGGATTGTCATAGATCGTGTGGCCGTCCGCGTAGACCTTGGAGCCGGCTCCGAACACATAGCCGTCCAGTCCCAGGTCCAGATAGCGCTGGCATTCCGCCAGGCTGCGTCCGGTCGATACGAAAACCAGATGGCCGTTTGCCTGCGCCATCCGGATCGCCTTCATCGCCGATGCGGGAATGCCGTTGATCTTCGGACTGAAGAGCGTATTGTCCATGTCCAGAAACAGGTACCGGGTTCTCACTGGATCACTCCGATATGCTGGAAGGCATGATAGATGCCGTCGTCCAGAATGTCCGTCGTCACCCAGTCCGCCGCGTTCTTGACCGCCTCAAAGGCGTTGCCCATAGCGATGCCGATGCCGCAGTCGCGGATCATCGGAATGTCATTGCCGGAGTCGCCGATCGCCACCGCATCCTGATAGCCCGCCTTGTAGTAGTCGAGCACATGGCTGATGCCGGTCGATTTCGTGATCTTCGCATTGGTGATCTCGCCGCAGTGGTTCTGCCAGACCACGTCACGGACGGTCATGGTCAGCGTGAAGCCTTCCGGCAGCGCATCCTTCAGCGCCATGAAGTTGTCCCAGTCATAGTCATAGGCGCAGATCTTGTAGATGGGATCGTCGTCATGCTCATAGGCTTCCGTATAGAAGGCGTTCTCCTGGGCGTTGCGCACGTTCTCGCGGTGGTTGGCCGCACTGCCCTTGAAATAGCGCAGGATGAACTCATAGCCCTTGCCGTCGCAGTAGGCGCCGGCCAGTCCTTCCGCGCAGTAGCCCATGTTGTATTCATGGATCAGCTTCTTCAGAGCCAGCACTTCCTCCTTGGAGAACGGCTGGTTGAAAATCCATTTCTTGTCCTGGACGTAGACCAGCGCGCCGGCCGCGAAGACATAGCCGTCCACCTTGTAGCCCAGGTATTTCGAGCATTCCGCCAGCGAGCGCCCCGTGCACAGGAAAACCCGGTGTCCGTTCGCCCGCGCCTCATCAATCGCCCGGACGGCGCTGTCCGGAGTTCCGTTCAGCTTGGTGCTGTACAGCGTGCCGTCAATGTCGAGAAAGATATACTTTGTTTTCATATTCACCTGCGGTTCCATTATACACAAGAAAAGCCTTCAAATGGGCCTGCCGCGGCGCTTTTTCCGAAACCAAGAGAAAAGGCCCGGATAACAGGGCCTTCTCTCTTTTATTATAAGGGGATAGAATCACTGACAATTGCTAAGGGGGAGCATCCATCAGTGCAGATATTTCTATCTGCATTGTTATAGTAGCAACCCTCTGTCAGCAAATTACGTGCATATTTTGTGAAATTGTGTGATATCAGAAACAGTTCTGTTGAAATATGCAAATCTTGTACCGAGTCCTTACTTCCGGTATGCTACTATTGATATTGAAGAAGCAAACACGAGGTACGAATGAACAGAAACCACGTACCGGCGGGAATGAGCCAGGAAGAATGGGAGGCCGTCACGTCGGATCTGAACGCCAGGCCGTCCACAAAAAACGACTACCGGAAGGTTCTCAATCTTCTGCATGCCCGCAGCAGCGGCAGCCGCCGTATTCAGGACTTCACCCGCCAGGATGCGCAGGAGTATTTCCGGGAACTGGATGCACGCGCCGCCAGCGGCGAGCTTTCGGCCAACACCGTGCACCGCTACAAGGCGACGCTGCGCAGCATCGGCGCCCGCATGCAGCAGCATCCGGAGCTCTTTGCCGCCTACGCCAATCCGTTCAGCGGCATCATGGGCAGCGAGATCCGCAGCAGCTCCGCCTATACGCGGCAGATGTTCGCGCCGCCGGCGCTCATGGAGCAGCTGCGTTCGGGACCGGCCTCCGTCAGTGCGGCGGACCGCCTCGTGCTGGCGCTGATGTGCGACCTCGGCCTGACGCCGATGCAGATTGAAACCCTGAAGGAAAGCGACGTCTCCTTCAGCAGGGAGCATCCGGACTGCCTGGTGCTGTCCTTCACGGACGGCACGTTCCGCGAACCGTCCACGCAGCCCTGGCAGCAGTCGCCCTGCTGGCTGGAGCACTATCCGGTGACGCATCTGCGCACCGCCGCCGACGGCGCCATCACCTGGGAATACCGCTCCACCTTTGAATTCTTCCCCGAGTTCTCCGGCCGGCTGCTGGAGATGAAGGGTTATCTGGGCAGGGAGGATACCGGCCGGCCGCTGTTTGAGACCGTGCGCGGCCTGCCCTACAGCTACCGGGCCATGCATCACATGGTGCTGATGGCGCAGACGGATCTGCTGAAGATCGCCGCCGGACCGGTGAAGATGCCGGACGTCTGCACGCCCCATCAGATTGCCCTGTCCGGAAGCATGCACGCATATATGCTGGACCGCTACCTGCGCACCCACGCCCTCTATGACGCCCGCCTGCGCCAGGCCAGCAGCCCGGCTGAAACGGATCAGCTGCGCCGCAAGATTGCTGAAAACGAGAGCATCTTCATTCCTCTGGCCCGCAAAGGCTGGATCGGCAACTGGAAGGAGCGCTTCCCGATTCCCCGCCGTAAGCAGGCGGAGGAAGTGGAGAAGCAGCTGGGCAGCGATTTCCTGCGCAGCATCGTGCTCTGAATCCAAAACAAAATCCCGTTCAAGGAACGGGATTTTCTTGTGCTTCTCAGCGGGAGAACTGATCCGGCAGGCGGCCGTAGATCTGCGTCATGTAGCGGATGCGCTTCCGCAGCCTGGCGTCCAGGACGCCCCGGGTCATGCGCCACTGCCAGTTGGGACTGCCGAAGCTTCCCGGCAGATTCATGCGTGCCTCTTTGCCCAGCAGCAGCCAGTCCTGCATCTGCGACACGAACAGGTCCGCATCCGAACCCATGCCGGCGCGGATGACGCCGTTGACATAGCCTTCCTGTTCATTCAGGCCCATGTAGCCTTTCGCATAGGCGCGGTCGCTGCGGCTGAGCTCATGCAGCCACTGCGCGCAGGTCGCGTTGTCGTGCGTGCCGACGTAGCAGACGCAGTTGTTCGGGTAGCTGTGCGGAAGATAGTCGCTGGGCTCGCGGTTGTTGAAGGCGAACTCCAGCACCTTCATGCCGGGGAATCCGGAGTAATCGAGCAGCTCCTGCACATCCGGCGTATGGAAGCCGAGATCCTCCGCGATGAAGCGGATCTCCGGGCAGGCCTCGCGGATGGTGCGGATGAATTCCTTGCCGGGGCCCGGTTTCCAGCTGCCGCCGCGGGCGGTCCTGTCCTTCGCCGGCACGGCCCAGTAGCTGGCCAGTCCGCGGAAGTGATCGATGCGGACGACGTCGAACAGCTCGGCCGCCGCTTTCAGGCGGCGGATCCACCAGCGGTATCCGTCCTGTTTCATGTGATCCCAGTCATAGAGCGGATTGCCCCAGAGCTGGCCGTCGGCCGTGAAGGCATCCGGCGGAACGCCGGCAACCTCCTTGGGCTTTAGATTCTCATCCAGCTGGAACTGGTCCGGCGCGCACCAGACGTCGCTGGAATCCAGCGGCACATAGATTGGGACGTCGCCGATGAAGGCGATGCCGTTCTTCACGGCATAGGCCCGCAGCGCCGTCCACTGCTTGTCGAATTCATACTGCACGAAGATCTGGTACTGGACATCGTCCAGCAGGTCACTGCGGCAGCGGCTCAGAATGTTCTCCCGGTCCGGCGACTGCCAGGCGGTGCGGATCTCCTCAGGCCACTGCAGCCAGGGCTTTCCTTCATAATGCTTCTTCAGCGCCGTGTACAGCGCGAAGCCGTCCAGCCATTCATGATTCTCCAGTTCGAACTTGCGGATGCCGGCCGCTTCCTTCTGCCAGCCGCGCGCATAGGCTTTGCGCAGGACTTCCCCGCGGTGCGCATAGATTTTCGCAAAATCGGTTTTCTTTTCGCTCCTGCCCCAGTCAATGCCCTGCAGTTCCTCCCGCTTCAGGAGACGGTCTTTGACCAGCAGGTCCAGATCCACCAGATACGGATTGCCCGCAAAGGTGCTGAAGGTCTGATAGGGAGAATCGCCGTAGCCGGTCGGTCCCAGCGGCAGGATCTGCCAGTAGCGCTGGCCGGCGGCGTGCAGGAAATCCACGAAGCGGTAGGCTTCTTTTCCGAAGGTGCCGATGCCGTAGGGCGAAGGCAGACTGGTGATGTGCATCAAGATGCCTGAAGCGCGGTTCTGCAGTGCGGTCTGATGATCCATGGTGCTCATAGAAATGTCCTCTTGTCTCAATCTCCACCATTGTAGCAGACTGCGGCCGCGCCGGCGGAGCGGATTCATGCGTTCCGGACAGAAAAACGGATCCGGGGATTTCCCGGATCCGCTGTTCAGGCCTGGATGTAGGGCACCGCGTTGATCAGTTCCTGCACGGTATTCACATCCATCCGGAATTCCCGCGGCCAGATTCCGTAACAGGCCGGAATCCTGCGGGTGATGGCAAGGTCCCGGTCGATCATCTGCCGGGTGATCCGGCTGATGACGACAGCCACGTAGCGCTGCGGCTCCCGTTCCGGATGCAGAGCGTCCGTGAAATCCGCCAGCGCCTCTTCCGGCAGGCGGCTGAAGGCCCGGCGCATCTGGCGGGGATGGGCTTCCAGAAACCGCTGCGCCACCGCCGGGCTGATCTCCTCCGGATGCAGGACGCAGCGCTCCGCAAACTCCCGGCAGCCGTATTCCAGCGTCTTCCCGCTCATGCGGCTGATGCAGTCCTCCAGCCAGAACATCGCCTCCCGTTCCAGGCTGCCGCTGGGCTGATAGTCTGAATCAAAATACATGCTCCAATCACCTCCGGGACTATCGTACCTTCCGCGGCAGAAACGGCTGTGCACGATCCTGTACACCCAGGCATCAGCGCACGCCGGTCTTCGGCACCTCATAAAGCCGCGGCGTGCCGCTGCCCGGCCCGGAAGACCGGTTTCCGCCGCCCGGCTTCACCCGTTCCGCGGTAAAGAACACCGCCGCTTCCGACGGAAGTGAAGCGAAGGATGTTTCTGCGGCCGCGATCCGCTGCACCGCCGCATATTCCGTACCGGACTCCAGATCTGCGAAGACGGTCCGGCCTTCGTCGCCGGCCTGCCAGGATGCGCCTTTGTCCAGGGACAGTTCGCAGCCTTCCGCAGCCTGCAGAATGAGCCGGGTTTCCGAACGGGAAAGCAGCACCGGAACCGCCGGCGGCTTCGGCCGAGCGGGAATCGCCAGGGAATTGTTGGTGTCCCGGATTGTGATCCTCCGGCCGGTGAGATCCCCGTCGCCGCCTAACGGCAGGCGTCCTGAGGCATCGCTTTTCCGGATGCTGTCTGGCGCGCCGGCCACGGTGTAGCAGGTGTCCGGCTCCAGTCCGGACAGCACCTCCTCCCGGTACTGCAGAGCAAGCCCGCTCCGCTTGGCCTGTCCGGCGATTGTCTCCACGCAGGACCGCACGGCATCCGTGCCGCTCCAGTACGTGAAGCTGCAGCTTTCCCCGGGCGGCAGACACGCAAACTGCAGGACGAAGCCGATGCCGTCATCGGCGCCGCCGTTGTCCGCTTTGTCGGCGGCGATCTGCACCTCATGAAAATGCATGGTCCCGGAAGCCGTCATCAGCGGCCGCAGCTGATACGCCGTCTGAAACGGCACATACCAGAAGAACGGATCGGCGGCCGCCCAGGGATCCTCAATGTCCGGATCCGTGCCGGCGCTGATCAGAAGCCCGGACAGCAGATCTCCGGCCGCATCTTCGCCCAGGCTGTTGATCAGAAAACGGTTGCGGGTGTTTCCTTCGCCCCAGCGGCAGCCCTGGTCCGGATTGAAGCTGCGCAGATAGGTAAAATGCTCATAGGGATGATCCGATTCATTGGTGATGGTCACCGCGGTTCTATAATAAACATCCTCCTCACAAAAGGAGATCTGCTGGAACAGATGCAGGCCATCCGGACTGTACAGATCCGTATCCGCATGCAGCACATTCCCTTCCTGCCGCACTCTGGTCCCGGACCGGATTCCCTCCGCATCCGCCGCATCGATCTGCACGCCGCCCATGCGGTCGGATGTATGAACGCAGAGCAGCTCCTGCATGCCGTCCAGCCCCTGCGAATCTGCCTGCGCCAGCGGCAGGCCGCAGCCGATGCAGAAGCCTTCCTCGACGGCACCTGGAAGCAGAAAGTCGCAGGTGGAGTCCGTTCTTCGGTTCCAGGTTCCGTCCGGATGGAAACGCAGTCCGACCGCATCCGCCGGTCTGTCTCCGATCAGTCCGTGCCAGTTCTGTCCGTCCGCGCCGGTGGAAGCGGCGCCCAGCGTGCCCCAGGGCGTGACGCCGATCTCCAGATGCCGGCCGCCCAGAAAGCCGGCGCCGGTCGTCTCATCCTGATACACATGTCCTTCCCCTTCCGCCTTCACCGGCTGCGCCAGCAGCGCCGGCATCAGCATGCATGCAAGCACCGCCCTCCGCGTCCGCACAAAAAAAGAATGTCCTGCAGTCCTGTTCATGAAATCTCCTTTCTTCTATGAATAGCTGTCTGTGACCATTCTGACGGTTCATCCGCAAATGCCTTTCAGAATTATCCGCACTGCTGTGAAAACAGGCCCGTTTCCGGCCTGGAAAGCAATGATGGTATGAATATGCCTGCCTCAACAAGGGCACCATATCAGGATCCCGCCGCAAAGTCAAACCGCCGGAGAAGCGATTGCCTGTCCGCAGCGGCCGGATCCCTGCTAGAATGGTGCTGTGAAAACCATACGTGTGGCAGCCGCGTGCATCCTCCGCAATTCCCGGGTGCTGATCGCCCGGAGAAGCTACGGGGATCTGGCGGGACGCTGGGAATTCCCCGGCGGCAAGGTGGAACCGGGCGAATCTTCAAAGCAGGCGCTGGTCCGGGAAATCCGGGAAGAGATGGCCGTGGACATCACCGTCGATTCTTTTCTGATGACGCGGGAGTATGACTACCCGCAGTTCCATCTGACGATGGACTGTTTTCTCTGCACGCTGCGCAGCGACCACATGATTCTGAACAGCCACACCGGTGTGCGCTGGATCCCGCTGGATGACACGGAAAGCATCGGCTGGGTGCCGGCGGACGAAGCCGTCTACCGCCGCCTGCAGCAGGTCAAAGCCGAATGAAAGCTGCGGTTCAGAGCCGCAGCTTTTTCATATCGGATTCTGTTGTGACCGGTCAGTTCGCCTTCGGGCTGGCGGAGGTCTGCAGCCAGTCCTGGAAGTCATCCGGATAGACCATCCTGCTGATCTGGCTGCCGCTGGTTGCGTCATTCACCAGCAGCGTGATCTTCTGATCCGGCGTATTCGCGAATTCATGGTAGACGGCGCCGCTCAGGCACAGGCCCAGGAGCGCGAATCCCGACTTGGAAGATGTGCTGTAGCCGCTGTCCGCCTTGACGGTGAAGGCGGTGACATCGTCATCGCACTGGATGTCCTTGATGTCCTGGCAGTCCTCATCCTTCAGGATCTCCTGGATCGTCTCATCGATTTCCGAGCGCATCTCAGCCAGCAGTTCCTCATGCCTGGTCTTCGTCATCGTCAGCCGGACGTCATCCGTTTCGACGACGCAGCTGGTGATATCGTATTCCTTCGTGATTTTCGCGCAGTAATCCTCCGGCGATACGCTCGCCGTGCCGTCCTCATCATCCTCTGCATCCATCATGGAAAACGGAATGGTCACCTCGACCATCTCTTCTGCGGCGGTGGCCGCCGGCGATGCTTTTCCGGATTCCGATGCGGATGCGGATGCGGAAGCAGAGGCTGCAGCCGTTCCGGAAGCGCTGCAGGCGCAAAGTGAAATCGTCATGATGCTGCTGAGCACTGCCAGTATCGTTTTCCTCATAGGACCTCCTTTATGCGGTGGAGAGTACCTGCCGGTGATGCTTCTGCCTATACTGTATAATAAAACCGCTTTCCCGAAAACATTCACCAGAATTGCACATACCGGGATTCGGTTTGCTTTAAAATGAAATCAGATCCCGTAAGGAGGCATTCTACGGTCTTATGACAGACAATGAACAGCATCTTTCCCGCCAGAAATCCGAATCCCTGACGCTTCTTTCCTGCATGATCGTCATGCTGAGCGTCTACATCTTCCTGTACGGCTATGCGGTCATGGACTGGGACTGGCGCATCTCAGCGGAGAACCTGACCTATATCGCCGAAGGCCTGGGGCTTGTCCTCTGCCTGTTTTTCGTACTGCGCTTCCGCCTGTCCTTCCGTGATCTGGGCCTGAGCCTGTCCCACCTGAAGCAGGGCTGGAAGCTGCTGCTGATCTATCTGGTCTGCGTGGTCGGCGGTCTGATCGCGCTGCGGTACATCCTGCTGGCCATGGACAGCCCGCTGGTCTCGCGCAGCGAATTCCTGGGCTGGCGCATGTTCGTCTATGTCTCGCCGCTGACCTCATTGTATCCGGAGGAGGTCATTCTGCAGGAGTTCCTGGCCCGCTGCGTCATGCAGGAAAGCCTGCTGAACCTGTACAGCGGACCCCTGCGGCAGTATTGGACCATCACGATCACGTCGCTGCTGTTCGGGGCCCTGCATCTGGCCTACGGGTTTGTCTTCATGTGCAGCGCCGCCGGCATGATGGCGCTGTTCTCTCTCTACTACAGCCGCACCCACAATCTGGCCGGCACCATCGTCCTCCACTATGTGATGAGCGCCGCCGCATTGATGCTCGGACTGCGCTGAGAAGTGCTAAAATGATTCCATTCAACATAGAGAGAGGTATTCCCCATGAATCTGACTCTGCCGAAGAACTATGAACCGACCCTGGACGTCCGCCAGACCCAGGAGGCCATCAAGTATATCCGCGACACCTTCCAGAAGGAGATCGGCAAAGAGCTGCATCTGTCCCGCATCAGCGCTCCGCTGTTCGTGGAAAAGAAAAGCGGCCTGAACGACAACCTGAACGGCATCGAGAGACCGGTCGCCTTTGATCTGATGGATGTGCCGGACGAGCGCATCGAAGTCGTGCAGTCGCTGGCCAAGTGGAAGCGCTATGCGCTGAAGAAATACGGCTTCAAGGTCCATGAGGGCCTCTATACGAACATGACCGCCATCCGCCGCGATGAGATCCTCGACAACCTGCATTCCTGCTATGTCGACCAGTGGGACTGGGAACGCGTCATCACCCGCCAGGACCGCAATGAAGAATACCTCGAAGAGACCGTCCGCACGATCTTCAAGGTCATCAAGCACATGGAGCATGAGGTCTGGTACCAGTATCCGGACGCCGTCTGCCACCTGGCCGACGACATCACGTTCATCTCCAGCCAGGAGCTTGAGGACCGCTGGCCCGACAAGACTCCGAAGCAGCGCGAGAACCTGATCACGAAAGAGAAGAAGTGCGTGTTCATCTCCGGCATCGGCGCGCCTCTGAAGCACAGCGGCAAGCCTCATGACGGCCGCGCTCCGGACTACGACGACTGGTCGCTGAACGGCGACATCCTGTTCTGGCTGCCGGTGCTGCACTGTGCACTGGAAATCTCCTCGATGGGCATCCGCGTCGATGAGAAGTCCATCGTCTCCCAGTGCAAGACCGCCAACTGCGAAGGCCGGCTGGTGCTTCCGTACCACCAGATGATCCAGAAGAAGCAGCTGCCGTACACGATCGGCGGCGGCATCGGCCAGTCCCGGCTGTGCATGCTGCTGCTGAACAAGGCACACATCGGTGAAGTCCAGGCTTCCGTCTGGCCGGACCAGATGATCGCCGACTGCGAGAAGCACAACATCCACCTGCTGTAAAAGAGAAAGCGCCTGATCCGGATTGATCAGACGCTTTTTGATGCTACTGAAGACGGAACTCTTCCGGGCTGCCGTCCAGCGTATAATGAATCACCCAGTGCCCGTTTTCCTGCGAGGCATGGATGTTCTGCGCGTTCGTCAGCCGGCGCAGCGCATGATACTCCTGCTTCATCTCCTCCGTATAGGAGGACGGATCATCGGAGGTCAGCCAGACATCGCCCAGCAGAGCGCCGGTCTTGGCCAGCATCATTTTCTGCTCTTTCGTCAGCCGGCAGTTTTCCGTGCGCAGGAAGAACACATCCGGATCGCTGAGATAGGCGCGTCCGTTCAGGGCGCGGCGGCTCAGCATGTTGCCGATGGCGTGCTTCGTCGAATTGCGTTCGCGGTGCAGGAAGCGCATCGGCAGACGGTCGTCCCAGTCAAGGCTCACGTCGCAGCTGATGCGGCAGTATTCCACCAGGCCGAAGGCCGGCATGACCGGTACGCCGCAGCCCAGGATGGGATGATTCCCGCTGAGCTTGCGCAGGAACTCCATGGCCCGGCGCATGCGCCGGGCGCGGCTTTCCTGCTCGTTGCCGAACGGCGCCGCTCCGTACAGGAAATCCAGCTTGACCAGATCGAATCCCCACTCGTCATAGACGCGGGCGAAGACCTTCTTGAGATAAGCGGTGACTTCCGGATGGTCGAGATCCAGGGAATAGAAGCCCGACCAGTTGCAGCCGTCCTTCCAGGGCTTCCCGTTGATCTTCAGGAACCAGCCGGGATGCTCCCGGTAGAGCGCGGATTTTTCTTCCGCGACAAACGGCGCCAGCCACAGCCCGGCCTGGAAACCGGCCTTGTGGATCGCATCCGCGGCGGCCTTCATGCCGTCCGGGAACTTCTTCGGATCCGGTTCCAGCCAGTCGCCGACAAACGGCTCCCAGCCGTCATCGATCTGAAAAAGATCGCCCGGTTCAAAGATTGTCTGGCAGCCTTTCAGATCCTGCAGGATCGCCGCTTCCGTGATGTTCTGGTAGCGGTTGTACCAGCTGGAATATCCGTAGAGCTTTTTGGCCGTGAGCGGATGGATGCCCATGGCTGCAAACCAGGCGTCATAGACCTCCTGCTCGCCGCCCTCGGCGAAGAACAGATCTAACGCATGGAAACCGCCCTGCGCCTTCACGCCGTCGCAGTCGCGCTTCAGATGCAGAATGCCGCGGTTGGCATCGTAGAGAAACAGCGTATAGCCTGGGTCCTCATCCAGGGAGGCGATCAGACGGTACGTCTCACCGTCCCGGAAGCAGCACCAGGAGACTCCGTGCAGCAGGCCCTTCTGATCCGGATAGGGAACGAAGTGGTAGTCGCTGTAGCGGTCAAAGGCGAATTTATTGATCATAAACTGCGGAATGCCGTGCATGCCGCGGATGCGGTCCTGCTTCGTGTATTCCGGACAGTAGGTCCAGGTCTGGTAGCCGTTCAGGAAGACGCGTTCGCTGTCCTTCATGGCAATTGGCAGCTCGGCGCGGACGTCCCCCAGCACAGTGTCCGCCGGCAGATCACAGAGCACATGCAGCTGGTTCTGTGCTTCCGCTTCCCCGTGGAGAGAGACTTTCTCCTGCCCGCAGCGGCCGTTCACCTGCCACTTCAGAGCCGGCATGATCACTTTCCCTCCGCGTGGCGGGCGCGCAGCTGAGCGGAGATCTCATCCGCCTTCTCATCGGTCAGGATGAACTTTCTGCGGAAGACGATCAGCGCGGCCAGGAGGCCGAGGATCGGCAGAATCGTCATCAGCAGGCGCAGGCCGGTCAGGGTCGAAGCGCTCTGGGCGACGATCTCGCCGGTGGTGTCGCTGCTGCCGACCAGGCCGATCATGTCCAGGCCGACGCCGGACAGGAACACGGCGAAGCCGGAAGCCAGCTTGACGACGAAGGTCTGCATGGAGAAGATGACGGATTCATCGCGGTGGCCGGTCTTCATCTCGCCGTAGTCGACGGTATTGGACAGGAACACCGTGGTCAGGACCGTCAGCATGCCGTTGGCAGTGAAGACCAGGATGCCGCACAGACACAGCACCAGCATGTTGTGGGCCAGGCCGGTGAAGCTGCTGGTCAGGATCAGTACATAGCCGATCATGGAAAGAATCAGGCAGAGGCGGAAGATGTCCGTATTGCCCATCTTCTTGCGCAGCAGCGGATACAGCAGCATCATGCCCAGGATCTGGGCGACGCCGCCGACCATCGTGAACAGCGTGTAGTTGCCCTGCCAGGAGGCGCCGGAGACGTCATACTTGAAGAAATAGATGATCAGGTTGGAGGTGATGTACAGCGCGCAGTCGATCAGCACGATCGTCAGCACGGTGACCATCGCCTGGTCGTTCTTGAACAGCGCCCTGAACATCTCGCGGACGCTGGTGGTCTTCATGCCTTCCTGCTTGAGCACCGGCTGTTCCTTGATGATCAGGCACATGACGGTTTCAAAGATCACGAACAGGACGGCGACGATCAGGGCGACCCACTTGAAGCCGGTGCGCTCAACGCCGCTGCCGAGCTTGGCCACCAGCATGACCGTGAAGACGGTGATCAGTGCATTGCCTAAACCCGCGCAGGTGCGGCCGACCACGGACAGATGCTCGCGGTCCTTGGAGTTGTCCGTGACCGCCGGAATCATCGACCAGAAGGGAATGTCCATCATCGTATAGGTGACGCCCCAGAGAATGTAGATGACCGGGAAGTAGACCAGCAGGCCGGTGCCCTGGAAGTCCGGCGCCGCAAACAGCGCGTACAGGACGAAGGCGTTCAGCACGGAACCGGACCAGATCCACGGCCGGAAGCGTCCCCACTTGGAATGCGTCTTGGCGACGACAACGCCCATGAAGGGATCGTTGGCGGCGTCAAAGATGCGGGCGATCAGCAGGATCAGGCCGACATAGGCCGCGGACATTCCGAGAATGTCCTGGTAATAGTACATGACATAGGAGGAAGACAGCGCATAGACCATGTCCTTGCCGACGGCACCCAGGCCCTAGGCGGCTGTTTCCCTGGCGGTGAATTTCTTTGTCTCACTCATGATGAACCTCCCCTTTGATATGGAATGAAATGACAACGGATGCAGTCAGTTCACTGCGGATGATCAGGGACGCCTCGCCGGCCTTCCCCGCCGTCCGGATGTAGGTGCCGCTCATGCCCCCTTCGGCAGTCACGGTATGCGGACCGAGAATCTCAACCGGTCCCTGTGTTTCCAGCGTCAGCGGCAGCTGCGCATAGGACGCCAGGTTGCCGTTGGCGTCCTGGACGCGGATGCGGACGGCCGCCATGTCATAGACATCGCCCTCCGTCAGATCCGCATTGGACACTTTGACATCAAGATGCAGATGGCAGTCGGACGTCTTCAATACGGAAGCGACGACCTTGCCGTCCTTCTTGGCGTCGAAGCGCCAGCGCACCGCCTCGCCGCCCCAGTTGCCGACGTACTTGCCGAACAGCGCGACGCCGTCCTGGTAGCTGAGCTTGTACTTCATCATCGCGAAGGCCAGCTTCGCCTTCGTTGACAGCGGCAGGTTGCTGGCGCCGTACTTGACGGCGTCGTTCAGGCAGCCGTGGATCAGCTGCGCCTTGCCGTGCTCATAGCCTTCCTTGGTCTCCAGCAGACAGCCGATCAGATCATCGATCTCGACCGGGCCGTGCTTCAGGCCGTTCCAGCCTTTCGGTGTAAAGGAGGCGACGAAGTCGTCGTTCTTGTACAGGTCGATCTGATCCGCGTTGCTGAAGGCGTACACCTTGCCGATCTGGCCGGCCGGATAGTCGCCGATGTCCATCGGCGAGCCGATCTCCAGGACCGGATGATCCTCGCCCTGGCTGGCGTACAGCGCCGCTGCGGTCTTCGGATTGCGGAAGGAGTCCATCACGCCGTGGTAGCAGATCCGGTCGCCCGAACCGAAGTCGCGGTGGGTCGGATAGTCGAACATGCACCACTGGAAGCAGCCGGCGTGTTCATGGTCGGCCATCGCGCCGTCCAGAACCCTGGCATGGCGCAGCGCCTGTTCCTGGCGCTTGCTCCAGGGATCAAAGGCCTTGGTCGGGAACATGTGGCCGTTGCTTTCGGAGATGATCAGCGGCTTCTTGAGATCCGGCGTGACATCCTTCTTCGCCTTCACGCCCGGCGTCGTGCCGTCGTGGGAGAAATCATTGTAGGAATAGACGTCTTCCAGCAGGCTGCTCTTCTCAAGATACCGGACTCCGGACGTGGAACGGTACGGATCCAGTTCATCGGCGGCCGCATTGGTCTCCTTGTAGAAGTCGTTGTCATCCTGCGATTCGTTGATGCGCACGCCCCACAGGAAGATCGACGGATGGCTGCGGTTCTGCAGCACCATGTCGCGGGTGTTCTGCACGGCCTGCTGTTTCCAGGCCGCATCGCCGATATGCTGCCAGCCCGGGATCTCCGTGAAGACCAGCAGACCCAGGCGGTCGCAGGCATCCAGGAACCAGCGGCTCTGCGGATAATGCGAGGTGCGGACCGCATTGCACTGCAGCTCCTCTTTCAGGATCCGCGCATCCTCTTCCTGCAGGCTTTTCGAGGCCGCGTAGCCGATGTAGGGATAGCACTGGTGGCGGTTCAGGCCGCGCAGGAAGCAGGGCCTGCCGTTGAGCAGGAATTCATTTTCGGTAAAGGTGACGGTGCGGAAGCCGATGTTCTTGCGGACGCTGTCCAGCACGGTTCCGTTTTCAATCAGTTCGGTCACGCAGGCATAGAGCTTCGGGGATTCTGGACTCCATGATTCCGCATCCGCAGCCCGCAGGCTGATGTGGCCGCTGGCGGCCGGCGCTTCCTTTTCCGCCAGTACTTTCTCTCCGTCCAAGATGCGGACGCGAAGGACGGCGTCTGCGAGCGGCGCGCTCATTGTCACCTGCACGTCGGCGGAATGCAGATCCGGCGTGGCGGGATAGACGTCTTCAATGTACGTCTGCGGCCGGCTGTCCAGCCAGACGTCGCGGTAGAGGCCGCCGAAGGTCAGATAGTCAATCACGAATCCGAACGGCGGCACGGCCGCGTTCTCACGGGTATCCAGCTTCACAGTGATGGTGTTCTCTTCCCCGTACCGGACGGCATCCGTGATTTCCACGCGGAATTCCGTGTAGCCGCAGCGGTGGGTGCCCAGTTCTTTTCCGTTCACATAGACGGTGGCGATGTGCGCCGCGCCGTCAAGCTGCAGAAACTGGCGGCGGCCCTTCTCAGAGGCCGGAATCATCAGTCTGCGGCGGTATCCACAGATGGACTGATAGCTTTTATGATCCGCGTAATGCAGCGGCAGCATCTCCGCGGTGTGGGGAAGCCGCACGGGTTCTCCGGCGACGGCGCCCTGCAGGAAGCCGTCCTCCCATTTCTTCAGAAACTCCCAGTCATTGTCGAGCAGTATCATTGTTTTCTCCCTTCTGGATGCCGCCCATGATGATGTCCATCATGGCCTCCAGCGCATTGTGGTATTCGATGCCGGCCTTCTCCAGATTCTCCGTCGATACGAAGGTTTCAAAGCTGGCCGTGATCATCATCCGCAGAACCGGCACATTGACCGGCCGGATCCGGCCCTCGCGGATGCCCTCTTCAATCAGCTGCAGAGTCGGCTCCCAGTTGGTTTCGAGATTCTTCCGCATGTTGGCGGCCACCGCCGGATAATGCAGGTCGAGCTCATCCAGCTTGCGGTAGTCCAGGCCGGTAAGGTTTGCCGGGAAGGCGATGACGACGCGGCGGATCTTCTCCTCCACCGGCAGATCGGAATCAATGATCTTCGCTTTCTCCTCGTGGATCCTGCGGAACCCGCTGTCAATCATCGCGTTCAGCAGATCCTCTTTTGATGCGAACAGACGGTACATGGTCTTCTTGGCGACATGCAGGTCCACGGCGATGTCCTGCATCGTGAATTTCAGTCCGTGCTGGGCGAACTGGGTGTAGGCGTTCTGCAGAATCTGTTCTCTGAGATCGGCGTCCATGGCATCCTCCTCCTTTATTGGAAACCGGAATTCCTTTTTCGGTTTCCATTCTAAGTCAAAGAAAGCGCTTACGCAAGAGGGAGGAAACTGAAATTTGTCATCCGGTTTCCAGGCCTGTCTTTCCGGACCGGCGGGGAAGATGGTATGATGTCAGGGCGGAATCACTGGAAAGGCGGCTTTTATGCACATTTTTCTGCTGCGGCACGGAGAAACCCTCTGGAACGTCTCCGGACGGGTCCAGGGCCAGCGCGACATCGCCCTGAATGAAACCGGAAAAGCCCAGGCCCGGACGGTGGCGCCCCTGTTTGCGGGATATCATTTCGACGCCCTGATCACCTCGGATCTGCAGCGGGCGGTCGAGACCGGCAGCCTGGTCAGCGCCCAGGCGATCATCGGCGAGCGCATCCGGGACCGCCGCATCACGGAAAAGAACTTCGGCATCTGCGAAGGCATGAATATCACCGAGCGCCGCCGTCTGTATCCGGGCGGACACGCGCCCGGCGAAGAGGATACGGATGTTGTCTGCCGCCGCATGAAGGAAGCCATGGCCGATTACGGCCGCCGCTACAGCGGCGATGTGCTGGTGGTCGGACACGGTTCCGCAACCTCGCTGCTGATGAAGGAACTGGTGCCGGAATGCCGGGATTCGATTCTGCTTCCCCACAACCTGGCGCTGACCATTCTGCGCGGGCAGGATCTGAAGGTGGAAGCCTACGACCTGACCGGCGCTGAAGAAAAAGACTGGCTGGATGCCTATGCCTGTGTGCATGGCTACCGGTAATAAAAGGAGAACGTTATGAAAAACTGTCCCAAATGCGGCGCTCCGCTCGCGGATACCGACCGTTTCTGCCCCAGCTGCGGCAGCCCGGCGGAAACACCGGCGCAGGAACCGGCAGCACAGCCGGAGAGCACTCCGGAAGTCCACGTTCCGCAACAGGCTCCGTCTGCAGCAAAACCGACGGAAGAAACCGCACCAGCGGAACAGCCGATGAAATGGTACAAATTCGTCATCTATGTGCAGCTGTTCCTGTCGGCGCTGCTGCAGGCCTACAACGCCTACAGCTACGGATCCGGCGCGGTCTGGAACACCGAGAGCACAAACCGGCAGATGATCTATCAGCTGGTGCCGGAGATTAACGCCATCGACATCACCTACGGAATTCTCTGCGGACTGCTGGCGCTGCTTGCCATCTATGTCCGTCAGCAGCTGGCGGACCGCCGCCGCAAGGCGCCTGCGCTGTATCTGGTCTATCTGCTGCTGGATCCGGCTTTCAGCATTCTCTACTATGTTCTGATCTGCACCTTTGCGAAACTGGATTTCTTCGAGATCGTGGGCACCCGCTTCTGGGGCCTCCTGATCGGCACCGCTGTTGTTTTCTGGCTCAACCGCATCTATTTCCGCAAGCGCCAGGAATTCTTCCGGAACTGATCCGCACCCCCGCGGGATTCATGCATGCATATATCGTGCCTGTGAATGTTCATCAATTCTTCACTTTCTTTCTATAACAGGAGTGGTATATTACATGAAGAGGTGTGTTGGATGCATTTCAAGGATCTTGGAATTCCGGGAAAGACCGCATTTGTGCTTTCTCTGCTGTCGGTGATCACAGGCGGAATCTGGAGCCTGCTGAACAGCGGACTGCTTTCCGAGCAGCTTGCCGGCCGCCAGCCGTTTTCCATGCTGGCATACGTCTGGTTCGCGCTGACCGTCCTGACGACCGTCTATGCGCTTCTGTACACCGTTCTGTCCATCCGCCGAAAGAACGGACTGCGCTGCGCCTGGGGCGCGGCTTCCCTGCTGATCGCCGGCGTCTCGCTGATCTGGATCATGCAGATTCTGCGCAGCGGCGCCATCCAGCTTCCCCTGATCCAGTAACGCTTCCGGTTCCGGCATAAAAACAAAGAAACTTCCATCAGGA
>Ga0183095_10375_pt1 | contig 33560 bp, 25 predicted proteins | sample BioMet4_FD_130346 | JGI IMG/M metagenome (GOLD analysis project Ga0183095, IMG submission 130346) | Microbial communities from bioreactor (seeded with sewage sludge) at LBNL, California, USA - Biofuel metagenome 4 (v2) (version 3) | ecosystem: Engineered > Bioreactor > Anaerobic > Unclassified ...
TAAATTATCCTACATAGGTCAAAAATAATGGATTAAAACACATTTGAACATATGGACTATCTTTTTTCACAATCAGTAAGACCAGTTTTCTAATTATATATGTTAGGCACAACACATTTTCACTAGCAAGAGAACTATTCAACCAACATCTTTGAAAGTTCAGTTAAACCCACAAAATGTCCAGCTCTCATAGGCTTGATAAAACTTTAAATACAAAATTATTTATATAATCTCAAGGAAATATGATTCCGTTTTCCTTATAAGATGATTAAATCAGTCCAGAGTAGAGGAAAATCAGTTGATGAATAATAAGACAGAGATCAAGCTTTCAAAACAAATTTCGCACAGATTTTTGTTTGAGAGTTTCATCTTTTAACTTCTGACGAAACTTGTGGGGAACTTGTGGAATATTTGTGGGAAATTTGAGGGATATTCATGCGAAGCCAATCTAAGAGTTCATCCCAAAACCAGGTTTCTTCTCAAATAAAAATTTTAGAATTACGTTCCGTGACAAGAAACTTGATTGATAGTTTACAGGTTTCATTGCCAAGTGAAGGCTGCATTTGAGACTCCGAGACATCAATTCAGGGTTTCGGAATGAACTAATTTAGTAAAATTTATTAACTACTTAGATTTATTTGTTGTTACTTTCTATTTAATAAATAACACTGTTACTGATATTATCTTGCTTATTGTGTTTAAATATATGAAAATAAATAAAAAGAGTGATAATTTCTTATGAGCCCCTATATTAACAAAATTTTACTTTTGCTGTTTGCTTCGCTTACAGTTTGTCTGATGCTAGTTCCACCTGGACTTGCAGCTCCAGCTCCCGTTATTTCTGGTTTGCCCCTAGACACAAACGAAACCTTATCTGATGGATTCTGCTGGAATGCGACCACTTTTGGTGGCTTTGTCTATCCTGTAAACAAGCATAAAGATTTTGCAGCATCTGAAGACTGGTGGGGTGAACGCCTTCAGTATGTCGAAAAAGACGGCCAGAATGAACTTGGCAAAAGCCACCCCGGAAATCATGTAATAGGTGAAGGAGAACTTGTGTATACTACCCGTCCGTTCTCTAACAAATATGAACTTGTTTCCGACCTTGAACTTAACGCCAATACAACTCCTACGGAGCTTGGTGGGATGTTCTACTATAAGCTTCCCTGGTTTGGAAAACCATATGTTACCGTTGGAAATGACTCCACTAGGCTTGCAAACCTTGTAATTTCTCAAACTTCTGACGAGAAAAAAACATTAAAGGCTGGAGATTCCTGGGACCTCGGAAGCAATTATTCTCTGGTAGTTAACCAGGTTGACGTTGACGGCGAAAAGGTATGGTTTTCACTAGATAAAAACGGGGAAGAAATTGAGTCAGGAATTGTAAACACAAGTGGAAATGTCGCTGATAAAACCTTTACTGCAACTGCGGATTTCGGAGATAAAAAAGACCAGCTCTATTTTATAACCTATGTAGATAAGATATTCACGAGTGCTACTGATTCCTTTGCAGTCTTCAAGTATACCTGGCTCATCGATAAAGATAAAGTGATGCTCATTGAGAATGGGGACGAATATCAGGGTTTTGAGGTAAAAGAAGCTTCTGAAAATGAAATCGTCCTTAAAAATTCAAATTCTATCACTTTGAACCTTGACAAGGATAAAAAGAACTACTTTACCGATTCCTGGTATTTCCAGACCTCAGATGAAGGAAAGGGAAGCACTTCTCCTGAAGGGTATGTTATCTATCCGGCAAAAGAGCTTAACAGCTCTGGAAATTATACCTTGAGAGGTTTGCCATTTGACACTAACGAGACTTCTTCCGATGGGTTCTACTGGAATGCTACTACTTTTGGTGGCTTTTCCTATCCTGTAAACAAGCACAAGAGTTTTGTAGCTTCTGAAAACTGGTGGGGTGAACGCCTTCAGTATGTCGAAAAAGACGGCCAGAATGAACTTGGCAAAAGCCACCCCGGAAATCATGTAATCGGTGAAGGAGAACTTGTGTATACTACCCGTCCGATTTCCTCCAAATATGGAGTTGTTTCCGACCTTGAACTTGATGCCAGTACAACTCCTAAGGAGCTTGGTGGGATGTTCTACTATCAGCTTCCCTGGTTTGGAAAATCGTATATTGCCGTTGGAAACGACTCCACCCGGCTTGCAAAACTTGTAATTTCTCAGCCTTCTGAAGAGAAAAAAACATTAAAGGCCGGAGATTCCTGGGATCTTGGGAGTAATTACTCTCTGGTAGTTAACCAGGTTGACGTTGATGGCGAAAAGGTATGGTTTTCACTAGATAAAAACGGGGAAGAAATTGAGTCAGGAATTGTAAACACAAGTGGAAATGTCGCTGATAAAACCTTTACTGCAACTGCGGATTTCGGAGATAAAAAAGACCAGCTCTATTTTATAACCTATGTAGATAAGATATTCACGAGTGCTACTGATTCCTTTGCAGTCTTCAAGTATACCTGGCTCATCGATAAAGATAAAGTGATGCTCATTGAGAATGGGGACGAATATCAGGGTTTTGAGGTAAAAGAAGCTTCTGAAAATGAAATCGTCCTTAAAAATTCAAATTCTATCACTTTGACCCTTGACAAAGATAAAAAGAACTACTTTACCGATTCCTGGTATTTCCAGACCTCGGATGAAGGAAAGGGAAGCACTTCTCCTGAAGGGTATGTTATCTATCCGGCTACCGACGTTACTGTAGAGGATAACGTTTCTTCAGGTGTCAATAATTCTGAAAATATCTCGAATGAGTCTATCTCGAATGAGTCTGCACCTTCTACATCCTCTGCTTCTCTTCTCGAGAGTAAGGCTGACGATTTAAAAGATGTTAACAGTAGTCTTCCTGAGGAAAAAACCGGAATAGAAACTTCCGCGAAAGCTTCTGGTTTCGAATTGCTTGCAGGAGTTTTCGGAATAATTCTTTGTCAGTATTTTATAAAAAGGAGAGGTTAAGAGAAATATCTTGAGAATTGTAATTAAAAAAGAGTAGTCTTTTTAAGTTCTCATTTTTTTCTCTTCCTTTTTTCTCTTTTTTTCCGTTAATTTTCTTTTACATATTTAGCCTTATTTTTAGTCTTATGACTACTTTCTGATCCCTATTACTGATCCCTATTACTGATCCCTGTTAACTGATCCCTGTTAACTGATTCCTATTAACTGATTCCTATTAACTGATTCCTATTAACTGATTCCTATTAACTGATCCCTGTTAACTGGTCCCTGTTAACTGATTCTTTGTTAGATCAGGAGAAGAGCAATGAACCCGCTTAGAAAGATTCCATCAAAGGTTCCTGCTCCTCCTATGCTTGCAACCGGAGCTCCAAGATTCTTAATTTTTCCCAGGTTAAGAAGATCGGCTCCAATAAGGGTTCCGAGCACTCCTCCTGTATAGGCAATGACAACGCGGCACTGGTCAACTGGACAATTCGGGATATGAATTATCGATGTCAGCAAAATCGCAGCAAGGGCAGCTGAAAGGGGTGGGACCAGCGCCGGGGTTGCAATACCTATGCCGCGAATCGGCTTTGCTACGGAATGAGTTATGATTGTAACTATTAAGATGCCGGCTCCTGCAAGCAGGAGAGATGAGGGGAATTTCATAAGAAGGTAAGCTGAAATCAGAATCGGAATAACTGCTCCTCCGACATTCACAGCAATTGTTGTTTCATTTTTTATCACACGCCGGAATGGAACCCTGTAAGATACGCCAAAAACACGGACATATGTATCTCTAACTACCGGAGCATCGGATCTGAGGGTTGCCAGAGGGATATTGATACCGCTTCCGAGGAGGGACAGTAACAGGATAAGGAGCGCGTCCTCTATAGAGAAGCCAATCTTTGTAAAAGCGGAAACAATTATCCCAAAAAAAAGAGAACTAAGCCCGAAAATCAGAATAAAGATCAAAAGAAGAAGGAATGTAAGGCTAAAAGGAATGTAAAAAAGTTGTCTTCTCATGAAAATGCTCCACTTTTTTTATTTTCCCGCATTAAATATATACTCTTTTTATTTCCCCGCATATTCATACATATACTCTTTTTATTTCTCTGCATATTTATAAATACACTTCCTTTATTTATGAGTCTATGTGCTGCCCTTCTTCTTACACGTTCTACTGAAAGCCTTTGCTCTTAAAACGTTAGCAACTCAACACTTCGGGATGTAACTAAAAATTTCTAACCCTAAGTAAAAAAGTTCTGATTTTCAGGATTAGATGTATCTTACCGCAGGCTTCAGGCATTCCATGCAGATTATTTCTTTCGCGTCTTTATATACCCTTATAATTCCGCCCGACTCGGATACCGTAACTGCAATCGCAACCGTATCTCTGCTGATTGCGGCTGCCGAAACGTGTCTGCCTCCCAGTCCTTTCTCAATATCCACATTTTTTGCATCAACGTCAAGGTAGCGGCCTGCGGCCTGGATTATTCCGTTTTCGTCTACCACAAAAACTCCGTCAAGCTGGGAAAATTCCTTTACGGATTCCCAGTTTTTCTTATCAAGGATATTTCGGTAAGTTTCATCATGGCCTGCGTAAGGATTCAGTATTAGCTGGTGAGAGCGTTTCAGAACCTCTTCTGAATCGCCTATTATGAAGGCAGCTCCTATTTTTTTGCCTTCCCTACCTGTCAGGACAATATCAAAAGAAATTTTCATAACTGCACTCATCACTTCCGGCTTTATCCTTTCCTGACATTCCTTCATGGCTTTTATAAGGGGATTTTCTTCGAGGTTATGTACAATAATCGAACTGGAGCCGCGGGTTTCGACCACGCCTACAATAATCCCGTTTTCCAGTTTTCCAAGCACGTATTCTATGGCGGCAGCTTGCTGAAGGTGGTCAGAGTTGCCTGCAGCCTCGCGGTTTATCTGGTCGCCGAGTTCCTTTATAGGATTTTTTCCATCCTTTCCAGTGGAGACCAGGTGGTCTATTATGCTTTTAGGGCGCATGGAGATGTAGTAGACCGGAATTCCCCCAGTTTCGATCCCTTCAAAACTCAACTCTCCGGAAACCATAATTGCGGCAGCATCAAGTTCTCTGGAAATCCGGGCTGCCGTCTCTGCAATTATACGTGCTCTATCCATATGATCCACCGCTTTTTCTTTTTGCAGCAACCGATTTGAGGCTCCACTTTTTATTTTTAGAGTTTTTTTGAACTAATATTATTTTCTTAAATCAGGGTTATTATTTTTTAACTTAGTGTTTTTCTCTGGGCTAAAATTCTTTCCCTCAGGTTAACATTGAGGCCAACTTTATAAATACTTAAGCTTATTTCCTTCTCTGTACTTATCTCTTATATATTATAATTGCCCTGTAATCCCTTCGATCTGTCCTTTTTTTCTTCCTGTTCTTTTGCACTATTGTCTCTTTCATATTCTTTTAAAAAATTTTGTGGAGGGTTTACAATTCCTTCGAAAAAGGGATCTAAACTCAGTTTTTCACAGACGAAAATTAACAGGAAGATTTTTCTGGTTCGCTTTTCAATTAAGATTGGTGAATGCTTTGATCAGGACATTTATAGCAGTGGAATTAGATCCAGGTTTTACGGAGAAGATTCGAGAGCTTCAGGCCAGATTTTCTGGTTTTGATCTGAAGTTTGTTGATCCTGAGCTTGTTCACATAACTCTTAAGTTCCTGGGAAACGTGGACGAATCAAGAGTTTCCTTGCTTTCTGCAGCTCTCGACTCTATTACGTGCGAGCCTTTCGAAGCAAAAGTAGGGGGACTTGGAGTCTTTCCCAAGCCTTCGAATCCCAGAATCCTCTGGCTGGGTGCAACCGGAAACTTCAGGGCGCTACATGACAACGTAGAAGAGTTACTGGAACCTTTTAAATTCGAAAAAGATGACAGGGAATTTACTGCCCATGCTACTCTTGCCAGAGTAAAGTTCCTCAAGAAGGATCAGAAAACCACGTTTATACACATAGTAAAGGAATTAACGGACATCGAAATTGGTACTATGTGGGTAAATAAAGTGCTTTTAAAGAAAAGCACACTGACTCCGAAAGGGCCGATCTATGAAACTCTGCATACCGTGTACATGGACTGATCTGTGTTACATTTTCTTTTAACCTTTCTACTTTAGAGTTGCCATTTTTTTTCTCTTGTTATTTTTTATTTTACTTTCTATACATTTATATATTGGTTGTATCCTGGCTGTAACGCACAAATTGTATTTTTAAAATGCAGTTAAACATAACAACTCAGAACATTCAAAAGTTTAAATATCATCTTCTCTAAATATGGTGCCAAGCATGAATGGAGGACTCTACGATTAAAGAAGAGATCTGGATTGAGAAGTACAGGCCTGTGAAACTGGATCAGGTGGCGGGACAGGAAGAAACAATCGAACGCCTGAAGTCCTATGTTGCAACGAAAAATCTTCCCCATCTGCTGTTTTCCGGGCCGCCAGGAGTCGGAAAAACCGCTTCTGCCGTCTCGATTGCAAGAGAGATTTTTGGGGAAGACCTATGGCGTGAAAACTTTACCGAGCTTAATGCGTCGGATGAGAGAGGAATTGACGTTGTCCGGACAAAAATCAAAAACTTCGCAAAAACTGCCCCTATGGGAAGAGCCGAATTCAAGATTATCTTCTTGGATGAAGCTGATGCACTGACTTCAGATGCTCAATCTGCACTCCGGAGGACAATGGAGCGGTTCAGCAATAACTGCCGTTTTATTCTATCCTGCAATTATTCTTCCAGGATTATCGAGCCTATCCAGTCCCGCTGTGCAGTTTTCAGGTTCAGGCGACTTTCCGATGAAGCTATCAGAAAACGCCTTGAGTACATTGCTAAAGCTCAGGTTTTGTCCGTTACTGAAGACGGATACGAAGCTCTTATTTACGTAGCCCAGGGAGATATGAGAAAAGCCGTAAATTCTCTCCAGGCTGCTGCTTTCGTTGAGCCGAATAAATCTATATCCAGGGAAACCATTTACAGGACTACTGCAACCGCAAATCCGGAAGATATCAGAAACTTGATTGAAACTGCCCTGCGTGGAAATTTCAGGGCTGCTCGAAAGGAACTTAACAGGTTGCTCTACGAAGAGGGGCTTTCCGGAGAAGATATAGTTGGACAGATTTACAGGGCAATCTCCGAAATGGATAACCGGATGATTCTGGATCTTGGGCTCTCTGAAAAGCGCATTGTCGAACTCGTGGACATAATAGGTGAGATTGATTTCAGGTTAACTGAAGGAGCGACTGAAAAGATCCAGCTCGAAGCTTTACTCGCGCATTTTGCGCTTTCTAACCCGGATTAAAGGTTTTGATGACTTGGAATAAGGCTTATCTTCATCCCAGGTCTCTCAAGAACAGTTAAAAAGGCTTGAATTCGGCCTTTTTTAAATAGGATCATACGGAATTAATAAATCCTGATTACCATGTCTGTTGAAATAACATTAGTAGAAATGTTGGGGTCTGTTCCCCACTGGCTTGCAGTTTTGATTATAGGAGCTATACCTATCTCCGAACTGAGAGGGGCAATCCCTGTTGCAATGGGCATCTATGGAATGGGTCCCTTCGATGCATTCTTCTTCTCAGTGATTGGAAACCTCCTTCCTGTAATCCCCCTTCTGCTCTTTCTTGAGCCGGTCTCGAACTATCTCAGACGTTACTCGATCTTTGATACTTTCTTCACCTGGCTCTTCTCAAAGACTCGCCGGAAAAATGCCGAGAGTTTTGAAAAATACGGGCTTCTTGCGCTAACCATCTTTGTAGCCATACCCCTGCCGGTTACTGGAGCCTGGTCTGGCTGTGCAGCGGCATTTGTCTTCGGGGTCAAGTTCAGGCATGCCTTGCCTGCAATTGCTGCAGGGGTGATGATAGCAGGAATTATAGTAACGGGAGTTACTGTAACAGGTATAAGTCTCGCTGATATGGTTCTTGGAGCATAATCTCACTTCTGATCAAAGATCTGCTCTGTGGAATCCTAACCGTAGTAAATCTGGAAACTGCCACCGCATAATTGAATCTCACGTAAAAATAGGAAAATGCTGGGTACCAGCATTTTATTTTCTGTTTCGTCCCGTAAAGCAAGACGTCACTGGTAAATAGTGCTAAGGGGTGGACAGTCTTAGTTTACAGCATTTCTTTTGCTAATTTTATGTCTTCAGCTTTTACAGTTTTTCTGCCTGCATGTTCTGCAAGTTTTATTGCTTCTCTTGAAATCTCAAGTCCATATTCTTCCAGAATTTCCGTAAGGGCCATTCCCGCACTCTCACTAACTCTATGAGCACCTGCGGTTCTTATTAAACGCTCAATTGGTGCAAATGGTATTACTTTTGCCATATTATCCTCCAATCTTCTTTATTTGTTAATATATATCCTTATAATCCCTGATTTTGTAATCAGATTATATAAATAACTTTGCTTATATTGGGGTTTTTTACTTCCTTTCAGCTTTTAATAGCTTTTTCTCCTTTATTTCACTTTCCAGAGCTTCATCATTTGTTTTTATTTATAGCATAAATTCCGCTTTGGGAGCCCGTGTCTGTTTTGCTTGCTTCGTCTGCTCAAACAGACTGAGTCGCCCGAGTTCTGCTTAGGGAGCACAGAGAATCGGGAATTTTCTATGAGTTGTGATGTAATCTCAATTTCAATAGTGCTTTTCGGGAGAGTTGCGGCTGTGTAGCAACCGTTGCGCCGGTTGATCACGCCGATAGGGTTCGGGGACCAATTCATCAAATCCAAACTCAACCATTGGTGAGGTTTTCGTTCAAGCTTTTTTTGAAAAGGTTTGTGCTACAACCGTTGCGCCGATTGATTATGCCGACCACGTTGTTTTTGCTCAAGCTTTTTTGAAAAGGCTTGTAGGAAAGCAGTTTGTTTAAAAGCTTGCGGGTCAAGAGGAGTGAATTATGGGCGAGAATAACTGTTTTAATTTACGGTTATTTGGCGGTAGTAAACCCGGTGTAGATTTCTTTTTCGAAATCTTGATATGAGATTATCCGAATCTAAACAGATATGCTTTTACAGGAACTCCTTGGCATTAATGAAGACGTCTATTTTGTAGAGGAAAGCTATCTCGCCCAGAGGACTATTGAGCGTACACTTGACTATCTTAAAGGGGTCCGGAGGTTTGCAGAGGCAAGGAAGGTGCGGCTCCTGAGAGTTTACGAAGGGGAGCACACACTTGGGCTTTTGCTTTTTAATTCGGCAGACGAGGAAGTCCCTGTAGATTTCTGGTCGGTTTTTACGGGAGCTCTTGCGAGAGATAGCTCTAAAAAGAATTTTGAGGCCCTTGCAGACTCTCTTCTTACTTTTAATCTCCCTGAAAGAGATATTGAAATTTCTTCGGAAACCTGGCGAGACGTCGTTAATGAGTACTATTCGCTCATGCTTGTAAACCGGAATCTCTGCCCGGGTTGCGCGGTCAGGCCCGAGTCTTACGGAAGTGTCTTTTCTGAAAATCGTGTGCGAAAGGTCGCAGAAATCTTTGATGTTCTTCAAAAAAAGGGGATTTACCCTGAAGGCAGGCTTCTTGAAGTCTGCTGTGGAAATGGGATGTCCACGCTTGCTCTCTACAGGCTTGGGCTCAACCCGCTGGCTGTAGAAATTAATAAATGTACAGTTTGCCAGGGGCTTGAGCAGGGGGTTTTGAACCCTCAAAGAACGGTTGTAATGGATGCAACAGCTCTTTCCAGATATTTTGAGCCAGAAAGTTTTGATGCCGTGATGGGATTTATGCTGGGGCTTGTCTATGAATTCAATAAAGATCTCTGGGTAAATATTATGAGAGAGGCGGCGTCGGTCGCAAATGAGGGTGCTCTCATGCTTTTTACGGTTAGCAGCAAGCCTGAGGCTGAAATTCTTGCCGGGGCCCTGTTCAGGGCAGGAGTTAAAGGTGAGATTGTAGATAACACCGATTCTGAAGGAACTTACGATCAGTGGTTCTTTGTAGGAAGAAAACAAAAAGCTTAACCTGGAGGCTGCAAACTCAAGGAAATTGCTATTTCCCGGTTCAGACAAGTATATTTTTTGTTTCCAGCTTTCTTAAAACTTTAGTTTTCTAACCATAATTTTTTAAATGGTTTTTAAGTTATATCAGGAACCTGGAACTTTTTTAAAAGCTGCCCTCTTAATGTTAACAGGCGAAAAGTATATACTTGTTAACAATTGAATATTAAAGTTATCAACGCAGATCTATTGAGTACTGCGTTCACATATGTAAAATTGCTATCCTCTGGTTGCGGTTCCGGAAAATCGGTTAAATATAACCGAAAAATCCCTCTTTCCGGTAAAACCACAGAAAATCGCATTAAAACCGTAATCTGAGGACTTATACACTTTACTCAAACGGATCAAAATCTTAACCTGGATAATTCCGGAATATCAAATGAACCCCCCGGAACAACCGTTCAAAGTCTACTATTAGGAATAGTAAATCCGGTTATTTTGATTCTACTTTAAGAGGTTCATCCATGAGTGTAAAAATTACCGAAACCATCCTCCGGGATGCACATCAATCTCTACTGGCAACCAGAATGCGGACAAGAGATATGCTCGAAGTGGTTGAACAACTGGACCAGATAGGGTATTTCTCCCTTGAAATGTGGGGAGGCGCCACCTTTGACAGCTGTATCCGCTACCTTAATGAAGATCCCTGGCAGCGCCTGAGGGATATCAAAAAAGAAATGAAAGACACCTACGCTCAGATGTTGCTTAGAGGCCAGAACCTTGTAGGGTACAGGCACTATTCTGATGACGTGGTCGAGAAATTCGTTACTAAGTCCTACCAGAACGGAATTGACATTTTCCGGATTTTTGATGCTGTCAATGATATCCGGAACATGGAATTCTCTATCAAAGTGGCAAAAGGTCTTGGTGCGCACGTACAGGGTACGGTCTGCTACACCATAAGTCCGGTGCATACCGTTGAGAAATACGTTGAACTTGCAAAACAGCTTGAAAAACTGGAGTGCGATTCTATCTGTATTAAAGATATGGCAGGCCTTCTTTCCCCAAATGACGCCACACGTATAATCAGTGCCATGAAAAAAGAAATTTCCATTCCAATTTCTCTGCATTGCCACTGCACTTCTGGAATGGCTCCAATGAGCTATATGGCAGCCTGTGAAGCAGGAGTCGATATTCTGGACACTGCACTTTCTCCCCTGGCCTGGGGGACTTCTCAGCCTCCGACCGAAACAGTCGTAGCTGCCCTCAAAGGCACTCCTTACGATACCGGGCTGGACCTGAATGCTTTTGAAGAAGCCGTTAAATATTTCAAAATATTAAAAGAGAAATACCGGGGCATACTTGACCCTATTTCCGAACAGATCGATACCAACGTGCTTATCTACCAGATCCCGGGCGGAATGCTCTCTAACCTTGTATCTCAACTAAAAGAACAGAACGCTCTTGACAAATATGATGCCGTACTTGATGAAATGCCCAGGGTTAGAAAGGAGCTTGGATATCCGCCTCTTGTCACCCCTACAAGCCAGATCGTGGGCACCCAGTCGGTTCTTAACGTGCTCATGGGCGAACGCTACAAGGTTATTCCAAAAGAAGTTAAGGATTATGTGCGCGGCCTATACGGGCGCCCTCCTGCTCCCATAAGCCCGGAAATAATAGGCAAGATAATCGGGGACGAGGAACCTATTCATTGCCGTCCTGCCGATCTCCTTAAGCCTGAATATGAGAAACGGAAAAAGGAAGCCGAAGAAATGGGTATTGCTAAATCTGAAGAAGACATACTTACCTATATTCTCTATCCGGCTATCGCTCCAAAATTCCTGAAAGGAGAAATGGAAGAGGAATCTCTTGCAGTAGTTGCCCCTGCTCCTGAAGTGCAGCAGGAACACAAAGTCCCAACTCATTTCAAGGTCGAAGTAGATGAAGAAATCTATGAGGTCAGGATTGAACCTTTTGGTGGGGAAGTTTCCATATCTGAGGCTTCTCCCAAAAAGCCGAGTGCTAAATCTGTAAAAGGAGCTGTGTGCGTCTCAATGCAGGGCATGGTTCTCTCCCTTAAAGTCAAGGTTGAAGATACAGTTGCAGAAGGCGATACAATCGCTGTCATCGAAGCTATGAAAATGGAAAACGCTGTTCATGCTTCCCATTCAGGTGTTGTGAAAGAGATTTTTGTTTCCGAAGGGGACACTGTATCTCCTGGCGACATAATCATGTCGATCGAATAATATAGTGAGGTGGAAGGCATTATGTTCAAAAAAGTACTCATTGCAAACCGCGGTGAGATTGCGATCAGGGTTATGCGTGCATGCCGTGAACTTGGGATTTCCACGGTTGCGGTTTGTTCGGAAGCTGATAAAAACGCCCTATTTGCCAAATATGCAGACGAGGCCTACCTGATAGGCCCGGCCCCTTCCAGCCAGAGCTATCTGAATATGGAAGCTATTCTTGCAGTTGCAAAAAACACAGGAACTGAAGCAATTCATCCGGGCTATGGTTTTCTCTCCGAAAACCCGGTCTTTGCAAAACGCTGTGAGGAAGAAGGAATTGTTTTCATAGGTCCTCCAAGCCATGTGATTGCCGAGATGGGAAGCAAGATCAGGGCCAGAAATCTTATGGTGAAGGCTGGTGTTCCTGTTGTGCCCGGGACGAAAGATGCAGTTGAGGATCCGGTCGAGGCTGTAAAAATTGCAGAAGAGATCGGCTATCCTGTTTTGATTAAAGCCTCGGCAGGTGGCGGCGGAATTGGGATGAAAGTAGTTAATTCCAGCGACGAACTTGCCGCTGCACTCAGCTCTACCAGGCAAATGGCTGGCTCAGCTTTTGGTGACTCCTCGGTTTTCATTGAAAAATATGTAGATGAACCCAGACACATAGAGATCCAGATTCTGGCAGACGGATATGGAAACACAATTTACCTTTCGGATAGGGAATGCTCCATCCAGAGACGGCATCAGAAGCTTATTGAGGAAGCTCCTTCACCTATCATGACTCCTGAACTCAGGGCAAAGATGGGAGAAGCCGCGGTCAGGGTAGCAAAGACAATTGGTTACGTAAATGCCGGGACAGTGGAGTTTCTTTATTCAAAGGGCAACTTCTATTTCCTTGAAGTCAATACTCGCTTGCAGGTCGAACACGGGATAACTGAGATGGTCACAGGTGTCGATATTGTAAGAGAGCAGCTCAGGATAGCCTGGGGAGAAAAGCTTGAGTTTAAACAGGAAGACATTGTTATTGATGGGCATTCTATTGAGTGCAGGATCAATGCAGAAGATCCGTTAAACGACTTTGCTCCGTCTCCAGGAAAGATCCGTGGATACCGGTCAGCAGGCGGGCCTGGAGTCAGAGTGGACAGTGGAGTACATACGGGTTACACCATTTCTCCGTATTACGATTCAATGATTTCGAAACTTTGCGTCTGGGCAAAGACAAGAGATGTAGCGATTGCCAGGATGGAAAGAGCTCTTTATGAGTATGTGGTCGTTGGAGTAAAAACCAATATACCCTTCCATAAAGCGGTCATGCGTAACCCGGCCTTCCGCAGGGGCGACCTGACAACGGCCTTTATCGAAGATCATAATATTCTGGAAGCCGTTGAAGAGGTTGTCAAAGCAGATGCTGAAAAAGGGGCTACTCTGGCTTCGGCTCTTGAAGCAAAAGACAAAAAAGTTGCGGCCATTACGGCTGCCGTGCACGCCTATGTGAGCATGGCCCAGAAAACACAGCGGTGACATGTATCCTCCTGAGATACAGGAATAGGATTCCAGTCAGTTCGATATGAATCAATTGAAACTAAAAAAATATATACGGTTTAACGCATACATTTGTATGGGGTACGAGGATGGGAGATAAAAGATCTCGAATTATCAAGGCACTTAAAGATGCACAGAAAGGTCCTGTTTCCGGCGAGGAATTGGGGCTCAAGTTAGGGATCTCCAGGACAATGGTCTGGAAGTATATCAAGTCCCTTCAGGCTGATGGTTATGAGATAGAATCATCTCCGAAAAGGGGATATGTCCTGAAATCCGTACCCCAGCTCCTGTACCCGGAAGAAATCCAGATGGGTCTCAAAACAACTCTTCTGGGGAAAAAAATCCACTATTTCGAAGAGGTAACTTCTACAAACAGTATTGCAAAAGAAATTGCGGCATCGGAAGACGAAGGCACGCTTGTGATTGCCGAAGTGCAGAAAGTAGGTCGGGGTCGGCTGGGCAGAGAATGGATTTCTCCTCATGGTGGAATCTGGATGTCTGTAATCCTGAAGCCCGGAATTCCTCTGAGGCATGCCTCAAGGCTTACCCTGGTTGCAGGGCTTGCAGTTGCAAACGTTATTCGCAATATGAACCTTGATGCTCGCATTAAATGGCCAAATGATGTCCGAATTAATGGAAAAAAGGTTTGCGGAATTCTTACCGAGGCAAAGGCCGAAGTGGATAGAGTAGATTATGTTGTGCTGGGAATAGGGATTAATGTAAACATGGATTTGAAAGATATCCCTGAATCTTTCCGTGCAGGCTCCACAACTTTGAAAGCCGAGCTTGGAATGCATATAAAAAGGGTCTCGTTCCTGCAAGATTTCCTTTTTGAACTTGAGCAGCAGTATATACTCTTCAAGACCCAGCCTTTCTCACACATTCTCAATGACTGGCTTGCTCTCTCCGATACCATAGGAAGAGATGTAAAAGTCACGACGCCCTCACGAATTATAGAAGGCAAAGCCGTAGGAGTAACCCCAGACGGAGCTCTTGTAATAAGAAAAGCCGACGATACCAAAGAAGAAATTATTGCAGGCAGATGCATTTATGCGCGGTCCAGATAAACAAAGAAGAAAGGAAATTAAGGAGACAAACCTTGTTTCTGTATTTTTCTTTTTCCTCCTTATTTCCTTATGCTTCTCAGTCTTTTACTCGATATTACCTGCTTTAGCTGCTGACGATAAAGGAAATCTTTCGATTATTCCTGCCGATAAAGACAGCCTTTCTATTATTGCTATCAATGGAGAGGAAATTTACATCAGGTCAGGCTATTCTCATAACTTTTTACAGGATTATCAGCTTTACATAAAAGGCACAGATACCGAAGGCAAAAGAGTCTGGATTGAAATTAGTAGAAACGGAGTTCCCCTTCAGGATGGTATCGTTACTGAAGGCTCTCAATTTGTGTATTCTCATAACTCTACGGAAATCCTTAATCTTACCGTGGATACGATATACGAAGGAGCAGATGGAGTGCTTGTGAAGTTTTCACCTGTATACCAGTATCTTGACCCCAGGTTTCCTATGCCTCAAACGCCAACCGAATCTTTTGACAACGCTTCGAATAATACCTCTTCTTCCGACGACCCTGGACTGGAAACTCAAGCTGAGGGCTTTGATATGTCTCTCTTCCTCCTTGGGCTGGGAGCAGTGCTTCTGGTGACAGGTTTCTTTGCAGGAAAAAGGAAGAAAAAATAAAATTATTTAAACGAAGTAAATCGATTTAAACGGAATAACAACGGATTTTAATCGAGCAATAAAATAGAATAAAATAAAATTATTTAAATGAAGTAAATCGATTTAAACGGAATAACAACGGATTTTAATCGAGCAATAAAATAAAATTATTTAAACGAAGTAAATAGAAAGTCATTTTAATAGATAAAAATAAAATCCATTTAAAAGGAATAAACCGGGGGCATTTTCACTGAAACTGGTTTTTGTCTCCGGCTTCCTGTTTCCCGAGTTCTTATTCATTGGAGAATTTAACGTCCCCTTTCTCGATAAGGAGCTTAAGATCTTCAAGGCTCATACGAGCGTTTTTCTGAAGTTTTTCGCGGGCGTCACTGTGTTTTTGGTTTACCTTATGTTCTTCTTTCATAAGTTGCAGGTCTTTTAACCTGTCCAGATATAAGGAGAGTTCCTTCCGGTTATTAGCAATGCTGGTCTTAAGCGGGTCGATTTTTTCTTTAATTGAGTTTATATTTGTGATTTTATCCGTAAGCTGAGCATGATATGTGTTTGCTTCTTTTCGGGTTTCGTCTGCAGACTTAAAATTTTCGAGCATTTCCAGGTGGCAGGTCTGAGATTCGTCTGAGAGGTCCTGGATCTTTTCGTGGAGTTCATCTCCTCTCTTATGAATTCCTTTTGATTCTTTATAACTTTCCTGGATTTGCGCATGCAGTTCATTTGCCTTCTTTGCAGCTTGCAGACGTTTATCGAGGTCGTTCAGTTTCTGAAAGATTTTTATTTCCACTGCAAGAGGCAGTTCTTTATTAAGAAAAGCGTCAAGTTCGGCTTCATAAGCCTTTGTGAGGGATTCCACACTTCCGTGGGAACATTTATTGTATTCGTCCCGCTGTTCCTTGAGTCCCGCAATTCCTGAAAACAGTTCTTGCGTCTTTGAGTTTACATCACTTCTTTTTCCTTTGTACTCCCTGATTGCTTTGTTAATATCGTCCCGTTTGTCTCTTAGTTCCTGTGCTTTTGCAACCCTTTCCTTAACCTGATGGTTCAGAGAGTCTCTCTTTTCTTTCAGCTCGTCGATATCGGTCCTGTTAATCTTAAGTTCCTTAAAAATCGATGCCAACTGCCTTTCACTTTTCTCTATCTTGCTCCTGAGCTCGTTTACCTTGCCCTTCAGCTCCCGTTCGTTAAGGTTTGAAAGGTCGGCCGTTGCAATTTCTGTGCTTGAAACGTCGTTGGTCATGTACTATCACCCGCGTGTTTTCGAAAAAGGGTTATACTTTCAATTTTTCCCAGTAATTTAAGGCTTCTTCGTGGTTCTTTATTTTGGTGCTGAGCCATTTATGCTGGGATTTGCTTTTAGAAATCTCTTCACTTTTGCTGCCGTCGTCCTCTACAAGTTGTTTTTCAGACTTTATTATTTCTTTTAATTCAATATTTGAATTCCTGGCTTCTTCCATTCTGGCATCCGCTTGCAGGAGAACATTTTCTCCAGGTCCGGCTGCCCGAATAGTTTCACGCAGGTTTTCCATAAATGAGTCTTTAAGTCTCTGCTCATCTTCAGGTTCGATCTGCCCTTTGAGTTTTTTAAACTCTTCCTTGAGTTTGTTTGCAGTAATCAGGTCCAGCTTAGAAAAGATTTCTATTTCAAGGAGTGCTTCGGTCTGATGGTAAAACAGCTGGCGCTTCTCCTTGAGGACTTCTTTTCTCTCCTCCATCCGGATTCTGAAATTCTTTGCATTTTTTACATTTTCTTCGACCTGGATCAGCCTGCTGTCCAGTTCTCCAAATTCTTTTTTATATTCTTCCAGAAACCGTCTGTGTTTTTCCACAACTGCGGAGATCAGCTCCTTTTCTGTCGGCGCTCTGATTCCGGCTTCGTCAATGTTCTCAGTCACTGTATCACAATCTGCATTTTATTTTATACATATGTTATCTATTCCGGTATATAATCAGCCCTGAAAACCAGTTGTTTGGCTTTCGCTGACTCAGGCTCTCAAGGGATTAATTCAGCAACTGGATTAGACCCTGAAGATCTGGGCGTGAGGTACGCCGTCAATTATTATTACTGAATCCGGATCGATCAACCCGCATTTTATACCAAACTTAATCGTTTTTTCTCCAAAGATATTTGCAGTCGTAGCTTCTTCAAGGGCTTTCTTGAGTTCTTCTTCGGAAACGTGTTCTCCTTCATAAAAGGCCCTGCTGATCTCCACTACGGTATTGTCGTGTTTCAGGGTCTTTCCGAGCACTTCCTTATCGCAGGCCGCAACAAGCACATGCTCCCCATTTTTATAGATTTTTATATACATACTCTCCCTTTTAAATAATATTGCCCTTTTAGTATTTACAGCTTAACCGTCCTCACATAATTGCTACGTAGGTGTTATGTAGGCTTTTTTCGCTTTCCATGGATCTGGAAAACATATCCTGAAACTTTCAGTGCTTTGCTTCGTTTCAGCTTAAACAAGTCTTAAACTTCAACAAACCTTAAACTTCAACAAACCTTAAACTTCAACAAACCTTAAACTTCAACAAACCTTAAACTTCAACAAACCTTAAACTTCAACAAATCTTAAACTTCAACAAACCTTAAACTTCAACAAACCTTAAACTTCAACAAACCTTAAACTTAAACAAACCTTAAACTTAAACAAGCCTTATATGGTTCTGATCCGGAGAAAGCAGGTCTCCTCTTTGCTTCATTTTCTTAATGTTCTCTTCGGCATGAACCCTGTCTATCCCGTGTTCGTTTTCAGCTATAGCATAAACCTCTTCTAGAGGGGCTTTAGCTCCCGGATGCTTCTCACTTACCTTTTTAATTATATCTCTCAGGATTTTTATCTTGTTTCTCTGGCTCATACTTGTACCAGATGCAAGTATATCTGCATCAAGGTCTCCGGTCTCAGGGTCAACACCTACGTTTTTCAGGCAATTCATCACGATTTTGATAGTTCTTTTTGCATCTTCAAGCGTGACTGTATTGCTCAGGCGGACTCTTGCACTTGCTTCTGAGAGGCGGACGAGTGCTTCAAGCTGCCTCGCAGTTACGGGCACAGGTGTGTTTTTGCTCTCTCCGGTTTTTCGAAGATCCGTATAGAAATTTATCAGGTGAGCCCTTGCATTTTCCTCCATTACAGGAAACACATTTTTCCGGGAATATGCAACGTATTTTCTCATGATTTCAGGCTGTATGACAGGTTCGATTACTTCCATTTCGGCTTCGACAATATCTTCCGTAATATGGGATCCAGGAAGGTTTTCCCGCTGCTCGAAGAGTTCTCCTGCATAGTGAGACTGCAGGATATGGTTCGCAATTTTGGTGTCGAGGGTATGGTCAGGAGTATCGAGCAAAACAAAGATAAGATCAAAACGGGAAAGCAATGCAGGCGGCATGTTTATTTGTTCTGCAAGGCCTTCATACCGGTCAAAACGCCCGTATTTTGGATTTGCAGCCCCCAGGAGGGCACAACGGGACTTAAGCGTAGCAATAATTCCCGCTTTGGCAATACTTATGGTTTGCTGTTCCATTGCCTCATGCAGGGCACTTTTATCCTCAGTTTTCATTTTGTCCATTTCGTCAACCGCAGCGATTCCCATATCAGCCATGACAAGGGCGCCGCCTTCGATTGTCCACCGTCCGTCGTTGAGGTCGTCTTTTACGGCAGCTGCAGTCAAACCGCTTGCCGACGCACTCCGCCCTGAAGTAAAAACGCCTCTGGGGGAGAGTTTGACAACATAGCGCAGGAGCTGGGATTTTGCAATTCCAGGGTCTCCTACAAGCATAATATGTATATCGCCCCTTATTCTGGAACCGTCAGGAAGGTTTTTCACAACTCCAGAAAACAGTTGAAGGGCAAGAGCTTCTTTTATGTCCTCGTATCCGTAGATAGAAGGTGCAACAGAACTAACAATTTTGCCATATATTTCAGGATCACGGGAAAGTTCAAGGATCTCTTCTTCGTCTTCAGTAGTTATTTCAAGTTCGTCGTAATCCTTATCCAATTGCTCTATGGAATTTGCTTCGAGCACAAGGTCATAAAAGGTAGATTTCCCATCTTTCAGAGTGCGCTGCCTTGAGTTCAGAATTCCGTTAATTATAACCCTGTCTCCGGGGGTAACATTTCCTGTCAGGTCGTCTTCGGAGTCCACCTCAAGACTCTGGGGCTGTGAACCTCCTTTCAGGTTTTCGGGTGATTCCTGGATCTGCAGTTTCTGTGCATCGATAAAGGTAGAGTCTTCTATCCTTACCTTAAAGGGCCCTTTCTTTCCACAATTCTCTCCTTCACAACCTGCAAAGGGCTCCTCGAATTTGAAGCTGTTTTGATCTACAAAAGTAAGATATCCACACCTGAGGCACTCAAAAGCAGCTTTAGTAATTCTTGGTCTCACCTCAGTTGCTTTCCTTATCATACCCTCGATTGCAATAAAGCGCGAGAGGTGCTTGCTTCTTAACTCCCTTATAGGTATTCGGTTTGGGATTCTTATTACCCTTACGTGAGCCTCTTCCATGCTTTTTTCTACAGGAAGGTCAATTTCTTTTAGGGCAGCCTCAGCCGCCTTTATAAGTTCTCCTGGATGGTCAAGAAACTCTTTTGAAAGCTCTCTGTCAAACTTCTCTATATCCGTAAAATCTACGCTAAGGCTTCGCTGATCCGGATACTCGTTTGCAAGCTGGAGGATTTCATTCCAGTAGTAGTCTTTAAAAAACCTCTTTAGCTTTTCATCCCACTTGCTTTCTGTTTCAGTCATATCATTCTCTATCTGGCTTTAGGTAAAATTTTCATTTGTCGTTACGGTTTTCTGTCTAAAAAAGAATTTAAAAAAAAAGTAATAATATGTATCACAAATTCTGATGTAAAAACAGGTTTATTCTCATATGAACTTTTCTATACTGGCCGAAATTTCTGTTTCCTGACCCTCAGGTTCGTTTAATGCGTATCCCATTTTTCGCTCGGTTTTTTTTATTATGCCTCTTAAAGTCTGAACTTCCCTGGGGGTTAGCCCTGCCCTTCCGAATATTCTCCGCAGCATCAGATAAGTTTTATCTTTTTTATGAGGGGGATAATCGATTTCCTCCAGTAGTTTTTCCATATGCTCGTATAAAAGCTGGAGATCAAACCCATCAGCAAGCGGACTGTTCCCTCCTTCCAGATCCGAGAGTTCGTAAAGCACCACTGCAACGGCGTGTGATAGATTCATAATCGGATATATTTCAGAAGTTGGAATCGTAAAAAGCATATCAAAACTTTTTAGCTCATCGTTCCGGAAACCTGTGTCTTCGCGCCCGAAAAGAATTGCAATCGTGCCGCTGCAATCTTTCAGTCTCTCTTTGAGCTCTCTGGAGGTATAGAGTGGAAGACGGACGTGTTCCCCGGTTTTCAGGCTTGCTACCCCTGTAGTTCCTATCCTCAGGTTTGCGCCTTTCACAGCTTCTTCAAGCGTTGAGACAATTCTTGCTCCTTCAAGGACATCTCTTGCATGAGATGACATGGCTCTTGCTTCTCCTTCAAGTTTACAGGGATTTACAAGCACCAGGTCATTATATCCAAAGTTCTTCATTGCTCTTGCAACAGATCCGACATTTCCCTGATACATGGGCTCTACAAGTACTATACGAATCTTAAGTGACAAATTTCTCAATCCTTTTTTAAAATCAGTTTTCAAGTGTGATTACATCTTCCATATAGACAGTCACACACATCCTGCAACCCGGGCAGTGAAGGGATCCTCTAAAACGCAGACTTTTCTTCAGTGTTTTTCTTCTATTGAATAAACCTTCGGGCCTTTAGGGTAGGCAGCCTTGCATTTCCCACAGCATGTACATTCTTCTCATCAATATATATTTTCATGCAGATTATTTTTCGTGTGTTTCGGTTTCATTGTGGTGTGCTTTGGTTTTATTTATGTTTTGGTCTTATTATGTTTCGGTCTTATTATGTTTCGGTCTTATTATGTTTTGGTCTTATTATGTTTTGGTCTTATTGTGGTTTATTTCTGTTTTATTGTCGTTTCTTTTTCCTATTTCAGTCCTTTCCTGTTTTAGCTTTTGCTTTTTTGGTTCTTCCTTCTTTGTAGTTTCTTCACTGTTTGAATTCAGAAATATTATTTCTCCTCACGTTACTCCCAAATATATTAGTCCTGAGTTCGATTAATCTTAAGTTCGATTAGTCTTAAGTTAGCTAATTAGATAGAAAGATGAAATCAAAAGATGAGATAGAAAGATCAAATCATAAGGTTCCGTTCTGATATTAACCTCAACTGTGGCTAAAACTTAAATTCAAAGAATACCCTATGTTTTAACTATAAAATTGATTTTTAAAAAAGAAATGGTGATTCAATGACTCTTGAAGAAATTCTAAAAAACACATTTAAAGGAGAGACTACTGAAGTTGGCTGGTATCTCGCAATGTCAAAGATTGCTGAGCGAGAAGGATTTCCGGATGTTGCGGTTTACCTCCGCCAGGTCGCCATGGACGAGGCCTGGCATGCCACCGAGGTAGCTGAAATCCTGGGACTTGTTAAAGAATCAACTCTTGAAAATCTGGAAATGATGTTTGAAGGAGAGAGTAAAGCCGAAATTGAAAAAGCTGAAGCTGCAGAATTAGCTAGGAAGGAAGGCAATACAAAAGCTGCTCTTTTCTTTGAAAAGGCATCTCTGGATGAAGCCAGGCATAAAGCAGGGCTTAACGGATTTCTGGAAAGGATGAGAAAACAGCAATAAGAAAAAAGGATCTTTTGATCCTTTTTTCATTTTAAGTTATAAGTTGACATTTTGAATTGCTAACTATTTTTTATCGCTAATTGCTCTGCTTGTTGTACTTAGGCTGGTTAATTTGCTCAAGATTTTAAAATTTTGTTACAACTCTGTGAATTATAGAAAGTTCTATGGTTCTATATTAAATTCAAGGTATTACACCAAACTCTAACTGTAATTTCCAGTTCTTTAGTGTATACCAGATTTGTAGTATTGTAACAAGTTATGTAGAGCTATAAAAAGCTGAATTATGTCATGCATACAGTTATTATATTATTTTGAGCAATATAGTTAGAGTCTGAAATCTTTTCCTGGATTCTAAATATATTTTAATCCGGAAAAGTGGTGGAATATCGGATTCTTCACCTTCTGTATGGGGGTCTAATTTCAGGGGGAGCTGAATCAGAACTTGCTGTATCTGCTAATTGATTCAGTAATTTATCGGCTCTGATCTATGAATTTAGCTTTTGCTTCCGATTTTCGACGCCAGTCTTAGGCTAAATAATGCTATCAAAATCTAAGGCGAGTAGCAATAAAATTGTGAAACAGACATCAAATCAAATAAATTTTGAAAATAAGTATTAAATTGAGCAAATTCAAAGTAAAGGCCAAGTTAAACAATCTTGAAGTAAATATGAATCAGTTAAGTTGGAGGAGTGTATAATATGGTAAGTCGTGAGTATGTGAAAGGGGATCTTCCCGAAAAAGCTGCAATTCTGCAAAGAGATGGCGAAACGTATGCAATTGCTCCCCATATTCCTGGGGGAATCGTATACCCGGAAACTCTTAGAAAAATAGCTGACATTGCAGAAAAGTATGGGGCTGCTGCCCTTAAGATTACCTCGGCCCAGAGGATTGCAATTGTAGGGTTAAAAGAAGAAGATCTGGATGCAGCATGGGGAGAGCTGAATCTAAAACCCGGAGCTGCTATCGGACTTTGTGTCCGCAGCGTTAAAATTTGCCCAGGCACTACATTTTGCAAGAGGGGCAAACAGGATTCAGTAGGGCTTGGATTAAAACTTGATGAAAAGTACCACGGGATGCAGCTTCCTTCCAAATTCAAAATGGGGGTTTCCGGCTGTCAGAATTCGTGTTCCGAACCTATGATAAAAGATATAGGGCTAATGGGTACAGCAAAAGGCTTTACTTTATCTGTCGGGGGCAGTGCAGGACCCCGTCCGAGACTTGGTAGCGTAGTGGCAAAAGACCTCACCGAAGAGCAGGCTCTGGATCTTGTTGAAAAAATAATCAACTTTTATAAGAAATATCCAAAGCCAAGAAGAATAGGAGAAGTTATTGACGAGATCGGGCTTGAGAAATTCAAAGAAGAAGTGGGATTGTAAAAAGCTCTCTTAATTTTCAGAGGCGCTTTTTACCTAAACCAATATTTCTCGATAAGCACTTTTTGAAAATGGTTGACCCTCAACCGTTGAGCCACAACTGTTGCTCCGTTTTATCACGCCGACCACGTTGTTGCTGGAGTTTTCGGTCAAGCCTTTTTTGAAAAGGGTTGTGCCACAACCGTTGCGCCGGTTTATTACGCCGATAGGGTTTGGGGACAGTTTCCTCAAACTCAAACGTTTCTCGAGTTTTCGGTCAAGCCTTTCTTGAAAAGGTTTGTGCCGCAACCGTTGCTCCGTTTTATCACGCCGACCACGTTGTTGCTAGGGTTTTCGCTCAAGCCTTTTTTGAAAAGGTTTGTACTTTACTTTCGCTTTTCCTGCAATTTTACTTTTTACTTTTTTGTCGCTTAATTTCTTATTTTACCGTCCAGAAGAATTCTATAAAATCTTTATATAATCCTTATATTATAATTTACATATTATTTCTTATACTTTCACTTTTTTCTTTCTTGCTTGATTACTTCCGCTCAACTCATTTTTTGCGACTCAGTGGGCTTTTAATCTATTGTTTAATAAAGATAATGTTTAAATATAATAGATACAAAGACTAACAGACTATACAAACCTTATGTAGACAGTCGCTATGGCTATCATTCTGTCTTTACTATCATTGATGTTCTGTAACATGACAATTGTAAAAGCAGTATTAATTTCCAGTTTTTGATCCATACATAGGAGGAATAACTATCAGTGAGGAAATGCTTTATTTTTCTGGGCTCTCGGATGTACTAAGGATGACGTTTGTCCAGATTATGATATTCAGCGCAATAGCTTTTGTGATTTTCTTATATGGTCTAATAAGTAACTTCCAGAAATGGGGGACAGGAGTCACAGGTTATGCTCTTGAGCCTCAGGAAGGAAAAAAAGGAAGTGCAATCACATTCTTAAAAACCTGGTGGAATCAGGTAACAGCAGAATCTCATCATCATGGAAAACCTATTCTGGAGATTCTTATACTTGATATCGTCTTCCAGAGGAGAATTCTCAAGAGAAGTCCTTTCCGCTGGATCATGCACTTATGTATTTTTGGGGGCTGGATGACCCTCTTTGCTCTGTCAGGGATGATGTTTGCAGTTGAAATGACCGAAAAGATCGGAATCGCACTCCCGTTCACCCCCGCAGAATTTAGAGATTTTCTCTCAATTCCGAACTATATCTTCGGGTATATCCTGCTTATCGGAGTTCTTGTAGCATTAGTAAGAAGACTGTTTGTCTCTGAAGTCAGGGAAGCTTCCATTATGTATGATTGGGTTTTGATCGGAATAGTTTTCTTAGTTACTATTTCCGGTTTCATCGCCGATGGAATTCGAACAGGCTTTATCTGGAGCTTTGGGCTTGATCCCTCAGTAGCACCACCGGCTGCTCTCTTCCATTCCATATTTTCCCTGCTCTTCTGTATCGCATTTATACCATACAGTAAATATATTCATGTAATCGCCATACCGCTTGCACTTCTTGCAAACAAAGGAGGCGAATAAAAAGATGGCAAAACGTACCCCTTCAATCGATACAAAGAATCTTACCGCAGTTCAGCTTATGGAGCTTGATGCCTGTGTTCGCTGCGGTGAGTGTGTAAAATGGTGTCCGACTTATGCCGCTTCCGGCGGGAAACCAGGATTGGCTCCAAGAGACAAGATCCTGCGCTGGAGGCAGTACATGAACAAGTCTTATGGACTTAAAGCAAAACTCTTTGGTCCACAGGAAATTCCTCAGTCAGAGCTTGAAGAATTTAAAGATGATGTCCATGGCTGTACCACATGCGGTGTTTGTGCAACAGTTTGTGAAGCAGGTATTAACACTGTGGAAATCTGGGAAGCTATAAGGACAAATCTTGTAAAGAAGGGTATAGGTCCTTATGGGAAGCAGAACGCATTCCCAAAACTTGTTGGTCAGTACCATAACCCTTACATGAAGGACCAAAAAGACAGACTTGCCTGGGTTCCCCCAGACGTAAAAATAGAAGACAAAGCAGAAATTGTCTATTTCACTGGCTGTACTGCAGGGTACAATCAGCTCGCTTTGGCCTTTGCAACATCACGTGTGCTTAACAAGCTGGGCATTAAGTTTACCATGCTTGGTGAAGAGGAATGGTGTTGTGGCTCAGCCCTTATCAGGACAGGTCAGGTGCATGTCAATGATGTGGCCCGTGAACTTGCAAGACACAATGTAGAGGCACTCCAGAAAAAGGGTGCTAAAAAGGTTCTGTTTGCATGTGCAGGCTGTTTCCGTGCTGCAAAGATCGACTGGCCCAGGCTTCTTGGCAAAGAATTGCCTTTTGAGGTTGTTCATATTACACAGTTCCTTGCAGACCTGATAAAAGAAGACAAGATTAAATGGGAAAAGCCTATCAACAAGACGATTACCTACCACGATCCCTGCCACCTTGGCCGCCACGTTGGCGTCTTTAATGCTCCCAGGTTTGTGCTTTCCCATATCCCGGGCGTTACGTTCGTTGAAATGGACAGGTCAAAGGAATTCCAGCGTTGCTGTGGAGCTGGCGGTGGTGTAAAAGCAGGAATGCCTGACCTTGCTGTGGCAATGGGAGAAGCCAGAGTTAAGGACGCTCTTGAAACCAATGCAGATATCCTCTCAAGTGCGTGCCCATTCTGTAAGAGGAACCTCTCGGATGGCCGTGATGCCCTCAAATCTGATATTGTTGTAGAAGACATCATCGAGCTGGTTGCAGAGGCTCTTGGCCTTAGTACCTCATAAGTGTAAAAAATGAAGGCTGGACTTCCAGCTTTCTTTATTCTCTTTTCTTTTCTCTTTTTATCATGTTTTATCTGAAATGATTTTGCAGATTCTAAAACATTTCATTGGTCATCGGTTAAGGTGTAAAATATCTTTCCTGCTCGTAAAATTATATTAATAAATTATATTAATTATTTAGGCTTGTTGTTTTGGTGGATATACTTTAGGGTCCTTTAAAATCAGTGTGCCAATTAAAGTTTCAAAATGCTTATTTCAGGTTATACGCATATAATTAGAGTTCCCCAAACAAAAATACACCACTAACATCAAAATTTTGAGATAATAACTAAAATTAAGCTTTAAAACGAAAAACTGAATGTAATAATAGCTTTATTTTTTAACAAACTTTATTTATTTGTAATTACGGCATTCGATAGCATTTTTCTTTTATACATAACTTAACCATAAAAACGGATTAATTAGTGAGTAAATAAGAAATTAAGAGCATATATTTCCTTTAAATATAACAAAAAAATTGTTTGCGTATGTATTTTACTTCGGGGGACAATGAGACAATATTTAATTTCAAAAATAAAGCTCATTAATCCTTAAAAAGCGGACCAATTTTTAAGAACCCTAATACTTATAATGTTCTCATAAAAACCAAATGGTCTTGAATCCTACTTTCGGCAGCAAGCACATTGGCAGCAAGTACATTCTTAACATACCAATATATTTGATTGTTAGTTATTCTAAATTCGTTTGAAAATAGTGATCATGCAAATTTGAGTTTTACTAAGATCTGTCGTTTTTTCCAATCTGTTATAAATATATATTAATAATGAAATAACCATCATTTAATAGTTTTTAATTTAAATTTAATTTATAAACTTTTCACTAAATCGATGTCAGTAGCGAAATTATATAAACTTTTACGTCTGCTTGTCGAACATCAGTTGAATCTAAAATCATATTATCCATAGGAAATGAAAATGAGATTTTTTTAATACTTAATTTATAAAAATAAACGAAGTATTTATATACAGTTATGCTACTTAAATTTTATACGTAATATTAGTCCATTTAAATTAATATTTACATGTTAAAAAATGGAAGACTAATATAATTTAATAGTATATCATAAAATTTAGATTTTTTCATATATTTATATTATATCTATTTTTTATATATACTAATTAGAATATCTGATTTTATATCGGAAAATGAGTATGTGATTCTCTAAAATTTGTAGAAAAAGGTGAATCAAATAGAAAAGGAGATAGGCATGAAAGAAAAGAATATAACAAAAAATAGAGCAATAACCGTTACCGGGCTCCTTATTTTACTTCTGGTAATAGGTTCATCGATTGCGGCGGCAGCCACACCTACCGCGAATTTTATTGGGTACGTAGACGGTGTTCATCCTAGTATTGGTCCCATAACGGCTTATGCTAATCAAGAAATAACATTTACTGACAAGAGTACAGAAAATCCAACTGACTGGGCATGGGACTTTGGAGATGGAACTCCTGCTGCACCCACGCAAAATACTGCGCACCCATACACTAAAGAAGGAGTTTACACAGTAAAGCTCACAGTAACCAATCCAGACGGACAAGATACACTTCTAAGATCCAATTACGTAACTGTGGTCAAAGGTGCTGATTTTTCGGCATCCACGTATTCCGGAAACAAACCATTAGAAGTCAAATTTACTGACCTCACTGAAGGAAACCATAGTTGTTACTGGGATTTTGGAGACGGCATACATGCAAAAGGTTCTTCTAACCCTACCCATACATACACTGAAGTCGGAACATATCATGTTAGCTTAACGGTAAAAAGTCTCTACGGTACGAGTACCTTGACAAAAGATATAAAAGTTACACAGCTTCCTGAAGCAAACTTTACCGCGTCCCCAACTTCAGGAAATGCTCCACTTAATGTAACATTTACTGACAACAGTACAGGATCACCTACTTCATGGGTATGGGACTTTGGAGACGGAACCATAGTAAAAGCTACAAATGGTCAGAGTCAGTCTCATATTTATTCAACACCAGGTGATTACACAGTAAAGCTTACAGTAAGCAACGATGGTGGAAAGACTACAGATGAAGAGACAACTCACATACATGTAGGTGTAGGTGCTGACTTTTCCGTGGACAAAAATTCAGGAAATGCTCCTCTAACAGTTAAATTTACTGACAAAAGTACCGGGGATATTACAAAGTGGGAATGGAACTTTGGAGACGGAACAAGTTCGAAACTAACTCAGAATCCTGTACATACATATAAAAACCCGGGAATCTATAATGCTAGCCTGAAAATAACCTGTATAGACAAGTCTACTAAGGCTGTGTCTACTTCAACTAAGGTTGTCCAAATAACTGTTACAGAACTTGTTGCAGACTTCACCATGGATAACAATGGTGTAGGTTATGCCCCGCTCTGGGTCCACTTTAATGATGCATCTAAAGGTGCAACAGCATGGAATTGGGACTTTGGAGATGGAACAACTTCAACCAAGCAGAGTCCAATACACCAGTATACAAAGGACGGAACCTATACTGTTACCTTAAAAGTAAGCAATGCTAATGGTGGTGGACTTTATGAGTCAAAGACTGCCACAGTAGGTGTTGCACCACAAAAAACTCCTGATGCAGACTTTGATAGTAATGTCTCAAGTGGTATCGCTCCCCTTGATGTCAAGTTTACAGACAAGAGTACCAACAGTCCAACCGACTGGGTATGGAACTTTGGAGATGGAGCTACTTCAACCGATCATAACCCAGTACATACTTACAAAGCAGGAGGCACCTATAAGGTTACACTTACAGCAAGCAATGCATTTGGATCCGATTCTGTTGCAGATTATATCACTGTGAAAGATTCCGTAAAGCTGGCTGCTGATTTTTCCGCGAACACAGCATATGCTCCACTAACAGTTGCCTTTACTGATAAGAGTACAGGAAATCCAACTAAGTGGGCATGGAATTTCGGAGATAACTCAGCACGGGTAAAAACTCAGAATCCAACGCATAAGTATTCCAAAGGTGGAACCTATACCGTTAAATTGATAGTAACTAACGCAGCAGGTGCTACATCCTCTAAGTTTGTTAAAATAGTTGTTCCAAAAGTGGTAAAACCTGTTGCTAGCTTCACCGCATCACCAACCTCAGGAAAAGCTCCACTAACAGTTACTTTTACAGACACGAGTCTAAACACGCCTACTTCGTGGAGATGGGTTTTTGGAGATGGAAAAGTTTCAACCGAGCAGAATCCAACGCATAAGTATACCAAAGCAGGGACTTATAAGGTTAAACTTACAGTAAGCAATGCGGCAGGTACGAAGACATTAACGAAACCTGGGTATATTGTAGTATCCTAATAAGTTCAAGTGAAATATCCAATAAGCTAAAACGAAAAAAAGTTTAAGGTTAAATGAGGGGTGGGGGAATTTTTTTAATTTTTCCTTGTTAACCGGCTTTGGATATGGATAAATTGTGTAATTGAATTCAAAATTTGTGTGAGTGTGCCTGCATTGTAGGAGTTTTAAAAATAGTTAAGCGCTTTTATTAAGTTCGTCTGAGGGGCTCACATGCCGATATTAAGAAAATACCAACTAAAAAATTTAGTTTACAAATTTACTAGTGCTTCGATTCCAAAATTAATTCCTTATTTTCTGGAAAAAATCCATGTTCTTCGAATCGATTCAAAAGTCAAGTTTTATGAATCTACTTCGGAATCGCAGTACTAGTGTCATGAAAATTTAGTTATTGGTAATCTAATTAGCTCAAAATCGTTGTATACTGGTGAGAAGCTACCAAGATTATGCTCAACAACTAAATTGCCAAGACACTAGTGATATAAATTAATTTTGCAGCTAATCGAAGCACCAATAAAGCTGCTAAATATGAAAAATTTATAGAAAGCCCACAGTTAAAAAAGGTCTTTTTTACAAGTTAAAGAGAAAATTCACAAAATCCAAGCTTCACTTAAAAAAGGTCTTTTTTACAAGTTAAAGAGAAAATTCACAAAATCCAAGCTTCACTTTTATTTCTTATTAACATTCCCAAGTTATCCAATTATTATAAAACTTAAACTTAAAGGAGAAAGATTCAGAATGTAATATGTAATTTTAGTTCCGCATTTTTAAGCACATAGATGTCGCCTGATATCGACACATGTACTTAAATTTAAGCACATCATATTCAAGATAAGATCTTTAAATCGAAATCATCTGACCTCATATATGTACGGAAAAGCATATATGCGCCTAAAAAGGCGGAGTTAGGATGTAAATAAGTTTTAATTATTTACATTTTTTATATGAAAAATAAGCAAAGATAAGGAGTAAGATAATGAAAATTAACAAAAAGCTATATTCAGTAGCCTTAGTGTCAGTGACTCTGGTTTTATATTTAACTATCGTTTCGTCCACGGCATTGGCAGATACTGAGCAAACTGCTTCATCTGCGGGGGCATATGCATACATTACAAATTATGATGATCAAACTGTTTCTGTAATTGACACAGTAACAAATACTGTTACGGACACCGTGCCTGTAGGAAGAGATCCTTATGGAATTGCAGTTAGTCCAGATGGAACAAAGGCATATGTTACGAATCAAGCCATAAATACTGTCTCTATAATTGATATACCCACAAAAAAGGTTACATCTCAGGTGAAGGTAGGAAATTATCCATGGGGAATTGCAGTTAACCCGGCAGGAACAAAGGTATATGTGGCGAACTGTGACAGTAATACTGTCTCTGTAATTGACACAGCTACAAACACTGTAAAAGCCACCGTGCCTGTAGGAAAATGGCCTGCAGGAGTTGCAGTTAATCCATCAGGAACAAAGGTATACGTGACAAATATTCTCAGCAACGATCTATCTGTAATTGACACAGCTACAAACGCTGTAAAAACCACTGTTTCTCTAGGAAGCAATCCTGAGGGAGTTTCAGTCAGCTCATATGAAAAAAAGGTATACGTGACAAAAGCTACTGTTTCTCTAGGAAACAATCCTGAGGGAGTTTCAGTCAGTCCAGATGAAAAACATATATATGTGACAAACCGCGGTAGCAGCACTGTTTCTGTAATTGACACAGCAAAAAATACTGTTACAGCTACTATACCTGTAGGAGGATATCCTCAGGGAATAACGGTTACTCCGAACGGAAAATATGTATATGTGACAAATGGCGGCAGTAACACTGTCTCTGTGATTGACACCGCAAAAAATAAGGTTACAGCCACGGTGTCTGTAGGGAACTATCCTTTGGGAGTTGCAGTTAGCCTGGATGGAAAAAAAGTATATGTGACAAATGGAGACAGCAACACTGTTTCTATAATTGACACAGCAAAAAATAAGGTTACAGCCAATGTTTCTGTAGGAAGTAGACCTATCGCTTTCGGGCAGTTTATAGTTTCATCGACATCAGAACCTCCTATCGCAAGCTTCAGCAGTAATGTTACAAAGGGTTATGCTCCTCTTTCAGTTAAGTTTATAGACAATTCACAAAATGCAATTGGATGGAGCTGGAAATTTGGAGACGGAGATACTTCAACTGATCCGAGTCCAGTGCATACTTATTCAGCACCAGGAACTTATACAGTAACGCTCACAGTAACCAATGCAGCCGGAAAAGATACAGAAGAGGATTATATAACTGTAAATTCTGGACCCGATCTCACAAAACCTGTTGCTAATTTTTCGGCATCTCCTGTTTCCGGAGACAAGCCACTTAAAGTCGATTTTACTGACACCAGCACAGGAAATATAAATTCATGGTACTGGGAATTTGGAGACGGCGTGCATTCAAATGCTAGGAACCCTACCCATACATACGGAGCATATGGAAGTTATACTGTTAGCTTAAGAGTGATGAATACATCAACGGGATCACAGAACACAACAATAAAATCTCAATACATAAATGTTATAGCGCCTCTTGTTGCAGACTTCGCCACGAATGTCACAACTGGCAGTGCTCCACTTTCTGTCCAGTTTACAGACAAAAGTAGCGGAAAACCAACCTCGTGGTTCTGGAACTTTGGAGACGGAGCTACTTCAACAGAGAAAAATCCAAAGCATACTTACTCTAAAGCAGGAAAATATACAGTATCATTCACAGTAACTAATGCATTTGGAAAAGATACGGATGAAGAGACAGATTATATCGCTGTGACACCTCCCAAAAAGTTGGTTGCTGATTTTTCCGCGAACACATCATATGCTCCACTAACAGTTGCCTTTACTGATAAGAGTACAGGAAATCCAACTAAATGGGCGTGGGATTTTGGAGATAAGTCAATAAGGGTAAAAACTCAGAATCCAACGCATAAGTATTCCAAAGGTGGAACCTATACCGTTAAATTGACAGTAACTAACGCAGCAGGTACTACAGCCTCCAAGTCTGTCAAAATAGTTGTTCCAAAAGTGGTAAAACCTGTTGCTAACTTCACCGCATCTCCGACCTCAGGAAAAGCTCCACTAACAGTTACTTTTACAGACACGAGTCTAAATACGCCTACTTCGTGGAGATGGGTTTTTGGAGACGGAAAAATCTCAACCGTGCAGAATCCTGTGCACAAGTACACTAAAGCAGGGACTTATAAGGTTAAACTTACAGCAACAAATGCAGCAGGTAGTTCCACAGTATCGAGATATGGGTATATTGTGGTTTCCTAATAAGTTCAAGTGAAATATCTAAGTAGGCTAAAACGAAAAAAAGTTTAAGGTTAATGAGGAGTGGGGGAATTTTTTTAAGTTTTCCTTGTTAACCGGCTTTGGATATGGACAAATTATGTAATTATATATAAAATTTATGTGAGTGTGTCTGCATTGTAGGAGTTTTATTAAAAATAGTAACCTGAGTTCCCAAATTTTAAGCGCATACACTTAATTCTGCAAACATATAAAGTCAGTATATTGTAGTTTTGAAATTGGAACTTCTAATTTATGTGCTTAAGCTTAAGCGCATACTCAGATATCAGGAGACGTTTATGCGCCTAAAAATGCGGAACTTAGGTAGTAAGCGCTTTTATTAGTTCGCCTGAGGGGCTCACATGCCGAAATTAAGAAATACCAACTAAAAAATTTAGTTTACAAATTTACTAGTAATGTAAATTAATTTTGCAGCTAATCGAAGCACCAATAAAACTGTTAAATATGAAAAATTTATAGAAAGCCCGCAGTTAAAAAAGGTCTTTTTTACAAGTTAAAGAGAAAATTCACAAAATCCAAGCTTCACTTTTATTTCTTATTAACATTCCCAAGTTATCCAATTATTATAAAACTTAAACTTAAAGGAGAAAGATTCAG
>Ga0183095_11089_pt1 | contig 33404 bp, 28 predicted proteins | sample BioMet4_FD_130346 | JGI IMG/M metagenome (GOLD analysis project Ga0183095, IMG submission 130346) | Microbial communities from bioreactor (seeded with sewage sludge) at LBNL, California, USA - Biofuel metagenome 4 (v2) (version 3) | ecosystem: Engineered > Bioreactor > Anaerobic > Unclassified ...
CGGCGATCATTCGGATTGAAGTAAGCGATGGGATTTGTCCTCCTTTAAGCGATAAAAATAGCGCGACAATTCGCGCCATTACCTGAAGATACTTAGTTTTATTCTAGGTAGCTTAGGCCCATTCCCAAGGGGAGTCGGGCGAGTTCTGGTGCGAACTGCTTTCTACGTTTATCGACATGACTATTATCCACGCGCGTAAGCCTGAGTCAAGTTTTTCGTCGTTTTTTGGTGAAAATCGTCATTTTTCTCTTTTCTATGCGAGCGTAAGAGGTGACCAAAAGGGCAAAGAAAGCTATGATGGAAGCAATCATTTATGGAATTTAAAACATTGCTAGAAGACGATATCGAGATCATTCGAAGCTTTTTGCCCTACGCTAAGAATCGCTTTTGCGATTACACGCTTGGCAACATTTTTATGTGGCGTAAGCAAAACGAAACCGCATACGCGATTATCGATAATACTTTAATTGTAAAACAAGAATACGAAGCGCATAAATACGCTTTTCTATTTCCGGTCGGAGAACACGTGGAAGCAGCGCTCGATGCGATTGATGACGACTGTTTGTCTCGTCACGAACTTCCAGCCTATTTTGCCTGCGGCGAAAACGAACACGCCCTTTTGATGAAACATTATTGCCATTTCCATTGCCTAAGCGATCGGGGATGGAGCGATTATCTTTATCTCTTAAGCGATCTCCGGGATCTTCCAGGAAAGAAATACGATTCAAAGCGCCACAATGCCCACCGGTTTTGGAAGGATAATCCCCAGGCAGAATTCCATTGGCTGAAAAAGGAAGATCTACCGTTATTTGATGCCTTTGAAGCGGCTTACTTATTGGGCAATTCCGGGCGGGATATTTCCAAAGAAGAATTCCTTTACGCCCGCGAAATGCTGACTAAATTTGAAATTATCCCTGCAAAAGTCGGTTACTTTATTTTAGACGGGAAAGTTATTGGCTTCACTTTAGGGGAGGTTCGAGGCGATACGGTTTACCTTCATGTCGAGAAAGCTCTTCGCTCGTACAATGGCATTTACCAAGCTTTGGAAAGCCGTTATCTTGCCGAATTTTCACCGGAGGTTATCTATGTTAACCGTGAGGAAGATGATAACAATCTCGGTCTTCGCGAAGCCAAGCTTCAACTTCATCCTTCTGAGATTCTAGATAAATGCTTTTTTGAAGTTCTTTCGCCAATCGATCTCGTGAAAAACTTGCCCGTCCTCAAAGGCGAACTTGTCACCCTCGCTCCTCTAGCGGAGAGCGAACATGAAGCTTGGGCAGAACTGAACCGGGATAAAGAACTGAACCGTTATTGGGGCTATGATTATCGTTACGATTTACCAGAAGGCGTTCAACCCGATGCAGACTACTTTGCCCATGATCTCGCCAAAGACTTTCTCAACAAGAACGGAATCTCATTTTTTATTCACGACCAGACGGGCCAATTCCTTGGCGAAGCAACTCTTTGGAATTTTTCCAATGATAGCGGCGCCGAAGTTGGCATCCGTTTGAAGAAGGAAGCTCAAAAGCATGGCTATGCTCAAGAGGCGGTGAAGTTGCTTCTTGGCTACGCCCAGAATACTTTGGGTCTTCGCTATCTCATCTATGAGTCCTTTTTGGAAAATGCGCCCTCGATTGCTTTGGCGAAGAAGATGGGCTTCGTCGATGTCTACCAAGACCGTCTCAAACGTCATTTTCGCAAAGCCCTTTGACCCCACTTTACCGAAGAATCATTCTTCGTTAAAAAGAAAACCAGGGGGTTTCGCAAGGCACTAGCAACTCTATCTTGCCGAAAAGATTCAGCCACATCTAAGTAGATTCGTGATGATGAAGAAATACGATTTTTCCATTCGTTATCAAAAGATGCTCCACTAATTTGCTTTTTTTCGTAAAAAAGGCTATTAATTAATAAGAAGAAAAAGGAATGGCTTTAGGAGATCAAGAGAACATGCCTTTGCGCTATGCGGTTTATGACACGTCGATCGGCGATGTTACACTCATCGCCAACGACAAAGCGTTGACGGGAATGATTATTGGTGCCGTTGATCCTCAAGGAGCAATCAATGAGGAGAACGCCGTTCTTTATGATGCGATTATCGAACTCAATCAATTCTTCTTCCGGCAGCGGAAGACCTTTGATTTGAAGCTGCAGCCCGAAGGCACTGATTTCGAAAAGAAAGTTTGGGCCTTCGTCCAGACGATTCCTTATGGCAAAACGATGACTTACGAAGAAGTGGCGATTGGCATTGGCGAGCCCAATGGCGAACGTTCCGTGGGCGCCGCGCTCAATCACAACCCGATTCCGGTCTTTATTCCTTGCCACCGGGTTATTGGCAAGAATGGCTCGTTAACAGGCTACATTGGCGGCTTGGAGCTTAAGAAGTGGATTCTTACGATGGAAAAGCAATACGCCAATAAAGAATTCCATCCTGGAAACTACGAAGATCCGACGTGATCGGTCTTGACTTATTCTTTTCAAAGATTCGCGGGGGCTTTGTCCCCGCTTTTTTGTGGAGAAAATAAAAATAAAATCCCGGTCAGGAACCCGGGATTTTATGTTTTTCTATTCCAAGGGATGGAATACTGTTGGTGAGAAGGAGGTAACCATCTTGAAGAAAGAGGTGGTTAGTGGCAAGGAGCTCAATTCTTAGGATTGGGAGGTTGCCCTGCGGGAGTCCCCGCATTCTAAATCGGCTTAGGCAAGGATCGCGGTGAGATAAAAGCCGATAAATCCGGCAACAACGGCCAAGACCACGAATACTTCTGTTAAAACTCTGGTTTTCATCTTGCTGTAATTCCTTTCAACACCGATACTTTAAAGGTTAACAAAAGGATAAACAATAGTTAGCACTAACTCATTTCTTTACAATTAAAAATGCATAAATATTTCGATGCCATCGGAAGAAATTTAAAATAGAAAATAGGTTAATATTAAAGCAACTGCTTTGAAAATATTATAGTGAGCACTATGGTGAATTAAAAAGCAATCACTGGGAGAAGAATAAAGTGATTACTATCCGAAGAATAAATGGAAGAAGAAGAGGAAACGGATCAAAGGTGCTTTTGGAGTCTTTTGAAGATAAACGAGAGGAAGGAAAAGGGAGAAGACAGGGGTTGGAGAAGGAGAAGAAAAGCAGAAACTTGAAATTAACACGGGTGCGGATTGAGGAATTCAAATTGTAAAATTATGAGTTATCATTTATTTAATTAGATAGTAAGTGCTAGCTTATTTTAAATCAGGATTAAATTGACATAAAAAAGTAAGCACTCACTCTTATCTTTACGAAGAAATTTCTTCTTTTTTACGAGATTTTGTCGATGATGTTTATCTTTCTCAAACAAAAGAAAAAGCCATCGCTTGATTAAGCGGTGGCTTCTTATTCAAAACTAAAGAATTAATAACGGGCTTTCGTATCGATCGATTTACGGATGAGTTTAACGAACTCTTCTAACGGAATCGTGACTTGCTTTTCATCACCGAAGACACGGTAAGTTACGCTGCGATTCTCTTTCTCTTTATCACCGACAACTAGAGTGAAGGGGATCTTCTGAACTTGGGAGTTCCGTAAGCGATAGCCGAGTTTTTCGTTCGAATCATCCAAGGAGCAACGGACGTCGGCTTTCTTAAGGGTGTCTTGAACTTCTTTGGCATATTCGCCATGGACTTCGGCGTTGACCGGGAGGACGTTGCACTGAACCGGAGCAAGCCAAGTCGGGAAGGCGCCGCCATAGTTTTCGGTAATGACGCCGATGAAGCGCTCGACCGAGCCAAAGACGACGCGGTGGAGCATCACAGGCTCAACCTTTTCGCCCTTCTCATCAATGTAGAAGCAGCCAAAGCGGTGGGGCAAGTTGACATCGAGCTGAATGGTGCCGCATTGCCAAGTCCGACCCATCGAATCTTTGAGTTTGAAGTCGAGTTTCGGACCATAGAAAGCGCCGTCGCCCGGGTTGATTTCATAGGTGTGACCCGAATCTTTGCAGGCTTTCGCGAGCGCCGCTTCGGATTTATCCCAGAATTCGACCGTGCCGATATAATCTTTCTCTGGACGGGTCGAGAGAACGATGTGATAGGAAAGGCCAAAGACGTTATAAACCTCATCGAAGAGGGCCATGATGGCTTTGACTTCGCTCTCGATTTGGTCAGGGCGGATCATGATGTGGGCATCATCTTGAGTAAAAGCCCGGACCCGGAAGAGACCATTAAGTGCGCCAGAAGCTTCGTGCCGATGGACGTGGCCGAGTTCAGCGTAGCGTAAAGGAAGATCTTTGTAGGAGTGGATATCGTTCTTATAGACGAGAATCGCGCCAGGGCAGTTCATCGGTTTAATGGCGAAATCCTTGCCATCGATCTTGGTGGTGTACATATTCTCTTTGTAGTGCTCCCAGTGTCCGGAAGTCTCCCAAAGTTCACGGGAAAGAATCGTCGGGGTTTCAACCTCGAGATAGCCATGATCCCGATGGATTTTATGCCAATAATCCAAGAGCGAATTCTTGAGAATCATGCCATTCGGTAAGAAGAACGGGAAGCCAGGTCCATAATCGGAAATGAAGAAGAGGCCGAGGTCTTTGCCGAGTTTGCGGTGATCGTTCGCCCTGCGTTTTTCGAGGTTGGCCAAATGCTCTTTAAGAGCCTCTTCGCTCCACCAAGAAGTGCCATAAATACGGGTCAATTGCTTATTCGCGGAATCGCCACGCCAATAGGCACCAGCGACCGAGAGAAGCTTGAAATGTTTGATGTATCCGGTAGACGGAACGTGAGGCCCGCGGCAGAAATCAGTGAAATCACCTTGTTCATAGATCGAGATGAGCTCATTTTCGTGCTCTTTGATCAGCTCTTGTTTGTACGGGTTATTGGCGAAAATTTTCTTCGCCTCTTCCGCGCTGACTTCTTTGCGGATAAAAGGAATATTCTCTTTCGCGAGTTTCTTCATTTCATCCTCGATCTTGGCAAAATCGGCTTCGGTAATCACTTGATCGCCGAAATCCACATCGTAGTAATAGCCTTCTTCGATTGCCGGACCAAATCCGAATTTCGCATTCGGATAGAGGTGGATGATCGCCTGGGCCATCAAATGCGAAGTCGAGTGATTGAGCAATTCAAACGCTTCGGGGGAATCTTCGTTGATAAAGGAGATCTCTTCGCCTTCTTTAAGGACGTCTCTCATGTCTTTGAGCTCATTGCCAACTTTAAAGGCGACATCCTTGCTCTTATTAGCGGCATCGAGTTCTTTTGCCGCATCGAATCCGTTCGCACCGTCTTTGATTTCAACGGTTTTTCCACAATAGACAACTTTCATAGTTCGGAACCTTTCTGGGCGTAAAAATAAAACGCCCTTATTTCGTAAGGACGCTTCCGCGCGGTACCACCTTAGTTCAGGATAACCCTGCTCTTTCCTGCCTTAACGCGGCTGGGAGACGCTTAACTCTTCGCTAAGGGCTCGGGAGTGGTACTCCATAGGCTTATAGGCCTTTGAGCATGTCTCCTTCAACGCTGCCTCTATTCTAGGTGGCTTTCTTCGCGAGTCAAGAAAAACACGCTCAAGTTCTTTCGAATGCTTGAGCGTGTTCTTGTTCGTGAGAGAAACTTGCCTTATTTGAGGTCCCGTTTTACGAAAGCGCGGCCGCCAAGGAAGCCCATGGCACCGATCAAGATGAGGGAACTGCCCGCGGTTTTCAGGCAAAGCGCCAAGGTTCGTCCCGCGTGGAACACGGTGTTGATAACATCGTAGCCATGGCTTCGATCATTGGTGAAAGTCGCATAATAGTCGGCGCCAAAGCCATTAAACTGGCCCATTTGATAGGATACGAGCCATTCACGGAGCTGGTAGTAAGAATTCGCGTTGAAATAGCCAAGGCCATAGACGATGATCCCGATGAGGGCAGCGACTTCAAACGTGGCGTAAAGAAGACCGAAGGCGCCCCAGGAGTTCGGAATGATGAAAGACCAAGCACAAGCAAGAACGGCAAGCGAGATGTAGATGAGGAGTTCCATGAAGAAGGAAACACAGAAAACCCCGGCGGGATTGGGATTATAAGTCACGCCGCCAACAGAAGCCGCAAATTGATTATCGATGAAGGCGGGAATGCGCATAATGCTGCCCAAAGACCAAATGGTGGCTTCCCAAGTCACGACGATGCCGAGGGCGATCAAAAAAGCGGTTAATTGAGCGACAAGATAGATTTGAATCCGGCCATGACCAGCAAGAATTTGGTTTCGGAAAGTCCGATTTTGCCAGTCTTTTCCGATGAAGAAGCAAATAACCATTAATCCAAAGAAGCCCAAGGGCAAGAAGCTTCCAACGCTACTGGTCGCTGCATTTGTGATGAGCGCGGTCCCACTCGTGCCACTCAAAGTCGAAAAGGCGCCAGGAACGGAAAAACAAAAGAGAGCAATCTGCGAAAGGGAAAGGACGGAAGTCGCCGTGCCAGAATTGGCTTTGGTCGCTTGGGCATTGAGTTCAGCGATGACGAGAACGGCGATAATACCAATCAAAGCAATCGCGCCATAAATGATGTAGACCATTTTGGTGTGGTAGAGGCGGAATAGATACATCTTAAAAAGATCCAGCATGGTGGTGGGATGCATCTTGCCCCGGCTGAGTTCGCCAACGAAAGCGGCCTTCTCTGAATGTTGCTCCAGGGTCGTTTTTTCTTTGTTCTGTTCCATTAGATGTTCCCTCCCTTCGCGTCAAAGACCCGATCGGCGGCGGAAGTGACCAGATTCATGAAATAGTCCTCGAGCGAGTTTTCTTCTTCTTTCATACCGATGAGATGAATTTTCGCATCGGAAAGGAGGTTGAGGACGTCAGCGCTATTGATGACGCCATGGACATTGAGGGAATCTTTGATGAACTCGACGTCGAAGTTCTTATTCTTCAAAAGCTGATAGGCGGCGCTATTGTCACTCGTCTGGATGATGAGAACTTTGCCCACCTTGGCTTCCAGTTCGTCCGAGGTGATTTGCTGGACGATAACTCCGCGGTCGATAAAGACGTAAGAAGAGGCGAATTTCGAAAGTTCGCTCAAGATGTGCGAGGAGATCATCATCGTCACGCCTTTTTCCTTATTAAGACGTAAGAGAAGCTCCCGGATTTGGCGAATGCCTTCCGGATCGAGGCCGTTGGTCGGCTCATCGAGCACCATGAGTTCCGGCTCGCCAACCATCGACATCGCAATGCCGACCCTTTGGCGCATGCCTAAGGAATAGTCTTTGACTTTGCGCTTATCGTGATAGGCTTCGTCGAGTCCGACGAACTCGAGTTTGTCACGGATGTAGCCATCCATCGGGTTCTCTACGCCCATGAGGATGCAGCGTGTCATCAAGTTCTCGGTCGCGGTCATGTTGTTATAGAGGGCTGGTTGTTCGACCATCGCAGCGACTTTGGCGAGGTTTTTGGTTACGCCTTTGGCATCGCTAGCTCCGAAAAGCGAAAAGGTGCCGCTCGTGGGATGGGCGACGCCAGTAATGACACGAATCAAAGTGGTTTTGCCCGCGCCGTTTTTGCCCACAAGGCCAATTAGATCGCCTCGGTGAATATCGAAAGAAACGTCATTGAGAGCGAGACAGCCTTTATAACGTTTGGAAAGGTGTTTCGCTTCGACAATCAATTCGGCCGGGTTATTGCGGACGCCCGGAGAAATGATGAATTCGTTTTGAATTGCTTCATCCATAGATGATGATTCCCCTTGTTCTCGGTTCATTATAAAAGGGATTGACCCCAAAAGGAAGACAACTGTCAGTTGTATAAAGATTTCGTCAACGAAAAAGGCCCCTTTCGGAGCCTTTTCGTATCGTCAAGAAGTTCAAAAAGCATTACATCGCTTTCTTATTCTTCTTGTGTTTCTTGCCTTCAACCGGAGCCTGAGCCGCCGGAGCAGTAGTGCCCTGAACGTTGGTAACCGGAGTATCCTGATTATCCATAATTTTTCTCCTTTCGCGATGATTAATAATACGTTTTTTAAAAGTGTCAAGTTTATGGGGGTAACAATCGTTAAAAACAATTAGAAACATCGTAACTAAGGAAATAAGTAAATAAATGTAAATTACACTTTTTCACCTTTTCCCCCGAAGAAAAGCCTCTTTTTTAAAATTTTGGTGCCCTTTTTTGGGCTTTTTGATGATCAAAAAAAGACGGAATTTGAATTCCGCCTTTTAACAAAGTCATCAATGTCTCACTTGCTTCTTTGAAAGCCGAGCACCGCCGCGCCGACGAGACCCGCCTCTTGTCCGCAGCCGCAGAGTTCGAGATGGCAGTGGGGCGCCGCCCGTTTGAGATCGTCAAAGAAAATCGGCGCGCTCTTCATAACCCCGCCGGTCAGGGTAAACACTTCCGGAGTAAAAGCGTCATAGATCATTTCGAGCCAATCGGCGACCAGCTTGATCCAATCCTTATAGACGGAAAGGGCCAAGGGATTCTTATTCTTCACAAGTTCAAAGAACTGCCGGGCATCGATGATCTCCAATCCGTTCATATCGGCTAAGCGCCGTAAACCGACGCCCGAGGCCATATGTTCGAATTCGTGAACCTCGCCGTGATAAGCGGTCATGGTATGGCCGGCTTCATAGGAGGAGTTACGAAGTTCTCCGCCAATCGTGAGGGCACCGCCGACCCCGGTCGAAATCGTGACGAAATAGAGCGATTTGGCCTTTTTGAAAGGGCCAACGTTCGCTTCGGCTAGCGCCGCGACTTCCGCGTCATTAATGACGTAGGCAGGGAGTTTGAATTCTTTCGAAAGATAAGACGCTAAAGGCACGTTATCGATGTGGATGTTCGGGAGAGCGTAGATGAAGCCATCGTAGCGGACTCGTCCGGGCACGCCCATCGCCAAAGCGACGACATCGTCGAACGAAGGAATGGCTTCAAGAATCGTCTTTTTGACGTTGGCTAAAAACAAAGCCGTATTGCCAACGACCGTCGGCTCGATCTTCACCGATTCAATTTCGTATTTCTCGTTAATCAGGGCGACCCGGGTATTGGTGCCGCCGATATCGAGGGCTATGATTTTTTTCATTAATCGAGATCCTTAATTTGGTTCACGTTCACGATGCGCATGAAGTTGGTCTTGCCTGCGCCAGTGGGGGTGCCGCCAGCGATGATGATCGGCGAACCCGGGGCGATGCCCAAGTCACGGGCGATCTTCAACGCTAAGACTTCCATCTCTTCGATGAAGTCCGGCATCGAGGTCTTGATCAAAACCGAATAGACGCCCCAAAGCCAACCGCCCGCTAAGCAGGTCTTGCGATTGTTGGTGACCGAAATGATCGGGCAGCAAGGACGGGCTTTCGAAATTCGTTTGGTAGAATTGCCCGTCTGAGTGAAGTTCACGATGAGCTTCGCCCCAATGAGCAAGGCGGTATTGGCGATCGAGTTTGCGATCGCGTCGTTAATCGTATGTTCAGAGGTATCAAAGGCTTGGCGAGCTAAACTCTCGTAGGGGAGCTCCCGTTCCATGGCGGCGGAAATCGCCGCTTGCATCTGAACGGATTCCACCGGGTAAAGACCCGAAGCACTTTCGCCCGAAAGCATGACGCAGTCGCTACTTTCATCAATCGCAGTAGCAACGTCGCTCACTTCAGCGCGGGTGGGGCGCGGATGAGAAGTCATCGAATCGAGCATCTGAGTCGCGGTGATGACGGGTTTGCCATATTGGCGGCAAAGCCGAATGATCTTGCGCTGGACGAGCGGGACTTCCTCGGGTGGGATTTCATCGCCTAAATCGCCGCGGGCGACCATGATGCCATCCGCTGTCTTGACGATGTCTTCAATTTTTTCAACCCCCTCGGGGTTCTCGATTTTGGCAAAAATGGGGATGACCTTGCCATATTTGGCGAGGACGTCCCGAATCGCTTGAATGTCTTCGGGCCGGCGGCAGAAAGAAGCGAAAATCGCATCCATGTCGTGTTCGGCGCCGAATTGCAGGTCTTTTTCATCTTGTTCCGAAATATAGGGCATCGAAAGGCGCGACATCGGAACGTTCATGCCTTTCTGATCTTTGATGTAGTGGTCGTTCTGAGCCTGGACAACGATTTCTTTCGTGCTCTCATCTTTCTCGATGACTTTCATTTCGAGATTGCCATCGTCGATCAGGATGATGTCGCCGACTTTGACGTCATCGTAGAGCCCAGTGTAGGTGCAATAGAACTTCTCACTGTTGCCTTTCATCGGGGTCTTGGTGATGCGCATGACCTGGCCTTTTTTGACCGGGACTTGCCCATTTTCCATATAACCCGTCCGAATTTCGGGTCCTTTGGTATCCAAAGCGACGGGGATATAAATCCCGTACTTCTTCTCGAAGGAACGAGCAATATCGATCTTGGCGAGTTGCTCTTCATGGGTGCCATGCGAGAAGTTGACCCGCATGACGTTCATGCCCGCTTGATAAAGCTTATAAATCATCTCGGGGGTATCCGAAGCCGGCCCGATGGTGCAGACAATCTTCGTCTTTTTCTTGGTGATGAGTTCCATAGCCTTTTCCTCTTATTTGAGTAAATCGATGAGGCGAAGCATGCTTACGTGCTTATCGCGCGGTAGGGTTAAGGCTTCGTAGATGTCGTAATCGACGATCTTATTATTGACCATGCCGATGCAGATACCGCCTTTGCCTTCGACTAAGCAGTCGACGGCATAAGCGCCCATCCGAGCAGCCAAAATTCGGTCAAACGCCGACGGGGCGCCGCCGCGTTGAACGTGGCCGAGGACATCAGCCCGGGTGTCAAAGCCCGTCTGTTCCTGAACCCGTTTCGCAAAAGCGTTGATATCGGGATAGAGTTTTTCGGAAACAATGACGATCGCGCGCTTATCGCTATCGCTATCGTGCATCGTCTTGAGGGTCTTCATGATTTCTTCTTCCGGAATCGGATGGTCGGGGGTCAAAATCATTTCGACGCCTTCGGCTAAGCCGCTGAATAAAGCCAAATCGCCGCAATGGTTGCCCATGACTTCGATGATGGAGCAGCGGGAGTGGGATTCGGTGGTATCACGGATTTTATCGACGCATTCGACAATGGTGTTTAAGCAGGTATCGAAACCAATCGTGTAATCGGTTGAGGCGATATCGTTATCGATCGTGCCAGGGAGTCCGACACAATTGATGCCCATTTCCGTGAGCTTTTTGGCGCCCATATAAGAACCGTCGCCGCCGATGACGACCACGGCTTCGATGCCGAATTTCTTTAATTCTTCAATCGCTTTGACGCGAGTGGCTTCTTCCTTGAATTCCGGTAAGCGCGCCGTCCGTAAAACGGTGCCGCCGCGATTGATAATATCGGAGACCGATTTCCGTGACATCTTGACGATGTTGCCTTCGACCATTCCGCGGTATCCATCATAGATACCATAAACTTCAAGGCCATAAGAAAGCCCGGTCCGAACAACAGCCCGGATCGCGCAGTTCATGCCTGGCGAATCACCGCCAGAGGTCAGGATACCAATTCTTTGAATCATGTGTATTTCCCTCTAATTCGCCTTACATTATAAGCCACTCTTTTATTCTTTAGGAAGAATAAGAACACACAAGCGATGTAATTTTCTCTTCTTTTGCGCTTTGGCGGAACTTTCGTTTTCTTTTCCTTGCCCTTACCCGCCCTTGTCGGAAACGAAAAATCGTGTATTGTGGAAGGGATGAAAACATTTGAGATCGAAGGCAAAACGTATACGGTTTCTAAACTGCTCGGTCATGGCAAGGGGGGTTACTCGTATTTGGCGAAAAGACTCGGCCATTACTATGTTGTTAAAGCCATTCACCACGAGGAAGTCTCCTACTATAAATTCGGCAACAAGATTCAGGCGGAGAACGATTCGTATGAGTATTTGAAGCGCTGCCATATCCGGATTCCGAAATGCTATGCGATTGATTTCGAGCAGGAACTGGTCCTGAAACAGTATATCCGGGGCCGCAACATCGCCGACATGATCAAAAAGAAACAAGATGTTTCTCGTTATTTGCCCCAAGTCGAAGCGATGGCGGAAAAAGCCAACAAGAATCAAATCAATATCGACTACTATCCCCCGAATTTTATCTTGCGGAAGGGGCTCCTTTATTACGTGGATTATGAGATTGAGAAATTCGACCGCCGCTATACCTTCGCGGTTTGGGGTCGAAATTATTGGACGGGCAAGAAAGGTCTCGACAAGTAACTTGTGGAGAAATCCCTTAAGGAAAGTGGATAAGTCTTAAAAAGAGCCACCCCTCCGCTTGTTTTGAAGAGATACCCTTGTGGAAAACTCCTAAAAAGACTAGGAAACATCGAATAAATTATAGAAATCCAGAAAGGCTCATGCTAGACTGAAATACGTTATGAAAGAATTCTCACCCAGCGATGTCTTTGAATGTCGGCCTCAGAGCCTTTTTTCTTCGCGCGACCGCGATTACCTTTTGGACTTTTATGCCCCATTAATCGGAATCAAAGCCCTCTCTTTTTATTTTGCCCTCGCCAATGAAGCGCCAGGCGAAGCCCTCTCCTTCGAGTCCTTTTTGAAAAAGAACCAAGCCTCGATTGGCGAACTTCAAACCGCCTTGGTGGCGCTTGAAGCGGTTGGCTTGGTCGCCTCCTTTCGCAAACAGGGGGAGAAATTCACTTATTTCGTCTTGGCTTTATACGCTCCGAAAACCCCGAAAGAGTTTTTTGATAATGTATTATTTATCGGAACTTTAAGGAAATATTTAGACAATGACAAAATTAATGCCCTCAGCCGGAAATACGCTTTGCTTCCGCTGCCGAATGATTTTGAAAACGTTTCGGAAGGCTTCCGGGAATATTTCGCTCCGGATTTCTCCGATCCCGTTTTCCAAGAAAATACTCCCAATGTCGGCGGAAGGAAGACCGGGGCGATTCAAACGGGGTTCGACAAGAATGCCTTTTTGCGGGCTCTCATCGCGGAAGATCCGCGTTTTAACGCCAATTCCTTAAGCGAAGAAGAACTCGTGAAACTCGCCCGCTTATCCGCCCTCTATTCTTATGATGAAGAGACGATGGCGTCTTTCGTTGCCCCTCATTATCTTTTTGCGCAAGAGAAGGGGAGCCGCGTCGATTTCTTCGCCGTAGAAAAAGAAGCGAAGGAATCGCTTCGCTTTACTTACCTTCATCCGACTCCGGCCAAAAAGAGCGAAGTTCACGATGATGGAGCTTTGGCCCGGACGATTCGAGCGATGGACAGTCTTTCGCCCGTCGAATTTTTAAGCAAACTGCAAAAAGGCAACAAACCCGCCTCCAGCGATTTGGCTCTTTTGGAAGAGTTGACGGTTGAAATGGGCTTATCCGCCCCGCTTTGTAACGCCCTCGTCTTCTACGTCATCACGACCAAAGATGGTCAATTACCGAATAAATACGCCGAGAAGATCGCCGCGAGCTTGATGCGGAAGGGGATTGAGACCTCCTTAGACGCGATGAACTATTTCTCTTTGGGGAAGAAGAGCTATACGAAACCCGCTTCGCCAGAAAATCCCGCTCCCGTCGTGGCGGAAGAAACAAAGCCTTCTTTAGCCTTGACCGATCAAGAGAAAGCCATTACCGATGCCCAGTTTGATGAACTGATGGGTGAGCTTTATAATCCTAATAAAGGAGCGAAATAAGCATGGACACAATCAAGGAACAACTATCCACTTACAACGTTGCCCCCGCCAAGAACAAGGCTCTACAAGATATCGAAGCTGATCCCGCGTTAGTCAGAGAACTCCATACGCTAGGGCTCACCGATGAGACGATTAAGGCGGAGTTGCCGCTCGTTTCCTCTTATCAGGATGACCGCGCCTATTGCAAGAAATGCCCGGGCTTAGAGCATTGTGCCAAAGAACCTAATCCTTTGGCGGAGATGCGGCTGGTTTTTGTCGATGGCCTTTTGCAGCGTGAATATTCGCCTTGCGCGCTTTATATGGCGAAAGACCGGCTCCTCAAAGGCTATCTTTATCGGGATTTCCCCGAGGATTGGCTCTCTTCTTCGCCAAAAACTTTGCCGCGGAGCAGCCGGGTCATCAGTGTTCTCAGCGCCTTTATGAAAGCGATGAAAACCCCTGAACAATCCTGGGTCTATCTCGTGGGCGCTATGGGCAGTGGTCGTTCGTTCTTGCTGGCCTCCTATGCCAATCTTTTGGTGAATGATGGAAAGAAAGTCGCTTATCTCAATAGCAACAAACGTTTTGACGAATTGAAGGGCTTGGCGATTTCTGCCCGCCCTCTTTTTGAGAAGAAGATGGCGGAGCTCGAAAACTGCGATCTTTTGATCCTCGATGATTTCGGGAGCGAATACAAAAGCGACTATGTCCGCGACCAGATCGTGATGCCCTTGCTCAATGAGCGGGCGAAAAAATCCTTGCCGATTTTCTTCGCGAGCGATTTTTCGCTTGAAGAGATTCAAACCCTTTATTCTAGCGATAAAACCTCGGCGATTTATGCGAAGCAATTGGTGAATCTTATCCGCTTACATAGCAAAGCCCCGGTCACGGTGGAGAAGGGCTTTGAAACGCATCTCAACGATTAACGTTTACAGAAAGCGATAGGAGTCGAGTTCCTTTGATAAAGAAGCGACGCTGCCATCCGTATTGAGGATGAGGCCCGCTTTTTTCTTTAAGGCGGCTTTGGGGTAGTGGGCATTGATGAGCAAAGCGGTTTCGGGATCTTTTCCCCGCTCGACGAGCCGGGCAATCTGATTCTTCTCCGAGGCGAAGACGGCGATGATGAGGTCGCTCATTTCTTCAAGGGGACTGCCCAGGAGGAGAGGAACGTCCAAAACGACCTTCCCGCCATCCATTGAGGCGAGTTTTGCAAGGATTTTCTTATAAACCAGCGGATGGATTTTCTTTTCGAGGGCCTTTTTCTTCTGGGGATTGGCCTTGAGGCGTTCGCTCATGAGGGCGTGGTCGAGCCCGTTTGGCGTCAAAACATCCGCGCCTAAAAGATGGGCGATTTGTTTCTGAAGCGCCGGTTTTTCGTAAAGCTCTTTGACGATTTCGTCGGCGTCGAGTTTGAGGTAGCCTTTTTTCTCGAGATAAGCGGAAACGGTCGATTTGCCAGAAGCAATCGGACCCGTCACGGCGACGATGAGGGGGTGGTGGAAATAGACTTGGCAGTGGGGGCAATAGACCGTTCCGCGTCCCCCGATGAAGATCTTCCGTAAGGGGAAGCCGCAATTGGGGCAAGGCTTATTCTCTTGCCCATAAGCCAAAAGTTCGTTTTGCATGAGGCCATCGACCCCTTCTTCGGGGTGGTAGCTCCGAATGGTCGACCCACCATTGGCGATGGCTTCTTCGAGAATGCGTCGGGCTTCTTTTAAGAGACTTTCGCATTCCGCCAAAGGGATATCGCCACTGAGGCGTTTCGGATTGATCTTCGCGGCGAAAAGCGTCTCGTCATCGTAGATATTGCCAAGTCCGGCAATCAAGGTTTGGTCCAGAAGCGCCTCTTTGATGAGGGTGTTTTTCCGTTTCTGAAGGCCCTGATAGAGTTCTTGAGCGGTTACTCCCCAAGGCTCCGGTCCCAGTTTTGAAAGAGGCAATTCTTTTAAATAATGGCTTTCGTCGGTCCGTTGAAGCACCCCGAACTTCCGCACATCGTTATAGCGGAGAGTGGTCCCATCCTTGAACTCATAGATGAGCAAATCAAATTTATCCGGAGTATCCCCGACTTTTCCTTCGTAGTATTTGCCTTCCATCCGCAGATGGGAGATCACGACTTTATCGTGCGTGAGGTGGAAAATGAGATATTTGCCTTTCCGGGTGACGTCAAGAAACGTCTCGCCCGTTAAAGAGGCGACGAACTCCTCGGCGCCGGAAATAATGTTTTTCGCACGCAAAACCACGATCTTCTCGATCGTTTTGTTTTTCACGATGCGAAGCAGGATCTTTCTCACGGTTTCGACTTCAGGAAGTTCGGGCATAAAATTAATCCTTGGCGTTATACCAGCTCTTGCCAAAGCCCGCCTCGACGGTGAGCTTAACGGGGAGAGTGACCGCGTGGGTCATGATGTCTTCGAGGGTAGGCTGAAGGGCGCGGAGTTCGTCTTCCGGCCCGGCGAAAATGAGTTCGTCGTGGATTTGGAGCACCATCTTGCTTTTCGCCTGATGCGAGACGAGATAATCGTTGATTTTGACCATCGCGATTTTGATGAGATCAGCCGCTGAGCCTTGAACCGGGGCGTTAAGAGCTGCCCGCCGAGCCGCCTCACGTTTGGCGTAATTCGGGTCATTGACTTCGCGAAGATAGCGCCGGCGACCAAACATCGTGGTGACATAGCCTTTGGTTTCGGCGTCGTGCGTCGTTTCGTTCAAGAAAGTCCCAACTTCGGGATAATTGAGATAGAAGTTGCGGATGATATCCCGAGCTTCTTGTCTCGTCCCCCCGATTTGCTCGGCGAGGCCGAAATCGGTCGTGCCATAGATGATGGCGAAGTTCACTGCTTTGGCTTTCCGCCGCATTAAGGGGGTGACATCCTCGGTATGGAAGATTTTCTTCGCTGTTTCGGTGTGGACGTCCCGTCCCGAAGCGAAAACATCGATATACGATTGGCAATGGGAAAGCGCCGCCATGATGCGGAGTTCGATCTGGCCATAGTCGAGTGAGAGCATCGAAATCTTGGGATCATCGTAATAAAACGCGTTGCGGATTTGCTTGGCTTCTTCATCGCGGGCGCTGATATTTTGGAGGTTGGGCGAGGAGGAAGAAAGCCGACCGGTCGAGGTTTGGGCTTGGTTGAAATACGAATGGATTTTCCCGTCTTTTTTGATGTGGGGGAGCAAGCCATCGATATAGGTGCCCATGAGTTTGGCGTATTTGCGGTAGGTCAAGATTTTCTCGATGATCGGAGAATCGTTTTCCAAGGCCGAGAGGGCTTCGATGGAGGTCGAACCATCTTTGGGTCCCGCTAAGCCCATTTCGCGATAAAGAAGATCGGCGAGTTGCTTGGGCGAATTGAGATTGACTTCATGTCCGGCTAAAGCATAGATTTCTTTGGCGCTTTCTTCTTTTTTCGCCTCAAAGACTTTGCCATATTCCTTCAACTTGTCCGCGTGAAGCGGGAAACCTTCGATCTCCATTTGCGCGAGAACTTTCATGAGGGGCATCTCGACTTCGTTATAGAGTTTATACGCATCGACGCTTTGGAGCGATTTCGTGAGTTTATCGACCAAGTGGTCCGCGAAATAAGCCATCTTCGACGTCGTGATGGGGTGACCCGTTTCTAGGAGACCGCCATCATCGTCTTTGGAGACGATATCGATGCCAAAAGAAGAATAGACGAGAGGGGCGTTGCTATTGACGGAAGAATCAAGGAGGTAAGCGGCGAGCAAAAGGTCATTTTGGATGCCTTTTAACGCAATATGTAAACGGCTTAAGGCGTAGGTGATCGCTTTGCCATCGTAGACGTTTTTCTTGAGGCTTTCATTTTCAAGCAGGGCTTTTAAAGCCGCATCATTTTGAAAGTCGGCAGCACTTTCATAATAGACCTCGCTCCCGCTGGAGAGCGCGATGCCTTCAATCGGGGCGTCATGATAATCGTCATCATCAATATCGAGGGCCAATCCGAAAGGGGCATTGAGGGTGATTCCGCTAAAGGAAGTTACGGTTTTGAGGTTCATATCGCTCGTCAGCGTCGCTCCTTTTTTCAGTGCGAGCGGGAGGCGGGAAAGAAACTGCTTCAATTCGTATTTCTGAGCAAAGGCGTTGGCGAGGTCGAAATCGTAGCCCTCGTAAATGAGGTCAGCTAAGCCGAAAGGAAGCTCAACATCGGTCTTCATGGTGGCGAGCCGGTAACATTGCCGGCCCTGATCGGTGTAGGTTTTGATGTTTTCGCCGAGTTTTCCGCCGATTTCATCCGCTTTCGAAATGATCGTGTCGAAATCGCCGTATTTCTGAATCAATTTAACCGCGGTTTTATCGCCGATTCCGGGGATGCCAGGAAGGTTGTCGGAATCATCGCCCCGGAGTCCTTTGTAGTCGATGATTTGTTTCGGAGTGAAGCCAAACTTGGCTTTCATCCCTTCTTCATCGAGGAGTTCCATATTGGACAGCCCAACTTTTAAGAGCGAGACTTTGACGTTTTTATCGATTAATTGAAGATAGTCTTTATCCGAAGTATAAAGCGTGACATCATCATTTTCTTTCGATGCCATCTTCGCAATCGTTCCGGCAATATCATCCGCTTCGACCCCGTGTTGCTCGTAGCACATGATGTTGAGGGCGTGGCAGAGTTCGCGCGAAATCGGGAATTGCTTTTTCAGCTCTTCGGGGCAGGGCGCCCGGTTGGCTTTATACGAAGCAAGTTCTTCTTTGCGGAAGGTGTCTTTATCGGTATCAAAAGCCACGACGATGCTTTCGCCGCCTTTGAAACTTTGTAAGAGTTTCGCGAGCATGTTAGCAAAGGCGAAAATCGCGTTAGTGGGCGTCCCATCTTTGGTCCGCATGATGGCGCTGGTGTCGCCATAAGCGGTGGCATAGTAGGCCCGGAATAAGAGGGAATTGCCGTCGATAATGATGAGTTTCTGCATGATTAATCTCCTAAGGCTTCGGCCTCATCGACGAGGTAGGAGTCTTCTTTGCGTAAATCTTTGTGGCATTTGACGATGACGACGCGGTCGGCTTTTAAGGCGCTGTAACAGCGGGAATACGCTTCGCTAAAGAGGACGAAGCTGACTTCGGTGACATCATCATAGAGACTGAGAAATGCCATCTGGGTCCCTTTGCGGGTGGTGATGGCCCGAATCTCTTTGACAACCCCGGCGGTTTCGACCTCACCGACACTATCTTCGAGATCGCTTAGGCTCACCAAATGGCGGCTGGCCAAGGTGGATTTATAGAAACTTAATGGCGAACCGGAAACCATCATTCCGAGCGCTTCGTATTCGGCGTCGAGATTGATGCGAGGATCATCAGGACTATCGACCATGGCGGGCTTTTCTAAGCCGATGGCCAAGAGGGCTTCTTGCCCCGTATCGCCAAACATCATTTCGGCATAGCGCATGGCCGCGCTCGCGGAAGCCCGCAAGGAGGCTCGGGAAGGATAGAGCGTATCAAGGGCGCCGGCATCGATGAAGCGGACGAGGGTGGGCAAAGTTAGTCCCACGTGTTTCATTCGTCCGGCGAAATCGAAGAGATCATGGAATATCCCGTGGAGTTTTCGCTCATCTAAAAGGGCGTGGACCAAGGCGCTTTGAAGACCTTTGATCCCCGATAAGGGGAAACGAAGCGAAGCCCCATCGACAATGAAACCATATTCCGAATGATTGACGTCGGGGACGCTTAAGGAGAGATTGATGGTTTTGATTTCGCTCATCGTGTCTTTGAATTTGCGGTCGGAAGGCGACATGGAATCGAGGATGGCACAATAGAATTCCTTGGGGAAGTGTTTCTTGAGATAGGCCATTTGACAGGTGAGGACCGCATAAGAAACCGCGTGGGATTTATTGAAGCCATAGTCGGCGAATTTGAAAATTAAAGCGTAAACCTTCTCGGCGGTCGCTCTTTCTTTGCCATTCTTCAAACAGCCCGAGATGAATTCGTCTTTCAAAGACGCCAATTTATCGGCTTGTTTATGAGAAATTGCCCGGCGGAAGAGATCGGCTTGGCCATAAGAAAATCCCGCCATCGCGCGAACAATTTGCATGATTTGTTCCTGGTAGACGATGACGCCATAGGTACTTTTCAGAATCGGCTCGAGTTCGGGGGAAAGATAAACGATTTTTTCACCGCCGTTTTTTCTTCGGCTATAGACCGGGATGTTTTCCATCGGACCGGGGCGGAAGAGCGCCAACAGGGCCGCGACATCTTCGAAGGTGGTGGGGGCAAGTTCGCGGATCGCCCGCTTCATCCCTGGGCTTTCGAGTTGGAAAAGACCCATGGTTTTATTTTCGTTCACGAGGGCGATTGAGGCTTCATCGGTATAAGGAATGTCGTTATACGTTAAGCGCGGTCCGCCATCCTTCTCAATCAGGGCTAAGCACGTATCGACGATCGTAAGGTTTCGTAAGCCTAAGATATCCATCTTGAGGAAGCCTTGTTCTTCGAGATAGTCTTTTTCGAGGCAGGCGACCGCGCCGACGCCAGGGTTTTCGGCGACGGGCAAAACCGCGACTAGCGGATCGTTATTGAGAACGACGCCAGCGGCATGAAGGCCGGCTTGGCGGGGCAATCCTTCGATTTTGGCGGCTAAGGAAACGATTTCGAGATAATAGGCATCGCTATCGATCAAGGCCTTAAATTGCGGATTTTTCCGGTAGTCGTCCCTCAATGAAAGCTTATCATCGACGATCGTATCGAGGATGATTTCCACTTGGCGGGGCTCATAGCCATAAACCCGGGCGATATCGCGAAGAGATTCCTTCGCGCCGATCGTTTGGGTGGTGAGGACGTGACCGACCCGTTCCGTCCCGTATTTTTGCTGCAAATAGCTGACGACTTGATCGCGGTTCACATCGGAGAAATCGACGTCGATATCCGGCATCGATTGACGTTCAGGGTTAAGGAAGCGCTCAAAAAGAAGCGAATACTTAATGGGATCAGGAGCCACGATATTGAGGCACCAGCTGACTAAACTGCCGGCCCCCGAACCACGGCCGGGTCCGACCGAGACCCCATGGGTCTTGGCCCAGTTGACGTAATCTTGGACGATTAAGAAATAGTCGGCATAGCCCATCTTATCGATGATGCCGAGTTCATAGCGGATTCGCTCGTGATATTCTTCGGGGGCATTAGGGTAGCGTTTTTCTAAACCAGCAAGGGTTAGTTTTTCAAGATAGCTTGGGCTCGATTCGCCTTCCGGCACGGGGAAGTGAAGAAGCGATCCCCGCTTTTGAAAGTAGTGGAAGTCGATTTGACTCACGAGTTCGGCGGTCAAATCCCGCTCTTGAGGCTGGTAATAGGCCATGATTTGCTCGAGCGAGAGGAAATACTGGTCGCCTTTTTCTTTCTTCGTCGTCAGAGTTTCGTGATGAGAAATGGCTGAGACGATCGAAAGGACAATGGCGTCGTCTTCCTTTTCATAACGGATTTCGGGATAGGCAATTAAAGAATAACTATGGCCCGAAGCGAAGTTGCGGGCCCAAAGCGCCAGTTCGGGCTCATCGGGCAAATAGGGAAGGCCTAAATAAACTTTGCCAAAAGGTTTTAAAAGCTTGGCTAAATGAACGACATCGTCTTGATTGAGACTTTTATAGCGGGGGTAAAGAAAGGAATGTTCGAGGGGATAAACGCAAATTAAGCCCGCACAATGGGCGTAAACTTCAGCTAAAGAGAGTCTGCCAGCGCTCGCTAGATCCGTGAGATAGCAAAGATTGCGGTAGCCTTCTTCCGATTGAACGAACAAAGAAAAAGTCCCTTCGGCTAAGGGAGCGTCCATTCCGAATATCGCGGTAATCCCAGCATCTTTCGCCGCGTGGGCAAAAGGAGCGTAACCCGAAAGGGTAGCGTTATCGCAAAGTCCGATGCCAGGGAAGCCCATTTTCTTCGCGAGAAAAGGAATCTTCGGAGCCACGATGCCGCTTTGAAGATACGAGAATCCGCTATAGACGTGAAGGGGATAAAAAGCCATGCCTAGATTATACCCCATTAAGCAAGGGGTATAGAAGAGATAGGCAAAAAAGATTTTTCGTTATTTTTCGAGGGTTTTGAAGGCGTCTTTTAAACTGTCATTGAGACCATTTTTTGCGGCATTATAGGCTTGCTCAAGACAGTGGTATACCGAGGCGGAATTGCCAGAGCCATGGCCTTTGATGACGATTTTCTTTAACCCCAGCATCACCGCGCCGCCATAGTTGTTGTAATCCATGAGGTCTTTGATCGCGTAGATGTCTTTTTTAAGGAAAAGAGCACCCATTTTGTTTTTGAAATTTTTGAAGAACGTGGTTTTGAGGAGTTTGAGTAAACCGATGCCCGTCCCTTCGGTGCTTTTGATGAGAACGTTGCCGGAAAAGCCATCGCAGGCGACGACGTCGTAGTCTCGGCTCGTGAGCTCGCGGGCTTCCATGTTGCCGACGAAATGGATTGCGGGGCTATTTTTGAATAAGGGATAGGCGTCTTTTCGCAAAGTGTCGCCTTTACCTTCTTCGGTGCCGATATTGAGCAAGGCTACCCGGGGAGAGGCGATGGCATAAGCTTTTTTGAGATATTCGGAAGCCATGATGCCAAACTGGAGCAGCTCTTCCTTGGCGCATTCGCTCGAAGCCCCCGAATCGCAGACGGCGACAAAATGGTGATTCATCGTCGGAAGCAGCGGGCAAAAAGCAGGGCGGGTGACCCCCGGAAGCTTTCCGATTTTGACGACGGAGCCGACTAATAGAGCGCCGCTCGAACCAAGCGAGACGAGACCTTGAATCGTCTCGTCTTCTTTGAGAGATCTAAACTCCGGACTAACGAAGAGTCTTTTTGATGAAAAACCGCTAAGGTTGGCGCTTCGTTTAAACCGATGACTTTCGGCGCATTAACCACGGAATAACGGGTCGAAGGAATTCCACTCTTTAGCAAGGCTTTCGTCAATGTTTCTTCTGCGCCGACGAAGACAATTTCCAAATCCGAAAAAGCTTTCAAGGCGCCAATGGCACCCTACATATTGGCATCAGGCGAATGGTCGCCCCCTAAGCAATCCAGCGCGATTTTGACCATAATTTACCTCGTTAGGAATAGTTTAAAGAAGCGGAGTCCTCTTTACCATAGTCAAGTTGACAGGAGAAGTTCGAAAACGTTATCATTGTTAAGTTGCGATTACCCAACTTTAGGGGGGTTACCCATGTACGCCTTATTCACCGACACGGATTGTGACGTGACGCCAGAGATTGCCAAAATTTTTGGTTATCACTTGATTTCTTTGCCTTATATCGAAAACGGGAAAGAAATTTATCCTTACGAAGATTTCACGACCTTTGATGCCCACGCTTTCTACGAGAAACTTCGCCATGGTCCTTTGCTGACCACATGCGGCATCTCACCCGCCAAATACACTCAGTATTTCGAACCCTTCTTTGCTGCTCACCAAGACATCCTTTATGTCCATTTCTCCGCGGCGATGAGCGGGACGTTCTCCGCCATGAACCTTGCGGTGGAGGAATTGAAGAAAAAGTATCCGGGGGTCAGCTTCCACACGATCGATACCAAGGGCATCACAATTGGCTCACTCAATATCGTTGAAGAAATCGGCGATCTTTATAAGCAAGGAAAAACCATCGAAGAAATCGAAACGTGGGCCAAGACCGAAGTCGATAAGTTTGCCATTTATTTCTATGCTGATAACTTAAAATTTTTCGCCAAAAGTGGTCGGGTGAGCGGCATCACCGCAACGATGGGCGGATTAATCGGCATGCATCCGATCATTTACATGAATAGCGAAGGACAGATGGTTTCGATTGGCAAAGCCATCGGCAGAATGACGGCCCTCAATAAGGTGCTGGATTATGTGATCAAACTCGAAGATCACATTCAGGATCACCGGGTTATCATCGCCCATACCGATTGCCTCTTCTTAGCCGAGCGGATGGGTCATATGCTCAAAGCCCATTTTGGTCACGATCTTCAGATTGATTATGTGGTGGTTTCTCCGATTCCCGGCGCCCATTGCGGCCCCGATTGCATCGGCGTGAGTTTTCACGCGATCCATCGTTAATCGACAAACAAAAATAAGAGGCTTCGGCCTCTTTTTTGGCTCTCGTCTTTTTTCTTCGGAAGAAAGAGCGACGTGCAAAAAAATGCACATTGCTCATTTTGATTCTCTGACATCCTTAATCGTTTTGAGGAGAGGCAAATCAGAGATGGAACGGCTGTTTCGAGGTATTGATGATCGCCACGATCCCAAAGGCGAACAATAAGCTATAAGAAAGGCAGCCGAGAATTAGCAAGGAGCCGGCGATCGCGTATTCGGGGCCCTTCGAGATTTCGCTGAGGACCACCCCGCCGGCCGCTAAGAGGACAACCGCGACAACAAAAGACACTAATACTAGGAGGGCTAAGCCGATGTAATTAAGCACTTTCCAGGAGGTATCATCGGGATTGTCGCGAAAGAAGCAAATGAGGAAAAGCACCAAGGCCCCAAGGATGAAGATATCGGTCGAAAAACGTTGTTTGATGATGGCCTCGGCGATGATTTCAAGGAGCCAGGAAAAGCAAAGCAAACTGAGGGCGAACATCCGCTTTTTGGCATAGTCATAGCCATCAAGATCTCGCTTGAAGAGCATGATCTCCGCAAAAACGGCGGTGGCGACGGTCACGATGACCGCGGGAATGAAGAAAAGTCCGCTGGCCGTAAAAAGATCGAGAATAAAAAAGCCGACCACAATAAGCTAAAAAGAAAAAGCAATAGTGACTCGGCAATCCGCTTCTTTTGATCGCTCATAAAAAGCCCCTTAATGGAAGGCATTGTAGGGCAATAGAAGCGATAAAAGAAGCGAAAGATCAAAAGTGTTTACTCGGAACTTAAAAGGCGCGTTCGGGCGGGGTACAATCCTGCTTCCTTTCGGGGACAAATTCATAAAAAAGCCTCCTAATCCCGGTTAAGAGGATAAAGGAGGCTTAAGGAAGGCGATTAGGCGAAGAGCTGATCGAGATCGTTAATGAAGGCTTCGAGCTCACTCAAATCCTTGATCTTGGCGCCTGAGGCTTGGGCGTGACCGCCGCCGCCCCATTTCATCGCAATGGGCGAGATGTCGACCTTTTTGCTTCTTATCGAGATGCGCCAGCACCATTCTTTGGGGTTGGGGTCCTCGGTGATCGAACACCAGGCATTGATGTCTTTGATGTTGGCGAAGAGGTTGACATTATCCTTGCCTTGTTCCGAGGTGATCTTGAGATCGGTCTGCACTTCGGCGGGCAAGAGGTAATAGGCAATGCCGTGCGGCGAGACGCTGAAGTGGTTGAGGATGTAGGCCGTGACTTTGAGGTCATCGATCTTCTTCTCGTACATCTTGAGGTAGATCTCGTTGATGGAGATGCCGGTTTGAATTAACGCTTCGGCAATCGCGAAAGTATGAGCGGTGGTTGAAGAATATTGGAAACGTCCCGAATCGCCGACGAGGCCAATATAGAAGTAGCGGGCCGCTTCTTTGCTCAGCGTCGTTCCCTTCCAATTGAGCAAGAGGTCACTGACGAGTTCGGCCGCGGCGGCCATATCGAGATCGACCAAAGGATGCTTGGCGATTTCACCTTTGCACGGGTGGTGGTCGATCTTGCAGATATAAGAGGCTTTCTTATAACGGGGATCGGCAATCCGCTCATCATCGCCGACATCGACGACGATCGCGAGGAAGGGGGTGTGGAACCATTCATCGTTGAGCCGTTCGGTTTCAGGGAAGAGACGCGGGGTGAAGGAGACGTGGTTATCGCCTAAGAAATGGACTTCTTTGTTGGGGAAGTTGTCTTTGATGAAGGTGACTAGACCCATCTGGGTCCCCATCGCGTCATAGTCTGGCTTGATGTGGCGGAAGATCGCGATGCGGTCGTAGCGTTTGATCGCGGCGTAGAGTCGGGAATAGATGGCTTTATGCGCTAAGCCATAGCTTTTGATTTCGTTATCCAGTTTCATGTGTTAATCCTCACCCTTTTTTGTTGAGGGAATATGATGCGCTAAAGCGCCAGAAAGGTCAACTCTTACGCGTTTCTTCTTTTTCGGGTGGCAGTTTCTTGAGTTCCTCTTCGCTAACAGGAGTGGGGACGATGACCTCGCCTTGCTTTTTCTTTTTCCGGTTCGCCCGTTTTTCTTTGAGGCTCGTCACGATGGAGGAGAAATGGGTCTTGATCGCCGTCTTTTCTTGGCCCCTCCGCTCAGCCTTTTTCGCTTTCTTCTCCGCCTTTTTCCGCGCTTGGAAGTCGGCGGTTAATCCGTCGATATTCTCGTCGGTCTCATCTTTTTCTTCTTGGGGATTTCCTTGGAGTTTCTTCGCTAAGGAGGCTAAGGGAATATCGACGGCGTGAAGTAAGCTCGTTTGGGGGTCGCTTAAGCGGGAGAACTTCTCGAGGTCTTCCTCGAGAGCCCGCGAAAGAAGGACGCTATATTTTTCGTAGAAGATCCTGACGAATTCGAAGGCGATTTGTAAGGCGAAAGAAACGATGGAAAGCCCCGAAAGAACGATATCCAGATCGGAAACCGGGGTCATGACGAATTCGACGAGGGTCACGATGATCATCGCCCCATTGGCCGCGTATTTGCCGATTCTTAGGCTCCGTTTCGCCGCCATCACCGTGGCGAAGTTCTTTTCTTTGTGGCTCCATAAGTAGAATAAGAAGCTCAATAACGAAAGACCCGCTAAGACGGAATAAAGGATTAAGAAAATCGCCTTGTCGCGGCTGGCGTAAATCTTGAAGCCATATAAGCCTAAGAAGATCACTTGGACCACGATCGCCAAATAAAAAGACAACCGGGAGAGATCCTCGAGCGTCTTATCGATGACGGCACTGGTGCGTTTGAAGAAAATCATCGTGAAATATCCCCTGACGTCATAAAGGGTAACACGCTCCCGAAAGATTTGCTTTGGAAAAAATTGCGGTTGACGATTTTCTTCGAGGCCGCCTTTTTTCTTTTGCGGGGATTCGCAGGCTTTAGGAAGTGAGCTTTGCCCTTTCGTCACGGAGCGGAAATTGCTACAATGAGCACCAAGGTAAAACCGGTGAACGGGCTCAAGAATCACGAAGAAGAAAGCTACTTCGATCTCACCGACGAACGCCTGCGGCGTTTGTTGGAAAAAGGGGATCAAGGCGCTTTTAAGAACTTTATGCCCGCTATTGGGCCAAGTCGCTTTTAAACGCGAAGCGCTTAATTGCGAATCCCGATGACGCCCACGATCTGGTCCAGAATCTCTTTAGCGATCTTTGGCGGGAACCCGCCGATTTCAAAACGGACAAAAACGGCTCTTTCGCCGCCTTTTTCGCCCAATGTGTCCATAACCGGGCCATCAGTTTTCTCAAGCATCAAAATCGCTGCGATATCGATGAAAGCATCAGCGAGGAGCCTCGGAAGACAAGGAAAATGCCGCCTTAAGCGAAGAGGAGATCATTCAGCAAATCCGCAAAGATCTAAGCGAGCTCGAAAGCACCGTGGTGATTTTGCGGATTTATTCTTCGGCTTCCTTTAAACGCATCGCTCATTTGACTTCGCAGAGCGAAGACGCCGCTTCGAGTGTCTTTTATCGGGCGATCGGCAAACTGCGCAATGACCCCGTCTTATTGGACTTAGCGACGGAAAAGGTCCCGGCAAACGTTTCTAGTAGCGATAGGGAGGATAAGAAAGTATGAACGATCAGGATTTGGAAAAAGCCCTCGAAGGGACGGCCGACTCGGGTAACCCTGAGGAAGCAATCGCCCGCGGTGGTGGTGTGGGGGTCGTGGCGCGCCGCAAACGGAAACGGCTTTTCTCGTATCTTATCCCTTTAGTCTCCGTTGCTATGGCGATTTCCATCGCCGTTCCTTTGACATGGTATTATGCGAAAAAGACCTCATTTCCCGATGACACCGGTGCCGGTGGCAGCAATGATCCAATTGCCTATCTCAAAGACTTTTCGCGTTCTTATTATCCCTATCCTATCGCTTCTTTGACCAGCGATACTTTGAGTTATGGGGAAATCTATTATGGCTGGAATTCCGCAAGCGATGAAAATTTGGTTTTTCATCTTTTTCTCGAAAAAGCATCTTCTTTGGAAATCAAAGACGGCACGACATCGCTCCTCTTTTCCCGTTTGTCGAATTCTCATTTGGCCTTGTCGGGTTTTACTATCGCCTTCACGCCCGTCGTTAAAGATTTATCCGGCGCCACAATCAGTCTCAACGATCTTTCGCTGAACCTTGCCCCTTTTTATAACGCCATCGTCAACGGAAAATAATTTGACGGAATTGCCTTTCTCATTCGTTTCTATAGTTAGGGGAAGTTGAAAATAAAGGAGAAAACCATTATGGAAAAACAAAAACCCGCTTATCGTTCTTATTGGATGCGGGCTGGCTTATCTGGGTTTTATTTGCAGGTTTCGCCGCTTTTATCGGTGGAAGTATTTGGCTGATTATCATGGAATATCAAGACAAGGATTCGATGACTTTGGGGGTTCTTTGTTTTGTGGGATCGATTATCTTTTCGGTGGTATGCTGGCTTGAAAGCAGCGATTCGGTTTTTCGCCTTGGCGGGGGACGGGTTTATTACCGCCCGGGTCGGGGAAGAGATCGGGCCTTGAATCAGCATCTTGATGTTAAGGAAGAGGATGTCCTTTCCTTTAGTTATGTTTCGGAGAAAGATCATCCTTCCGAGATGGACAATTCGGGTTTTATGACCTGGTCTTTTACGCCTTATTTGCTTTTTCGCTCCGCGATGGATCTCTCGTAACGATCAGCCTGCTCTTTTACACGCCGAAAGCTCGGCGGATGATCGTCGATGATCTTTGTCAAACGCTCCCGGGTCGCTGCACTTTCAGGGCTTGGGAAAAACGGCCAAAAAAAAGAAAGAGAAGAAGGGGCGTCTTCTGATCCCCTGTTCGCGAAAGCTGGTCTTTGCCTACGTTGGCGTCGCCATTATTTTCTTGGCGGCTTTAGGGCTTTTTCTCACGGATGTTCTCCAAACTCACCTTTATCCGGGCGGGTATATCGTTTTCAGTATTTTTTCGGTGTCTCTATGGGGCTTTGTCATTCTTCGCTACCTCAGTTACGCCCGGCTCGCGGAGACTCATTTCTATTTCCGGTCGACCTTATTAGAGAGTTCGCGTCATCCCCGGCATTGGGATATCGTTTTCGAAGAGGTGGTGTCTTATGTCTACGTGGCGGATCACGACCACCCCAATTTGAAAGAACACGACCTCAGCCCTTATTGGGCTCAAGGCCCTTACCTCATGTTCACCTTCGCTGATGAACGCGTCATCTATTTTTCCCTTCTCTTTTTTTCGCCTTTGCAGCGGCAAGAAATCCTGTCTTTTTTGCGAAAGAAGATGGAAGGCAAATGCGCTTATGAGGCGGAAAAAGGCTTGGATCCAGAAGAAGAATGATTCTGAAGATGATGCCAAATGAAATCACAAAGATTAAAAATCATCTTTGGCCTATGATAGAGAGGAATCGTGTCTTGATGATTCTCTAAGAAAAGAAGGCGGGAGGTATGGACTGATGAAAAAAGACAAAGCACCAGGCGATTTTCGTCTCTATTTATATAACGATCCCTCCCAAATTAAGCTTTTGCTTATCCTTTGCCCAATCGCCTTTTCGCTTGGTGCCTTCTGCATTTTTCTTTGTGTCATGATGATTCGCGAATCACCGGTAATGGGCCCTATTTTTGGCGGAGTTTTGCTTGGGCTGATCTTATTTTTCATGTGGGGACTAACGGCCTATGGCTATGCCTGCTGTTATTGGAATTGGTTTCGTTTGGCCGACAATCGGTTTGAGACTCGGGTTTTTCCGCACAAAAGATTAAGTTGTTCGCGTGAGGAGGTGGCCTCTTTTGGACAGGGTGAGTGGGGGAGCATCGGTCTTTTTGGCAAAGATGGTTCCCTGCTTCTATACGTCCCGCTCATGCCGTCAATGAAGAAAGACGTCTTTCTCACCCTTATGAGATCCCATCTCGCCCCTTTGGGCATTTGCGAACTGAGCAAGGACGAAGCTGAAAAACTTCTTTGTGAGGCCGGGGAACTTTGAAAAAACCACGTTGTTAAAAAAAGAAAGGAGGAAACCGCATGACGAAAAAACAGAATAAAGAAAGTTTTCGGATTTATTCAAAATATGATAGCGCTTCGAGAAAAAGGAGCCTTGAGGGGGCGATTTTTCTTGCATTCTTTTCTATTATCTTCTTTTCGATTCTCGTGGGGATCGCATGCGCCAACTTGGTTGATCTCAAAGATGACACTTCAAAATATTGGCTAATCACGGTGATTTTCCCGTTGCTTTTCGGAATACCTTCCATTGATGAATTTTTTTCCTGTTTCTTTGATCGTTTTCGTCTCAAGGACGGCCGCTACGAGGTGAGGGCGTTTCTCCATAAGAAAGTCTTCTGCCGGAAGGAGGATGCCGTCAGCTTTGGCCAAGGCTCCTCAGGCTCGGTGGGTCTTTTTGCAAAGGATGGGAGCCTCTTGCTTCTTGTCCCGCTCCGAAAGGATTGGAACAATAAGGAGGAGCTTCTCCTTCGGGTCCGTCACGTCTTGATTCATCAAGGCCTAAAAGAGATTTCCTTGGAAGAGGCGGACCGTCTCTTGCCGGCGCAGAAGAAAAAATAAAACGACGGAATTCCTTTCGGATTCGTTTCATTAAAGGGGGAGGCTTTGAACATTGCCTTGAGAAATCCCCCGGCTGTCAGAAAGCGGCAGTCTTGGAAAAGACTATTCAAAATGTTGCCTTCGGAGAAAGCTTGTCTTGAGGTTTCAGACAGGGGCGTCGCATCCTTTGTCCTTATGGCAATATCGGCGGCTTTCACACTATGGTGGCACAGTGGCTCTTCTCCGATTATGGGGAAGTGAGTTTAAGCGTGCCGGAGTCTTTCCCGGTGAAGCCGTGAGACCATCCTTCGAATGGATGGGATAAAAGAGCGCATTATTTTCATTTGCTCCTTCTTCGCGATATGGTCGAAAATAAGGCGAGAATGATGTTGTGTGTTTTGCTTAAAAAAGACACCGAATTGAAAAGAATTCGACGGATTGGCCTTTCTCAATCGTCTTATTAAGTATAGAGGGCGAGTCAAAGGGACCTACTTACGCCCTCTTTTTTGCTGGATTCAAAAAGCGATAAGAGTGGGGGTTTGATGGTCTTGGTTAAGGAAAAGACAAGAAACATCGAAAGATAAGTTACGCAAATCGATTTTACGCAAATGGATTTGCGTTAACGAAAATAGAGATCGTCACAAATAGGCTTTGACGATTCTCCGAGAAAAGAAAATCTGGGCGCGGGGAACCCAGGCTTTTTATCAGGCTTTTTGAGAGAAGCTCGCCATAGAACTGAGATGAAATAGGTGTGGCTTTTCATCAAAAAAAGTTACGCTAAGTCATTGAAAAAGTGAGTTAGCGTAACAAAAGTGATAAAAAGAAGGACGAGAAACAAAATGAAAAATCAAGAAAATAGATCGTCAGAATCGATTGAGAACGCAATGTTTTTGCTGTAAGAATTCTCAAAAAGGCCATAAGGAGTAACCATGACCGTGCAAACGGCATAACGCGTTTTGCTTGCTCGCTTGAAGTCGCTGCGCTTGCGGCGGAGAACTTGATCGTATTCTTTGTCGATGACGAACTCTTCCGAGGCAAATTTCATTTCGCACAGATCGATGATACGGTCGCGCCTTTCAATCACTAAATCAATTTGGGAACCCTCGATGCCTTTATCCGGGTTTGAGGGAACCGAAAAGGCCGAAACGTCGCTGAGGATGTTTTGCGCCCCCAAGGCCTTCTTGATTTGCTCAATATGTTGGAGGCAAACCCTCTCGAAGGCCAAGCCAGACCAGGCTCTTCGGGAAGGCAAATCAAGGCTGTGCGAATAAAAATCCGGATCGGTGACGTCGCCAGATAAAAACTTGAAATAGAAAAGGGAAAAATTGTCAATGAGCTGGTAAAGCGATCCGCGTTCTTTGGCGCCAAAGTGGTGGTAACGCCGGATAAAACCGCAATCCTCTAATTCGCGCAACCGGCGGCTGAGCAATCCGGTATCCGGAATTTTCGCCGTTTGGGAAAGCTCTTCGCGGCTTTGGCCTCCGGAAATTTTGGATTGGCCAAGGGCGGTAATCAGGGCGAGATAAGGTTCAGGGTTCTCAAAAAGAGAGGAGTAAAGATAACGGAACTCGTTTTTGAATGGAGCGTCCGTCCCGCCAAAAAGAGCATCCACATTTTGGGCTAAGCTTTTTTTCGGCGACAGGCGCGACCAATAAAAAGGGATGCCACCGAAAATCATGTAACCTTCGAGAATGGCGTGCCGATCAAAAGGCAGGTGCATGGCCGAAGCCATTTCTTCGCATTCTTTTAAGGAAAAAGGCTGGAGGAAAATCTGATCGGTGAGCCGTTGATAAAGTCCGCCCTTGTCATGGATGACATTGTCGGTCATCCACGAGGCAGCGGAAGCGCACACGATCAGGATGATGTCGTTGCGTTGTGAGGCCCATCCATTCCAAAAGCCACTCAAAACGCGCAAAAAATCAGGACTCGGAGCCGCTAACCAAGCCAATTCATCGAAGAAAATGATTTTTTTCGGGGCCGAACTTTGCTCGATGAGGTTTTTCAGAAGTTGAAAAGCATCAATCCATTTTTTCGGCGCGGTTTTAAACTTGAGACCCGCATCTTTGAGCGAAATAACGAATTGGTCGAGCTCAGCTTGCTTCTTCTTCGGGTAAACTCCAGTCGTTGAAAAAAGAAATTTTCCGGCGAAAGCCTGAGTGATGAGAAAGGTTTTTCCAACTCGATGTCGACCATAAACAGCAATAAAGGAAGAACTGTCTTTTTGAAGGCATCCTTGTAGAACCTCGAGAGGACCTTTTCTTCCAATTACCATCTTTTTATCTCCGGTTTCAGAATTTCGTTTGATTTATTATGAAACTTGTGCTGAAAATTATCAATTTTATTACGCTAAGTCATTAAAAAAGTGAGTTAGCGTAACGAAAATGATAAAAAATCTCTATCTAAAAATCATTACAAAAAAAATAAAAAACAGAAATTGTGTAGTAATTTAAAATAATAGAAATAAAAACGCATCCTCGGCGCGGGGGTGCTTTGGTCGCTTCTTAAGAAATCAAAGCGTTTTTTCGAGCTCTTTGTAGCAATCGCGAGCGATCATGGCTTGGGTTATGACCGCCTTGATGACGCTCTTTTTGGTCGAGGCCGAGGTCTCTTTGCCTTTTAGTCTTCGAAAGAATAAGGCTACCAAAATCACGATTTAATGTCGAAATAAGGCTACCAAAATCACGATTTCTTTCTTTTCCTGATTCGGATGAGGGGCGAAGATCTCATCCGATGATTTATTGGCTTTCTTGGAGTTATATCGCCAACTGTAGCGGTGGTTTTGTTCGTAAGTGTTGAACCCGCTCGGCTTTAGGATATAAAAAAGGCGCGGGTTTCCCCGCCGAAGAATCGGAAAGAAAAGCAATCAGAGCGTTCCTTCGAGTTCTTTGTAGCAATCGCGGGCGATCATGACTTCCTCGTCGGTCGGGATGATGGCCACCTTGATGGCGCTCTTGGGGGTGGAGATCAAGGTCTCTTTGCCCGAAGAGGTTTCATTGAGGGCGTAATCGATATCGAGCTTGAGGGCGGCTTCGACTTCGTGGAGGATCTTCGCGCGGAAGAAGGCGCTGTTCTCGCCGATGCCGGCCGAGAAGATGATGAGATCCGCTCCGCCGAGCCGGACGAAATACTGGCCGATGAAATCCGCGACTCTCCGGGCGAACAAATCGCCGGCGATGATCGCTTGCTTATTGCCCGCTTTGATGGCGGCTTCAACGTCGCGGGTATCATTCGAAACGCCCGAAACGCCTAATAAGCCGGACTTTTTATTGAAAATGTCGTACATCT
>Ga0183095_11090_pt1 | contig 33403 bp, 48 predicted proteins | sample BioMet4_FD_130346 | JGI IMG/M metagenome (GOLD analysis project Ga0183095, IMG submission 130346) | Microbial communities from bioreactor (seeded with sewage sludge) at LBNL, California, USA - Biofuel metagenome 4 (v2) (version 3) | ecosystem: Engineered > Bioreactor > Anaerobic > Unclassified ...
ATAGATGTAACCAGCTAAAAAGATAAAATTATTTAAGGAGTCTCGCCTCGGTCGATGCAGGGTCCCGGCATGGCTTGGCGGCCGGCCGTTGACAAAGGCAGTGGTGGGATGTAATTCCGGCCTCTCGACAGCGGGATGTAGCGCAGTCTGGGAGCGCACCTGAATGGGGTTCAGGGGGTCGGAGGTTCAAATCCTCTCATCCCGACCAAAGAAAATCAGGCGGTTACGAGTGATCCTCGTGACCGCCTTTTTCTTTTTTACGACACGTTTTACGACAACCGGCCTCGTCGATACCAACGACCTTGCGGTCTGGATCGGCCTCGGGATGCCTCAATTTCGGCATGATTTCGATTGCCCTGGCGCGGGCGACGGCGTGGGGCTCGTAATAATTTTTGTGGATCATCTCAACGCTTGTGCCAGCCATGTAGGCTATAACGGACGGCTCCAGGCCACGATCAAGGGCTGTGGTAATCCAAAGATGCCGGATGTCGTACATCCGAACTGGATAGGCAATTTTTGCTTTTTTGGCGGCTGTTTCTAATGATGTATCAAGACGGTCAACTGAATTCCCTTTGTACTCTATAAGAAATCCGCTTTTATTGACACTCTCACGGATAGCAAGTGCCCGGATAAAATCCGGGTCCAATTGAATGAAAGCCCATTTTCCGACTTTTGTATGAAAGACTTCAATCCCCTCGCGCCCCCATTGCACATGCTTGTCAAAGCGAAGAGCGAAGAGGTCTGACGGTCCTGGACGGCAAGGGATGTTCCATGCGACTTCCATTGCCCAAGCCAAGTGTGGTGCTGCAATGGAACGGATTTTTTCAAAGTCGTCCATCGTGAGCATGGACTTATGACGATCTTCTTTACCTTTTTTCCATTGCGCCAATGGGTTTTGTCGTAAGAGCCCATGTGAGACGCCAAATTCAAAGATAGATTTTAGATATCCTGTATATCTGTTTCTTGTCGTTTGTGCGTGGTCAGAAAAATGAGTGCCAATAATAGAAATTATGTCGGATTGTTTTATGCAATGGGCTGGATGTTTACAAAGATTTCTTTGAAAAACCTTTTCAAATACAGTTGCCCACTCCGAAAGCCAGCGTTTTTTCCTTCCCTGGGCACGCTTTTCATCAACCCATAATTGCATTATCTCGTTTAAAAAAAGACCATCTCCGCGAGGAATGGGCAGGGCTTCATCGTGTGCCTTTTTGTATTCAATCTCTGTTGCAAATTTTGTTGCTTCTTTTTCTCCGTTTTTCCCCTTCCCAAAAGATCTTGTTCGTCCTTTCCCTTCCTCGTCGCGGTACGCAACAACCCAGTAGCCGGCCTTGGTTTTCGCGGGTTTCGCCATGGCGTCCTCCTTACCGGACGACTACAGGCTTCATTCCGCGACGTCTACCGCCGGGGACGACAGATAATTTTTTGAATGATTCTGGACACTCCATGAAGGCATCCAGAACCGATTTGGCAAAGCGTGTTTTGCCTGGACCACTCCGGGGCAAATCATAATCTTTGAGCTTGCGCCGAAAGGTGTCGGGATGATACCCGCACCACTCGGCAGCCCCTTTGAAGTTGAAAAATGGCCCCTCGATCTGCATCCCACACTCCGAAATTTTGGTGGAGGCGGCCGGGCTCGAACCGGCGACCTGTTGCGTGCAAGGCAACTGCTCTCCCAACTGAGCTACGCCCCCCAAAAAATGGCGACCGCGCTTGCTCTCACAAGAACCTGAACCGGCCCGCCAGTGATAGCGGCATCGGGCCAGAACATGAATTTCGCGGTCATGGCGGGGCCGGCAGGGCTCGAACCTGCAACGCTGAGGACCAAAGCCTCATGTTCTGCCAATTGAACTACGGCCCTATAAATTGGCTGGCCCGGTAGGGATCGAACCTACGATAGGGCGATTAACAGTCGCCTGCCTTACCGCTTGGCTACGGACCAACATAACAAACATGGTCGGGGCGAGGTGATTTGAACACCCGGCATCCTGCGCCCAAGGCAGGCGCGCTACCTGACTGCGCTACGCCCCGAAAAATTGGTGCTCCTACAAGGACTCGAACCTTGAACCGTCCGGTTATGAGCCGGTGGCTCTACCAACTGAGCTACAGGAGCGAAATTTTATCTTACGGCAAGATTTCTTGCCAAAAGTTTATCCAATTTATCTTCATCAACTCGAAATGCTAAATTCCGCCAGTCATATTTGTGGAGTTCCCCGTTGTGTCTTTTCTCGTGATATGATTTCCAGTCTAGTATCAGGGGGCAATCCTTTGATCCGGCCCTTAGCATAAACCATAGAGATTTTGGAAATTTTATTTTTAACTCTTTTAATATATTCTGAGCGTACCTATTTGATCTATCTGTTCCTTTCGCGTTTTTTCTAAAGAGATGAATACGTTCTACTGAAAATCCCATACTAAATGAATTTTCTGTGTAGCCTACCACTGAACCATCGTTGTTGACACAAAAGAATATAAGTCCAGCTTTTCTTTTGTTCTCAAAGTGCTCTTTTGGCTCTTTCCTTTTTTTCTTCTCGCGCAGCTTTCTTTGCTGTGACATTTTTTCTTCCATGATATCCCCTGTGTGGATTGGTGTATTTCGGCGGCGGCCGAAAGACCAGAAACGTTCATCCGATGTAACCAGTTTGTGCTTCAGGGGGGCTTGCCGCTATTACCCTGAGGTTACTCCTGGGACTTCCCAAGGGGGCCTTTCCATCTCGGCAAGAGATGTTGGGGCGCGCTATGCGGGAAGCTCATCATTGGATTACTTGTCTCCTCGCTTCTCTTGGTAGATTGCGAACGGCTCTTCTTCAGACCGCCCGAAATACACCAATCCTCATCTTCTATTTTGGCGGACAGGGTGGGATTCGAACCCACGAACGGCTTGTTACGCCGTTAGAGGTTTTCAGGACCTCCGCCATAAGCCTCTCGGCCACCCATCCACAAAATGGAGCTGGCGATGGGACTTGAACCCTCAACCTGCTGATTACAAATCAGCTGCTCTACCAATTGAGCTACGCCAGCAATAAATACGTTCCCTGGGAATGAGGCGAAGCGCGATTATCGGTATCCACTATTCACAGCGCCACGCGCGACGTTTCAACTGCCTTTACACCTGACGGTGAGTGGTGTTCGCCTCATTCCCAGGGGCCGCGACTCTTGCTCATCGCGGCCAGATCAACAAAAGCCGGTGCAGACGCCCATTTCTACATAAACGTGGTTTTGGTATTCTTGTGCATAGTGATCACCTCCTTTTGTTTTTATCCCTGGAGATGAAGCGACTTTCGCCTTCGGGCTTGCCCTGCCGCTCTTGACGGTCCCACATGGCGGCCACGTTGTTCGCTCCATCTTCAGGGGCCGCGAGGTTGTAGTCTTGCGGCCCCGCATACAAAACCGCCCGGTTCAATATGCTTCTGAACCGTGGACGCTCTGACCGCATCCCGTGTTCATTGGCGTACAGGTACTTGGATTGTTGTTGTCTCCCGCCGGGCGGGCCGGGAGCCAATCAGCTATCAGGACGAGCATGGTTTTGCTCCTATCCTGTTTGTCCGCATCGCCCGATGCGATGCGGTGGATTGCTATGGTTGTTTCCCGTCAAATCTGACTTGGACCACATCGCCAATGGCCCATTCCACCCGCAATTCAGTGATGCGAATGCCTGTCTTTTCGTAAAATTCTTGGATCGCCTCGCGAATTGCCTTGGCCTTGTCTTCGGGCATTTTACTCTCCCTGGCCGCCGCAACGTCGTGACGGCCTATCCTGGTTCTGCCTGATATTGGTGGAGCCGGCGGGAATCGAACCCGCGTCCGAAACGCCCTCAATGCATCGGTCTACGTGTGTGTTGCGTCTTTATCCCGACGCACAGGGCAAAGGATTATTGATTCCGCCTAAGCGGCCATGGCCAACGGCTGCGGCTCGAAGATGTCATGAACAGCGGCAGCGACACGATGCAAAAGAGAGACGATCTTGTTCTTGGCAATTGATCGAGTTGGGGATTTTTAACCCGGCCATCCCCACCGGGACACGCTTGATGCAATGCGGTCCGCTCCGTCGAAACCTGGGCGGCCCCATACTTCCAAAGATCGTTTTCGGACTTGAAACCGGGACTTTTCCCGTCTTCAATTCCGGCCACGTCTAAGGATTTCTCCCTGGGGAAACAGACGCGGCTAGCGCGATGCCGTCCTTTGTTTGCCCCTTGTGGTCGCTTCCACGTCTAGGGGAGAGGTGCCGAAAGCTTCAGCGAACTCGCGGCGGCACTATTTGCTGTTGTCAGGACGGCAGAACCAGCAAAGTGCTTTGTAGGGGTGCCTAAAACTATCTGCAACCGAACCGCGTTGGCATTCTTGTCTCCATCACGATCAGGGGCTTCTCTTCACTTTTCCCCGCAGTCTTCGGAAGTAAGAGACCATCCTGCCCCTTCATCGCCTCAACAATGCGTGTCATGCGCGGGTCAATACTTCCTTTTATCAAATTCATGGCTTTATCCTATTCTTTCTGGTTAAAGTAGTCAATCGTTTTATTCGATTTAGAATAGGGCGGGGCAAAAAATATATGCCCCGCCCGAAGCTGTTACAGGAAAAGTGCGTCCTCACGCTCGAATTCGCCCCTGGCGTCCAAAATATCGTCTCGGGTCAAGGTCTTTTCTTCGTCCGAAATGTCGTAATCCTGCATCTCGACGGCCATGAAATCCTTGCCAGAAACCGTGGCGAAACCGTCGTTGTCGTCCTTGAATTCTTCGGCAAAGGTCCGAACTGCCGCGTCCAGCTGCTCCTTGGTGCGATACCGGCATTCCGTGATCCAGCCGGTTCCCACGGTGACGGGAAGCATGAATGCGAAACGATTTTCGCGTTCGGTCCTGACGGCGGCCAAGGTCTCAAGGTGAACACGCTCAAGGTAATCGCTGATGGCTTCCATTTTTTCCCTCTTTGTTTTTTTCGCGGGCCGTTTCCCGCTCTCGTTAAATCCTTTTTATTCGTTTTCGAAAAACTGGTCAAGAAGATTTTTCGAAAAATAATAAAAAGGCCCGAGAAAATTCCCGGGCCTTATGCGTTGCCTCCCCCTGTGATCTCTTGGAGTTACGCAAGGATATGGCAGGGGTTTCCGTCGTGACCGGTGAACCATTCGCGAATGGCCTGAATGGCGTCGAGCTTCCACTTGTCGCCGTCAGCGCTGAACAGGCCGGGGCGGCCGCTTTTGTCCAGGCGCAAGACGAACTCGCGCGCCGGCTGCGTGATCTCCATGAACGTGCTGTACGGGCGGATCATGACGCGGGACTTGAGCGTGGCCCGGTCCACGAGACGCGCGCCGGCTGCGGTTGTGACGGTCTGGCTCACGCCGTCGTCGGTCAAAACGGCTCCGGCATCGACCTGGATTGCGGCAACAGCTTTGAGCAGCGCGTCGCGCTCATCATCGGGGACCACGTTGGCCGAGACCCACAGGATGAAGTCCTCGGCGTCAATGTTTCGGTCGATGGGACTGCACTGGCGCGTTTCCTTGATGGCCTTCGCCACGATGTACGAGGTGCGTTCCAGGAATGGGCCGCCGATAGGCCCGACCAGGGCGACGGAATTGTAGCCTTCGACGTGGATGGTCATCTTGGACATGTCCAGGGAATCGGGGTTGGACGCGATGTAATCCAGGAGGCCCGTCAGGGTAGTGACCTCCAGGATTCTGGGGGCAGGGTTATAAATTGGGGTCAGGTCGCCTTCGTTGTCGAAGTAGTATGGCCGCCCGTCGATTTCAGTTTGCTTGTGGAAGTCGATGAGTTGCTGCTGTCCCGCCGTATACCGCAAAGCGGCGGCCAGGCCGGTTTCGTTGTTGTCCATGCTATTTCGCTCCTCCGATGACGGTCAGCTTGCCGCCGGTTTGGGTTTCGATGGTCGCCGTTTCGCCGGGGTCCAGAGCATCCTGGAGCGCCTTGATTGGCAACTCGGCCTGGAATGGGTTCGTGCCGATCTCGTTCATGATCATGGATCCGGCCCCGTCAGGGGCAATGTTGAGCGCCGCAGTCAGGACGACGGGCTTGACCGCCGCAAGGGATGCCTTGCACTGATAGCTCACCTTGACGGACTGCCCGCGCTCCTCGGCCTTGGGCGTCAAGCTGATTTCGATGGTCACTTTTCGGGCCTTTCTGGCGTCCGCGTTTGGATCGCCAAGGTTTGCCGCAGCCTCCGCCAAAGCCCGGTCGGCGATTTCGGCCAAGCCGTCGCGCCCCAGGCTCTCGTAAGAAACAAGCACACTCATGGATTTCCTCCTCTGTTGATGTTGTTCTTATTCGAAAAAGATAAAATAGGCAAGTTATTTTTCTTTTACGAATAAAAATCGGCAAAAGAACAAGGCTCCCACCGTTTCGCCATGGCCTCAAGAATATGGATCGGGACGCCGTGGACGTTCTGGTATTTCCCCCTCATCTCGGCAATGAGACATGGAGTATCAAATACCTCGGCCATCATGCGATAGATATCCATCTCAGAAAGCCTTGTGAATGTATTCGACACAACGACGCTTTTCCCCGAGACAAGAGCGCGCAAGCATTTTTCTTGGCAATACAGATGCGCTTTCCCGATGTCATCGGGGTTGTATCTGTAAATACCATCCTCGCAGACAAAATACTGGTCCGCCTCGCAATGGACAAATCCCGCCGTTGCATACTGAAGTGCAAGAGTCGTTTTGCCGGAACCAGGAAGGCCGCGAATCAGTAGCATTGACATGATGTTCCCCAACCTATTTGTATATTACGAGCATCGCAACATTGACGCCCGTACCGGCATCCTTGAACGAGTTCGGGGGAAGAACCTCCCAAGAGTTAGCCAAGGGGCGCAACTCGTTATTTTGACGCGGGCCGTTGGCGCACAAGGCAACAAGGATGCCGTCGGGTTTAAGCATATCCAAAGCGTGCTTGATATGCTTGATGTCTACGCCGTTTTCAAACGGAGGGTTCATTACAATCCTGTCGAATGTTCCAAGGTCGCCATTGCATTCCAAAAAATCTTTGTGATGGATTGCAGCTTTCGGGTAGAAAACCTGGAGTCGAGACGCCAAATCTGCATTGATTTCCACGGCTGTTATTTTGCCGTGGTCTTTTCTGTCGATAGCTTTGAGCAAACTTCCGGTCCCGGCGCTTGGTTCAAGGCAGGTATGGGTGGCGTCGATACATGCGGCATCAACCATTTGGGACGCGATTGCATCGGGGGTTGGGAAAAGCTGCGACACGGCCACGACTTCAATAGGGCCGACCTTCACGGCCTTCTTGAGTTCAGCAAAAGCCTTTTCGTCCTCTGTCGGCTCGGGGCGCGGCATGTGGGGAATAGCGGGGCGCGGGTTGGGCTTCTTGGCCCTTTCGATGGGGGCGGGGCGTTCGTGGATTTTGCTGTCCGTCAAAAAAATACAGATAGACCGTCCGCGATGGTAAGCGACTCGGACGCGGTGGGAATTGTCAACAACGCGCGTACCCTTGTGATCGGTCCCGATGTCGGCATATTCGGCTTTGGTCATTTCCACTTGCGGATAGTGGATCATTTCGCCACGGTAATAAATATTCTCGATGTCGATCCCTTCCGGGGCGCGGTAGTTGCACAACGGGAGCGGTGCGGGCCTCTTGGGTTTTTCCAGCAATTTGGATTCGCCCTGCTCTTCCAGCATGGCCTTTTCGTAGGCTATGCGGTTTTCGTAGTGCGCAATCCAGCGTTCGTAATTGGCGATTGAGCGCGGATAGACGCGTCGGGCCACGGCCTGAAACTCTTCAACGGAGGCCGGGTTTTCCTGGTCCGGGTTGAGGGCGTACCACGCCGAAGTGCCGGAGGGGTTTTCCTTGGTGCAGTTGATGCGCAGGCCGTAGCGGTCAGCGATGGCAAGCGCCTGTTCGCGGGTCAGCCCTTCCGTGGTCCACAATTCGAGTCCCTGTTCCGACTCGGCCTTGGCGCGTTCTGCTTTGCGCTTTTCGGCCTCAAGCCCCTTGATGCGCCGGGCGCGAACGCCGGGCAGATCCTTGTACTTGGCAGCGGCGAGCGCGCCGGCGGCCCGTGCCTGCCAGTATTGCGACGTCTCCCACATGGAGACGGCTTTCCTCATGCCGTTTTCGATGCGCAAGGCGTCCTTGCGGGCGCGGCGTTCGCTGTGGTGGCCAACAAGGATCGGCTGACCGAGGGGAATGCCGTCAGCAATAGCGGAAACGGCGTCATTGGCGGCGCGAGCATCTGAAGCCCGCTTGTCGGAATACCCCTCGAATCGATCCGCCCTGGCCTCGGCCCGGTCAACCAAGCTTGTGTCTTCGTCCCCGATCTCCCCACACAGTTCCAGCAAAAGATCTTCCCGGCCCGGCGTCCACATGGGCGCGACGAAAAGCGCTTGCTTCGCAGCCCACCGAAAGCCGGCGGCCTTCACCTTCTCATAGGTTTCCGCATCCAGTCGGTGCAGGGGGTAGAGGCGCAATTTGTTGTCCTCGGGCGAGTATGTGGCGGTCATGTCGTACATGGGAAACTCCTTAACAAGACTCCGGCTTTACGAATATAAGGCCATCCTCGCCTCTATTGGCGAGGTTACCAATAAGGAACATGATACATTGGGCCGGGCCGATGACTGTATGGCGACCTTCGATTGCGTCTAGCACAATGCACCCACGGGGTCCGTCATCGCTGCCCACAGCCTGCCGAATGGCTAGGTTAATGATTGAGCGGTCTATGGTTGACTCGAATGCCGCGATTAATCGATGGTATTGGTACATTGTTATCTCCATTTCCATTATTCTTTTTAGAATTAACAGGGCCACAAAAAATGGCCCTGTTGGCTATTGCTACATGATCCAGGACAGAATGCCGTTTTCGTTAACACAGGCGAGCTGCTTGAAGGCAGGAGTTTTTTCGTTGGTGGTTCTGGCCATCATCGTGTTGAGGTAACTTCCCTTGATGGTCGGAAAGGCCTCGAGCACGGCGGCGCGAATTTGCTGCTTGGTGAACTGCCCAGCCTGAATCATCCCGAACACGATGTCTCTCGGCCCCTGGCCAGGCATGGCGTATTTGTGCTGCCAAGCCCCCACCACGGAGGCATCCTGTTCCCTGGCAACTCGCGTCTTTTTGATCGATTTTGTTTTGATGTGTTCCGGTTGGATACTTTCGATCCAGAGCGATATCATGCTGGACAAGCACAGCTCGTTGACGCCCATCGGGTGGTAGCCGCGGTTGTCAACCAGATCCTGCAGAAGCCCCTCCTCGTCAAAACCGTCTACGGAGAATCTGGCCGTCAGATCATCAAGGCTCATGTGGGTGGCTGTGGACTCGGACAGACCCAGGACCTCTACGGCGACGTCAGCGAGGTCGGCGCGGCGGGCACGAAGGCAAATGGCGTCAATCTTTTCGGCTGAAGCGGCGATGGAATTCATTTTTTTACCTCTTTTGTTTTTTTCGTTTCCGGGGTTCCCCCGTTCGTTGATTTAGTTTTTATTCGTTTTAGAAAAAACAGTCAATAACTTTTTTCTATTTAGATAAGGATGAGTTTTTTATCCTGCTATTCCAGGTGAATATAGCAGATACTATTTTTTTATTCCCGGAGAAGGCCCCGGCCAGGGCCCGGAGACGTGGCGAGGGGAGGAGGGAACGCCTTTAGAATACCTCAAATCTTTTGCTATCAAAAGATTCCGGCTAGTCATCACGCCAACCGGGGAATTGGCCCGGAGGGAGAAAAAACAAATCCCTCGCAAAAGATTTTCGGATGGAGGGTGCGCGAGCGACGCGGTTTAACGAGGCCCCCTTATATAGGGCCAAAAAAAAGTGAAAAAAATATTTCAGATTTTGTCTTTTAGCTAAAACGATTAAAATGATTGATTCCACAAGAGAAACTAAAGAATGAAGGCTAAAACATCTTATAAACCATTATTCTCGGGGAGTTCCGGGGCTTCAAAATGCGAAAATGAAAATCAAAAAAAATGACCCCTATATAAGAGGCCTCGGGGTAAAATGGCGCTCTGTGAAAAAAAGAGGGGGCGCTGCCCCCTCTTAACTCGTGTAATTTCGTGCAATTATCCAGCCCCACAGGCGTCGCAATTACCGCCGCACGTCGCGCTTGCGACTACTCGAAATGGACCCCACGTGTACAGCTCTCCGGTCCCTCCAGACGCGAGGTCATCCGCGTCGTTGGCGAGTCCGACGACATAACCGCCGTCAAAGACCCCCCCTGTGCCGTCATGGCACAACACCCTCCGATCCCCGTCAAAGAACTCAACCGTGATAGACTGCACCGAACAATCCTCCGCAAATATTCGATGCAGAAAAGTTATTCTAATAGGAATTATGGGTCAAGCGTGTTTTATTTTTGAGTCATGTCTGACCATGCCCACAACACCTTGCCGATAATCGCCTTTTCGATATCCCCGTTATAGTCGTCTTCCACAACGTACATAGTAGGTGGATATTCAGAAGCGTTATCGCTATAAAATATAAGATGCGTTTTCCCTGAACGATGTTCGAGAGATACACGCTTTACAGCAACAGAGCCGTCTGGCTCTCGAATCAAGAACATTCCCTGTCCAACACCAGGATTTCTGTCATCAAGATCAACGAGGATCAAGTCAAGAGGATGCAACGTTGGTATCATAGATCGTTGACCGCGACCTATTTCAACTGCTATAAGGTTTGATTTCATGCGCACTGACGAATGGAGATTATATACAAGAACCCACGATCTGATATTCTCGTCAACCAGGAGCCCTGGACCTGCGGCAACAGGCATGTCAACCAGGGGAACCGCTTTGTAGTCTTGCGCGTCTGGATCGGGCAGCGCATTGTGACTTCCGTTTTTTACTGCATGAATAAACACGCAGTTCCTTGTCCGATCTTTTATTTCATCGGGGAAAGTTATCTTTGCTCCGATCCTATCGAGGATTTCTCCGAGGGCGTTTGAATTCATCCCGTTGACACCGTTTAAAAATTTCCAAACCTTTCCCTGTGCCATCTTAGCCGAAGCACAAAAAGCGTTTAAATTGCCGTAGTTCTTATCGATATGCCGCTGAATGCCGTCCTTCACGTCCTGCATAATTGACATAAGCCGCCTCCTGTTCAATTCGATTTAGCATACAAAAATGGCCAGAAAAAATTCTGTATGGGAAAAAGTCCTTGACTTTATTTTTCGAATTAGAATAATCTCAAAACAGATAACGATTTGGGGGATAAAATGACCTCGTTGAAATTGCGCGTTCAGCGCGCTCTCGATTATTACGATTGCCGACCATATCATTTGGCAAAGATCTCTGGAGTGTCGCAGGCAGTCGTACATCGCCTTGCAAAAGGCGAGCAGGAAGGGGCAAACTCCAAAACCATTGATAAGCTCGATCCGTACCTGAGCCTCAAAATGCCAAAAGGATGTATGGACGGGATGAGGCGTCGTGCCAAAAAGGCGCGGGGAGATAGCTCGAAGGGGATGGGTATCTCCGGTTAGTAATAATCTGTACGATATGCGAATAGTCATCAAGGAGACACTGATGGGCAAAAAAGATGTCAATCGCACGTTGCGAGTTGACGCGAATACAGAAGCATTTATGGTGCAAATAGCCGGTAAACTTGATTGCAGCGTCTCGCAGCTAATTCGAGCGTCAGTCATCGTCGGTTCCCCCTTGCTTGTCGCTTGCCCATCGCTTATCAAGCGGATCGATCTGGACGGGACTGATAAAATACTTTTTGCTGATTAAAGTCAGCAAGATTTCAGCACTGCGTTTTGGGCAATGATCTTTGATCATTTGGAGATAAACCTGTATCCGCGCACTCCATGCGTATTCCATCGGGGAGAGATTATATGGATGACTATCTGAAGAGCGCCTTGGAAATCGTCAAGGCCCAGGCGTCTACCCGGCAGATGACCTCCGAAGAAATCACGGCCATGACACAATCATTGCTGCATGCCATTCGCGCTGCCGCCGGCGAGGACGTCCAGGAAACGGCAACCGAATCCTCCGTCTCGCTCGACGATGCGAAGAAATCCATCAAGGAAAAGAGCGTCGTCTGCCTGGAATGCGGCAAGGCGTTCAAGGTGCTGACCAAAAAGCATCTTGCCGTCCACGGCCTGACCCCGGAGACCTACCGGGAAAAGTACGGGTTCAAGAAGGGTGCGGCCCTGGCCGCCAAGGAGCTGGTCCGCACGCGGCGCAACAAGATGAAGGACATGAAGTTGTGGGAACGCCGCAAGAAGGCGGCTGAGTAATCCATGAAGCGCGTCGCATTCACGCGCGCGGACCTGATCCAGCGCATCTATGAGGACCAGGGACCGGGAGACGCTGGCCACTACCTGACCAAGGCCGATGTTGATAAAGTCATCAGGAAATCGCTTGCGACGATTGCCGACACGGTCATGTCCGGCCGGCGCGTCGAGTTGCGAGGATTCGCCGTGTTCAAGCCCGTGGATGTCCCTGAACGCAAGGGGCGCAATCCACAGACAGGCGAGGCCATAACGCTGCCGGCGCACAAGCGAGTTTCCTGCAAGGTCAAGTTCGGCGAGAAGTAGCGCCAGCACAACTCAACGTCTCATTTGAAAGGCCCGAAATTTCCATCGGGCCTTTCTTTTTTCTAAAATCAGGTTGATTTTTTATTCGAATTAGAATAAAAGGCCCACAAGGAGAGCGAAAATGTACCAGTCTGACGACCTCGCGGCCTTTGAAATTCCTACGGTTAGCGAAACCCGTGCCGATCCGGTCGAGCCGGGGAGGGTATGCCCGGAAAGCCCTGACCGTGAGTGCATGCTGCGTCATCTCTACGCTGTCAAACACAACCACTGGGTTCGATGTGCGACGTGCGGACCAATCGTCAGCAAGGTGCATAAATTCAGGGAGAAACAAAAAAAGACAGCCGTCCAGGTTGAACAGCTTAAAAGGCCGACGTCACAACAGCAGGAAAAGCGAAAGCATGTTGCGATAGATTGGACTCCTGAAATGGTTGAGGCAAGAAAAGAACGTGCTTTGGCCGCGCTTGCGAAAGCAAGAGAGGCTGTTGCATTGCGCAAGAAACTTGCATCTGAGTCAATTGAAAGCGAAAAAATCGAAACCATCCCTCCGAAAGAAGAATGCTCGACGTCAAGGTTGGATAGGAGAAGAAAAGGTGAATTTGTAAAGAGTCGTCAAAAGAGGCTGGATATAGCAAGGCGCAAGTCTGAAGTCAGTATGCGGTTGGCAAAAAACGGGCAAAAATCGCCAAGCCGTGTCCAATCTGTCGTTATACTCCTAGAAGAAATGATAAAAAATGGACAATATACAATAAAAATAGTGGACGCCCTGAAGAGGCTTAACAGCACAAGAGGAAATCATAAGATACGCAAAAGCTCAATCCTTGGGATAGTGCTTCGTGATTATGGACTCACAGTCCGAAGCGAGTTCAATAAAGAAGCAGGCCACAAAATCCCAATATTGTACATCGACGAGACTGCCAAAGAATTTATTGATGGAGGTTATTTTTATCATGAGCATGGAAACGGTTCTTTCAAGCGTTGATGTTCGCGTGACGGAAACCTCCATCTGTCTGCGAACGCCTGACACGCTCCATGAGGATTGCCGATCAATCCCCGGCGGTCGCTGGTATCGTCCATGGGCGTGTTGGGTATATCCCAAGACGCCGACGGCGGCGGCGCGGCTGCTCGACACCTTCGGTGTCGATGCCGACCGAGACGGCGTGCTGGCGGGAATGGCTTCGGCCATTGTGGCCGCGCGCGAGGCAAAGCAGGGCGACCCCGAGCTTGCTATCCCAGGGCTCAGGACAAAACCTTGGCGTCATCAGGTCCGCGCCTTTCAGTTCGCCATGCGCTTACCGGGTGCCATGCTCGCGCTTGGCATGGGCACGGGAAAAAGTCTTGTGTCGGTTGCCCTCGCGCTTAACCGCGGCAAGCACACGCTCATCCTATGCCCGCTTTCCGTCGTCCCGGTGTGGCCGCTTGAATTTTCGCAGCATGCCGCCGTCAAGGTGCCCGTCCTCTCCCTTGACTCCGGGACGGTTGCCAGAAAACAGCGCCTCGCCCAGGAGTTCGTTCGCCGGGCGCAGATCAAAAACAGCCGGGCCGTGGTGGTTATCAACTACGATAGTGCGTGGCGCGAGCCGTTCGCGTCCTGGGCGCTCAAGGCCGGTTTCGACACGGTCATTTTCGACGAGATCCACCAAGCCAAGAGCCCAAGCGGGAGGCGAAGCAAATTTTGCGAGCGGCTTGGAAAGGTCACGCGCTTTCGGGTTGGGCTCACAGGGACGCCGATGCCGCACAGCCCCCTTGATGTATTTGCACAATGCCGGGCGCTGGATTCATCGGTGTTCGGCACTTCCTGGACGCGGTTTCGGGCGCGCTATGCGATCATGGGCGGGTTTGGCGCGCATCAAGTTGTCAGCTACAAAAACCTCAAGGAATTGTACTCCATTTTCGACTCCGTCGCCTTCCAGGCCGGGCGCGAGGTGATCCAGTTGCCTGCCGAGAAGCGGCAGGTCATCCCTGTTCAACTCGGCAAGCGCGCTATGGCGCTCCTTAAATCCCTGGAAGACGATTTGTATGCGGCCTGGGATGCCGGCGAGGTCACGGCGGCCAACGCTCTGGTCAAGCTCCTGCGGCAGGCGCAGGTGACGGGAGGCTTTGCCAAAACCGACGACGGTTCTGTTGTCGAGGTCGATTCTGCCAAGCGTGACGCGCTTGGCGCACTTCTCGACGGCCTTTCGCTCCATGAGCCTGTGGTCGTTTTTGGGAGGTTCAAGGAGGATCTTGATACCATCAAGGCCGTGGCCGAGGAGCAGGGGAGGCGGTACGCAGAGCTGTCGGGCCGCCACAAGGATCTTGCAACGTGGCAGGCCGGCAAAATGGACGTCCTTGGCGTGCAGCTTCAGGCCGGAGGCGTCGGCATCAACCTGACTCGGGCCGCCTATGCGATCTACTACAGCCTCGATTTTTCCTTTGGCAATTTTGAGCAATCGCTGTGTCGCATCCATAGGCCGGGACAGAAGCGCCCGGTGACGTTCTATTTTTTAGTGGCCCAGAAAAGCATTGATGTAAAAATAATTGAGGCCTTGGGTAAGCGCAAGGATGTCGTGCAGCACGTGTTGGCAGGCTTGCCGGAACATCGTATGCAGCAAGGCCTTTCGTTGGATAAATAATATGGAAAAGATACTAACAGAAGATCAATCAGTCGCGCTTGAAAAGATGATTTTGTTCTCAACAAAAGCTTCTCAGCGCATATTTACATTGTCAGGTTTCGCCGGAGTTGGAAAGACGACAGTAATGACTCAATTTGCAAGAGACGTAGTGTCAAGAGGCGTCCCTGTCGTCTTGACTGCTCCAACAAACAAGGCGGTCAAAGTTCTTGATGATATGCGAAGGGATATAAACCTTGCCGAAGTAAAATGTAGAACAATTTATTCACTTCTTGGACTTAAAGTCGATATTAACAACGAAATAAAACGCGTAAACTTTGATGCCGCCAAACCTTATGAACCATTTAAGAAAGGGGTCATCATAGTTGACGAGGCGTCAATGGTTGGTGAAGACCTGTTTCGTTATCTTGCAAGCGACATCCTCAATCTCTACCCGGAAGTAAAAATTATTTTTGTTGGTGATCCAATGCAGCTTCCTCCGGTAGGCGAGAAGGAAGCTGTCCCGTTTTCGGGTGGGTTTGAGATGTTCTCGTTGACGGAGATCGTGCGCCAGGCCGAAGAAAATCCAATTATACGTCTAACAGCAACAATACGAAAATGTATTCAAGATGGAATTCTTCCATCCTTTGGTAACGATATTATAAATGGTTGCGACGGTGTTTTTTCTGTGAACGGCAAGACGTTTACGCATTGGATGCAACAACATTTTCCATCTGCCGCCTACAAACAAGACAATACGGAATGCCGCTGCATATCGTGGCGCAACAGGACCGTTGATAGCTACAACGCGCTTATACGTAGAGCAATCTACGGAGAAAAGGTATCGCGTCAAAAATACATAACGGATGAACGCGTCACGGCCGTTTCTCCTATTGTTCTTTTGACGGAAGACCCATACAAAACGGAAATAGCTCTCTGCACTGACGAGGAAGCTACCGTTCTCGATTTTCAAAAAGAAAAGCATCCGCTGTACCCAAATGCTGAAGCCTATGCAGTCTTGTTTAAACGCGATGACGATAGTGAAGTTACTGTTTATACAACTACTGAAGAAAGTATTTCATGGGTAGCGCAAACGGTTAGGCAGAAAAAAGAAGAGGCGATGCAAGACAGACGCAAGTGGTTCTTTTATTATAAATTCATTGAAGCCTTTTCGGATATCCGCGTTTATGGCAACCGCGTTTGCACTTCCAACATTAGGCCCGCGCACACACTGACAGCTCACAAGAGCCAGGGGTCAACATTCAATCGGTCCTTTGTGGACGCCGTGGATATTTTGGAAAATAGCAATCGTATTGAGGCATTGAAGTGTCTCTACGTCGCGGTGAGCCGCGCACGACGCGCAGTTGCGATAAAATCGAGCGAATAGGCAAATTTTTTGTTGCCTTTTTATTCTAAATCGAATAAAACCCAAATTGTCGAGAGCTGGAAAGGAGCCTGAAATGCTGAAGTTTTGTTTCTTGGATACTGAGACGACGGGCCTTGATCCGAACCGTCATGCAATCATTGAGGTTGGGGCGACCATTGACGTCCTTGAAGAAGACGACGGGCCTCTTTGGAAAGAGGTCGAGCGCATCAATTTCAAGATGCGCCCCCATGAAGGCGCGCATATCAACCCGGAAGCCCTGGAGGTTCATGGCTACAGCCAGGAACAACTCTTGGCTTTCCCCGATCCGCATGGTTCCTTGGAAGATTTCAAGGATACTCTTGGCCACTACGTGAACAAGTTCGACAAGCGCGACAAGCTTTTCTTTGTCGGCTTCAATGCCGGCTTCGACTTCGGCATGGTCCATTCCTGGTTCAAGAACTGCGGCGACAACTATTGCGGCTCTTGGTTTTTCTCGCCTCCCATTGACGTGGCCGGCTTCGCCGCCATGTACCTCGCTAACGAGAGACATAAGATGCCCAACTTCAGACTTGAAACGGTCGGCAGGCATCTTGGCGTCGTGGATGAAGGGACACAATTTCATAGCGCCTTGGATGACGTCCTTGTGACCAAGGAAATATTCAAGGTGGTAGCTGCGCCGTACACGAACATACTTTTTTGTGGTTAGCACTATTCTAAAGTGAATAGGCCGGAGTTAAATCCATAAAAGGGGTGAGCCATGAGCCATTTTACTGTTTTAGTTGTTGGTGGTGATGTCAAGAAGATGCTTGCGCCGTTTCAAGAAAACAACATGGGCGACTGCCCGAAAGAATACTTGGACTTTGACGACGAGGAAGACGAATACAGAAAGCAGTATGAAGAAGAGGATATTGAAATGGTCCGTTGCCCAGACGGTTCCTTGGTTTACACATTCGACGAACGTTTCCGCGTGTCAGGTTTTGGCATCGGGACTGGTACGCATCATATCCCGGAAGAATGTGGTTATGAACGTGTACAAGTCAAATACACGGACAAATACAAGACTTTTGAAGAGTTTATGGCCGACTTTTGCGGTTACAAGGAGCGCGACCCCGAGAAAGGGCGATATGGCCATTGGGAAAACCCGAACGCCAAATGGGACTGGTACGAGGTTGGCGGCAGGTGGACCGGCTTCTTCAAGCTCAAGGATGGCGCGCAAGGCGCAACGGGCCGTCCTGGAATCCTCACCAATCCGGCGCGCCCAGGATGGGCCGATCAGGCACATAAGAAAGACATCGATTTCGACGCGATGATTGAGGATGCGGCCAAGCGAGCAATGGACGCATGGGAAAAGGCCCTGCAAGACAAGGACGAATGCTCCAGGTTCTTTCACTTTGGTATCAAAAAAGGTGAAACAAAAGAGCAGCATGTCGAGAACGCACGCAAAAACGCCTGCACTACGTTCGCCGTTCTCAAGGACGGAATCTGGTACGAGCGCGGCGAAATGGGATGGTTTGGTTGTGTCGGCAACGAGAAGGAAGATTGTTCCTGGAAAGACGAGTTTATGAAGCTCTTCGACGCCATTGGCGACGACGAGCTTCTTACTGTTGTTGATTGCCATATATAACCTTGTCAAAAGCTATTCTAAATAGAAATGGAGTGCGGCATGGGAAATTCTATGGAACTTTTCCTTGAGTTTCAGGAACTGACCGAACGCAAGGCGGTTATTGCTGCTGATGCAAAGAAGGTTGCTGCAAGACTTGCTGCTTTGGAACCGCAGTTGATCGACTTTTTTACGGAGTCGGGGTTGCAGTCCATTAAGGCTGGCGGACGAAATTTTTATCTGCATCGGTCGTTGTTCGCGGGGAAAAATCCCGAGACCGAGCCTGACGTGTTCTGTGACGCCATGCGCGAGGCTGGTTTGGACGAGCTTGTTGGCGAAAGCGTCAATGCAAATCGGCTTTCCGCCTACATACGCGAACGTGCTGCCGACCTGGAAGAGGGGGCGTCTCCCAATGACATCATTGCTGCGCTTCCCGAGTCGTTGCGCGAGATGGTGAAGGTGGCGGAAATTTACAGTGTTCGGAGCCGAAAAGGATAAGGGGGGATAGCCAATGGAAGATTATACAATCATAGCGGCTACGTGCCCAGCATGTAAAAGCAAGCTCAAGGTCCGTGTGGATATTGATTTTGATGCTGAACTTGATTTGGAGTGCACATCAACACGGTCCTATGAAGCTCTGGTCTTTCCTTCGGAGCATGACGAAGAGGGTAATGTTAAAAAGCCTGATAGTACGGCACCGAAGTATGAAGCGATGATCCCAAATGTCGAGGTGTTCGGCGTTTCCCCGGAAGGGTTCGCTATTGTCGAGGGCGAGAAACGACCGTGTTTTTGTTGTGGTCATGAGTTTATCCTTGATCGCGTTCCTTTTCGCTTTGTCCCGGATGAAATCTTCAAAGGGACAGAAGACAAGGATTGGACAGAAGGGACGATCAAGCAGCAAATTGACCCAACAAAAGGACCGTTTAGAGATGTGATTCCATCCGAAACAGGAAACGCTATCGTGGCGATGCGATTCGACAATGGGGAGGAAGAGGTAGACTGCTATCTGCCTCGCAATTCCGTTGACCTTTTTTGTACCGCCTATCCTGGCTGTACCTTCCATCATCAGTTCGGAAGCCAAACCTGCGTCATCGTCCGCGACATGGACACCGGGAAAGTTGTCGGCGGGATCATGCCGATGAGGGGCTAAAGATCCGTCCCGGACCGGCCACCTCATAGTCCAGACCGCTCCGGCGGTCTATGTTGGGGGAGAGGATGAGCACGATCAAGCAGTGTGACAAATGCAAATCCATAAAAGATGTGGAGTCGCTCTATTTTGAGGTTGGCTCTCGAACTGATGCGGCAGGATCACGCGAAAGCGTAGGCGAAGGGATTGACTTATGTCTGGCCTGCCAGTCGAAACTGTTAAAGGCACTCTGTAAGAATCGGCCATCGTTTTCTAATACGGCCCTTGAAATCATACAAGGATGGACCGGGAAATGACCGACCAGTCCGAGCTTACCGCGCTGCGGGAGCGGGTGGAAGAGGCGGAAGAACGTGTCGCTTTCTGGAAAGGCGAGTCGGAAGCTTTGCGCTTACAGAAAGATTCCTACGCTGAATCGTTAAGGGCGCTCCGCTTCGAGTATGACGCCGCCATCGCCAGGGCGGAGCGGGCGCAAGGGACGTTGCGAGAGATAGTGGCCTTCCTCAGGGAGAACGATCCACGACACCTTGCCCACGCGGCAGGGATTATCCGTGATGTAGCCGTCAAGTGTAAGCGCGCCCTCGCAGCCGGGCAGGATGCCGAGCCCGACCATATTGCCGACGCCAGCAAAATGGTCGGGGGGCGGGAGCGAAGGATATGGGAATCTCTGCTCGCTAGCGGGCCAGAAGCCCTCTCTGCATTGGCCAAAAGCAAGGGGCCAAAGTCATGACCACCCGCGAAGCGATCTACAAGACGGCGCTGGAGCATATCAGGGACGGGCACAACATGATTTGCCCTGAATGTGGTTGGACAGGAGACAGCCCATACGAACAGTACGATTCTCAAAGTGGTGGGGCTGGAGGAGGATTGATCGCACGGCTGTGTCCAATCTGTCGTGGAGACATAGAAGATGGCCCTGACGAAATTGCCGCCTATGCCCTGGCGCAAGCCGAGAAGGTGGAATCATGACCGCCATCAAAGTTGATCCGAAGACAGCAAGAATTGCGCGTATTGTTGGAGCGGTGTGCTTTTGTACTGGGTGGGCGATGTTCGCCGTTGCTGTTCTTTCCTGGATAGCGGGGAGGTCATCATGACCACCCATTCCCTCACCCTCTCACCGCAAAAGATTTTCACCATCATGGGTGAGCACATTAGTCGCTATCAGCGCTATCAGTTTGTACGTCGTCTCAACGAAGCTGGCATGACCAGTGAAGTCGTTGGCGTGCCATGGGATTTGGTGTTGCAACACGAGGCGCAGTGTTTGCGGAACCATGGGCAGACTGTCCAACGCCTGCATGAACGCGGCGGCCTGTCTGCCTCTGAGGCGTTGGCCGTACTTGAAGACCGGGAGTGGACGGCGATGGATGCTGTTGCGGCAAACCGCCAGCTCCTGGAGATCGTCACCGCGTATTTGCAGGAGGTGCGGCCATGAAGGCGCATAGCCTCATCCTCTCGCCCCACGAAGTCCTCGTCTTGTCCGAAATCGCTTTTGACAAAGCCTTGTACGCTGCATGGGCCGCATCCTGGAAGGCTTATGTCGCGGCGGGCAATGAGGATGCAGTGGAATCCCTGGAGTTGGCCACGCAAAGGGAAGAATGCGCCATGGCAGACGCAAAAGCAGTGCTTGCGGCCGCCTGTCCAGGCTTGGAGATACGTATATGACCACGACACGCCCTATAAATCTTTCCGAACACGAAGTCCTGGCCGCTTTGCGCGGGGAACTGGGGCTGGTTGTCAGGCCGGTGAGGCCGCAACCGACTATGATTATGGACATGGAGCCGGAAGGCTACAGCATGGTTCCATCCTGGGACGGTGAAACCGAATTGCACATGAGCAAGTGCCCCCTCGGCCTCCCTGGGGACCGATTGCGTTGCAAAGAGACGTGGCGCGTCGGCGCGTGGCGTGACTACTCTGATGATTGCTCGAAATTTGCCTTCGATTACCAAGCAACACCGGAGATCGTAAGGACTCCATGGATGTTTCCTCCAGAGGAAAAAGATGAGCTTCAATTGCGCGAAAGAATTTTTATGGAGTTAGCGAACAAGAATATTCTTAAAGTCGAGGGGGAATACGTCTGGGAGCCGGGGAAATCTCCGTTGTCTTGGCGTTCTGCCGCCACCATGCCGGCCTGGGCCAGCCGGATCACGTTGGAAGTGGTCGCGGTGAGGTGTGTGAGAATAGACGAGTTGCGAAACGAAGATTTCATTGCCTGCGGGTTTGTACCTCGACTCCATGACGGCCGGGAATGGTTGGACCTGCTGGCGCAATTCGTTGGCTCCTGGGACCGCCGCCACGGGAAACAATATCTGTATCAATCAAGGCCCTGGGTATGGGCCGCGAAGGTGAAGATTGTGAAGGCTGTATGAAACAATTCGCGGAAGCAAAAAAGAAACAAGGGTATACAAGCCAAACGCCAATTTGTTGTCGTTTTTGTGTTGAAAGAGTTGTGCTACATAAGGGCGGTAATCAAATCTGTTATATTGGCAAATTCCCTGTAAAAATGGAAGGCGTATGCAGGGATTTTGTTGCCAAGGGGACATTCAATGAAGACGATTGAAGAATTGCGTAATAGTCTGAATGACATTTCGATCCGCCGTCACCACGCTGAGGTCGCTCTACAGGAAGTCATGACCGAAGAGCGGCTTGCGGCTGACGAACTTTCCCTTGCTGTCGCCCAACAACTTGGCTTTGGCGTCAACAGCAATATTGAGATGGATTACGGCCGTGGTCGAGCGCGCGGGAAAATCATCGGCATCCATCCTCCTTATGATCATTGCCTTGGAGAGTTCCGCGTCGAGGTTGCCTTGATCGGTCGCAGCGGCAAGCCGTCCAAGCGGACCGTCATGCTCGATCAGGGGAGTTTTCGCCCCTGCGGTGAGAAGGCGGCCAAAGCGAAACTCCTCGGGGATGATAGTGGGAATAATTAAAATTTATTTTTTTCGAGTCTTTTTACTCTAAATCGATTTTTCTGCTTGCCTAGTTATTCGATTTAGAATAAAAAGGGGTTGTCGTTATGCGGAGCCGGCCCGCGACCGCCCGGCATTAAAACAAAGGAGCTTTTCGATGAGCGAATCCGGGGAAGAGACCAAGAAGTCGCGTAAACCGCGCACGATCAACCACGGCGAGCGCGTGCGCAAGGCGTGGGAAGCGTTCAAGGCTGTCGTTTCCGAGGCGGCAGGGCAGGAAGCGGCCACCGTCGAAATCAGCATCAAGGATGCCGAGTCCGGCCAGATCGTCGTCGGCAAGGTCGATGACTGCCTCGTGGCCATCACGGCCAGCTTCTAACCCATAACACAACGCACTTCGCACAAAGCACTTCGAGCAAGGAGCAAAGTTATGTCCAAGACTGCTGCTACCAGTACTTCCATCGCCACCATCCCGCCTTCCGAAATCGCCAATTTCGCCATCTTCGGCGAGGAAATCGACGTCAATTCCATCCGTGACGCCATGGCCGAAAACATGGCCGGCGAAGACGTTTCCGCGTTCGACCTGCCGCGCATCAAGGTTCCCGGCGGAGGCGCGACATCGTTTTCCGTTCCCACCCTGGACGGCGAACAGGACATGAAGGAGCTGACCGGAATCCTCGCGTTCGCGCAGCCGGGCCGCTCCTGGTGGGAACAATCCATGGAGGAGAGCGGCGGCGGCAGTGCCCCGGACTGCTCGTCCACCGACGGCGTGACCGGTTCCAAGTTCGGCGACTGCTCCGGCTGCCCCCACAATCAGTTCGGCTCTGCCCGGAAGGGGTCCGGCAAGGACTGCAAGGAAACCAGATCCCTGTTCCTGCTTCAGCCGGACGGCGCCTTGCCCACCGTGGTCTCTGTTCCGCCCACGAGCCTCAAGCCCCTCAAGCAGTACCTCATGCGTCTGTGCAGTGCCGGGTTGCCGTTCACCGGCGTCGTGACGCGGATCGCGCTCACCAAGGCCAAGAGCGCCACGGGTATCACGTATTCGCAGATGACGTTCACCATGGTCGGTCGCCTGGACGGCAAGCAGCGCCAGTGCATTTCGTCCTACGCCGCCGCCCTCAAGGACTCATTCTGCAAGGCGCACGCCGCCGGCGTCAGGAGCGGGTCCGCGTATGGCGCGGCCGATGAGCCGATGCCCGAGGACAATCCGTTCAACCAAGGCGCATAGCCACCACATACCGGGCGGCCTGGGAAACCGGGCCGCCTGTTTTTTTGAGGAAAATATGATGCGGAACTTTCGCGACATCACGGTTCTTTGCGCTGTTGTTCTGGCCCTCGCCATAGGAGCGTTTGGCGGCAGCGCCGCCGCAATCCTCTTTTTTAGACAGGAACAGGCTCGGGAAATGGTGGCGATGCGCTCTGCGGTAGAGCCTGCTATGGGGAAGCTTTTTGTCTTGCGAGGGCCGCGTTGAAGGCGTTGGCGCATTTTGTCCTTGGAGCCATTATGGTCACGGCAAGCGCCTACACGCCGTTTGAATGCGGCAATGGCGGGGTCGCTTCTGACGGCTCAAAGGCAGTAGCAGGCTGTACCGTGGCCGTTTCAAGAGACTTAAAGCATCTTATTGGGAAAACAATACATATCGAAGGAATAGGTAAACGGCGAGTCAACGACTTAATGCACAAGAGATGGAAGTGTTCTGTTGATATTTGCGTTCCGAACGCAAAGGCAGCCAACGCTTTTGGAAGGCAAGTTTTAAAAATACAAGAGGTGGAATGATGGAGCCACGCGAAACAGCGTACGTTTTTCTGCAAGCTCTTTTCGGTGACGATCTTGACGGGCGCTGGCTCCTTATATGGACGAATCCTGGTAAAAAAAGCGCTTGGTTCCAAAATGTCGAGGATGCGGCGCTGTACGCGTCCAGGCAAAACGGCGTGAACTGCTATTTCGGCATCTGCGCGAGTCCTGACGATTTTGGCGCATCCGGCCGTTGTTCGGCGGGGCAGGTTGCCGTGATTCCCGGCCTTTGGGCGGATATCGACATTGCCGACGTGACGGCCCACAGCAAGGACAACATCCCGGCCACCCTGGCAGAAGCCAGGGCCCTGGTCGAGGCGCTTCCTCTTGCGCCGACGATCACCGTGCATAGCGGCCACGGGCTGCAATGCTACTGGCTGTTCAAGGAGCCATGGGACATCGACAACGACGTGGAGCGGGCAGAGGCCGCGGCCATAGCGCGGGGGTGGCATGAGACGATCATGGCCGAGGCCAAAAGGCGCGGCAAGGTCATCGACGCAACCTGGGACCTCGCCCGCGTTTTCCGCGTTCCCGGGACGGCAAACGTCAAAGACCCGACCCATCCGCAGTCTGTGACGATCCTTGAGCATTTTGACGAGCGCCGGTACAACCCGGACGATTTTTCCGAGTATTTTCCAGAGGATGTCAGTTCCTATGCGGTCGAGATGGAGCGCGATAGGAGGCATCTTGATATCCGCCTCTCCCGCGATCCTCTGGTCAACCAAGCCAAGCTTGAAGCCATGTGGGACATGGAGCCCAAGGCCAAGGCAACGTGGCTGCACAAGCGCAAGGATCTTGAGGGCTCCATGTCATCGTACGACATGGCCCTGGCCGCCTATGCCGTGCAATGCTCCTGGACGGATCAGGAGGTTGCCGACCTCATCATTGCATTTCGCCAGAAGCACGGCACCGAAAAGGACATCAAGAAAGCATTCAGGCTGGATTACATGAGCCTGACCATCAAAAACGCCAGAGCGAAGTATGGCCGAGCCGAAGCGGAGATTGCGGCGGACGCCGCCCTGGCCGAAACCAACGCACGACTCATGGAAAATACGCTCACGAGGGAGGATGCCACGACGACAGCACCAAAGGGCATGCCAGCAGAACACGCGAAACAAATTGATAGCAAAAAGATCGAAGCAAAACCGTCCTCGCGTCCACCGGAGGATAAAAAAAAGCTCCTAGAGGCTATTTCGGCCAAGCTCGGCGTTCCCGTCCGGCGCGTGATCAAATACCTCGCTGACCCGCCGTGCTTTGCGCTGATCATCGGGAAGGGGGTGGAGATCAAGTTGGGGCGCGTCCAGAACCTCATTCGCCTTGGAAACCTTCAAGGGTGCCTGGCTGAAGGCGTCGGCATTATGATTCCCGGAAAGATCAAAGGGTGGGAGCAGGTTGCACAAGGGCTCCTCAACGCTGTCGAACTCGTGCCCGTCGGAGAGGAATCGACGGCGGAGGGGCGCGTGCGGGAATGGCTGGTATCGTATCTGGATGAGCAACGCGCGTCCTCGGATTGGGAGGCATGCGGGAAATCCCGAAATCCATACCGCCGAGACGGCCGAACATACATTTTTTTGCAGGAACTGCGGTCGTTCCTCGGGATGCGCGGCGACAAAATCACGCAACCGGAACTTGCAACCGAGTTGCGCCGGTTCGGATGTGAGCCCGTCGTGCAGTGGTTCGAGATTGAAGGGAAGAAAACCACGCGCAACGTGTACGCAATCCCGGATCTTGATTCCAGGCATTCCGCAACAGACCGGCTTGCGTCATAATGCAGCGCAAATTTTTTATTTTTAGAATAGAGACGACATGACACTTGACGCAAAAAGAAATTTTCTGCATTCTCGGGCCTCGTTCGTCTCGCGTGTCTCGGCCGCACCTCCGTCCTATGCCCCTCGCCAATTCGCCATGGCGGGGGGCTTTTTTGTGACATTCGCCACCAGAGGGATAGTTTTTTTAAGGCGATTTTGATGGCCAAGTTAAACCGTGTTTAACTTTGTCAAACAAACAACACATTGAAATATAAGCGATTCCTGTTTTTCCGTAACAAAATTCTCTTCTTAAGGATTTTTTAATCTAATAATCAGATTGAATATTTTGAAAGCAAATTTTTTTTGAAGAAAAAATTATCTAACACTAAACTATTAAAACACACCAGAAACACAAGAGAAGATCTTATTATTGAGCTAAAAAATATTATAACTCATTAAACACGGGGAGTTCCGGGACTTCAAAACACGAAAATGAAAATCAAAAAAAATGAGCCTTATACACTCGCGCACGAGCGCGCGTAAAAGCATAAAGTAGGCCACGTGAAAGCCGCTATCTTGGCGAACGATTCTTTGTGTCTGGTTTTATTCGAAAAATAATAAGGAGCGACCATGGAATGCGAGAACGGAAACGGCGAATATCGGGTAGCAGGCCCCCCTGGTTGTGGTAAGACCACGTGGTTATCACGCCAAATTGAGAACGCCGCTTTCAAGCACGGCAGCGATTCCATTTTTGTGGCCAGCTTCACAAAAACCGCTGCCGTCGAGCTGGTTTCGCGCAATCTCCCCGTCCATAACTCGGCAGTGGGGACGCTTCATTCACACTGCTTTCGCGCAATAGGTGATCCAACTATTGCCGAACTCCATATTGATGATTTTAACGAAGCACATCCAGAATATGCCATGAGCAAATCTGGTAAGCCAAAAATTGATGAGGCGGCGGCAGATTCTGCTATAGGGGAAAAGGAATCAGATACTCTTTTCTCGCAATACAATATTTTGCGAAACAAAATGGTTCAAAGAAAAGACTGGCCGCCTTCTGTCAGTCACTTTGCTACGATATGGGAGGAGTTTAAAAGAGAAAATGATTTGTATGATTTTACAGACCTTATTGAAACGGCTTATACATCGTACAATTCTCCGGTTGGAAATCCAACGATTGGTTTTGTCGATGAATGCCAGGACTTGACGCCATTGCAGTTTGCCCTTGTTCGCAAATGGGGCAAGACGATGGACTATTTTATTCTGGTTGGTGACCCAAATCAACTTCTGTATGATTTTACCGGGGCGACTCCAGAACCATTTTTAACTCCCATACCAGAAGAACGACACATTGTCCTAAGACAGTCCTATCGAGTCCCTAAAAAATCTCACGATATAGCCGTTGCTTGGATTAAAAAATGTAAGCAACGAGATAACTCGGAATATTTCCCTACCTCCGTAGAGGGAGAGGTGGCGCATAGCTCTGGAACATATAAACAGCCAGTGGCTGTAATTGACGCGGCGTTGTCCGATCTTGAGAACGGGAAGTCCGTTATGATCCTCGCAAATTGCGCCTACCAGCTTCAGCCAACGCTTGCGGAGCTTCGGCGTAGAGGCATTCCATTTCATAATCCTTATCGCCTGAGTCGAGGCGATTGGAATCCACTTGCTCGTCGAAAAGGTTGGACCTCAAGCGACCGTCTTCTGGCGTACCTCGATCCCCAGGGGCCTGAATACTACGGCGAGCAGCTTGGACCGATAAAACGATATTGGACGCCGTCACAACTCGCCGCATGGACAGATTTGTGCCTGGCGCGAGGACTCCTTGAACATGGTGCAAAAGAGCGCCTCAAAGAAATTCTTGCAAAAGCCGAATCAATGACTGACGGACAAATGGCAGATCTTGTTATGGAATCAGTATCTTTAGATGCTTTGGTAGAAGCTTTAAAGTTAGATGTAAATTGGCTTGTAAATCACCTTTCTGATGGAAATAGAAAGCGGCTTGATTTTCCGATAACAATCATGGAGCAACGTGGAAAAGAAGCGCTCCGCGAGCAGCCAAGGCTTATTGTGGGGACAGTGCATAGCGTTAAAGGAGGAGAAGCCAATAGCTGCTACGTATTCCCTGACGTTTCGCTTGCGTCCTGGAAGTCTGCAAAATCATCTAACTCTGGAATGGACTCGCTTATTCGCCAAGGGTATGTTGCGTTTACAAGATGTAGCGAAAAACTGACGTTATGCAAAAACGCAACAGCGTACCATATGGGGAGGATATAAAGATGCCTGCAACAGTGCTTGAATCAACTATAACAAAAAAAACGTTGTCCATCCTTAATTCTATCCAGGGATGCCTTGCTAAAAAACGTCATGCCTCAAATTTTGGGGAAAGCGATGTTGATATTTATGGATGTTACAACGGAAAAGCCTTTTTTATTGAGATGAAGCGTCCAGGAGAGGAGCCGTCGGAAAGACAAAAAAAATTCATTCGCGATTGGCTTGCTGTCGGTGCTATCTCCGGTGTCGCCACGAGCCCGGACGAAGCCCTGGCGCTGCTTGGACTTCCGGCACAACAAGGACGGTCTCGGAGAAAACGTGCCGCGTGATTTTTTTGTCCCATGTTATTCTTGTTTGCAAAATATTGGAGCGTAGTTTATTCGATTACGAATGAACAACGCGAATAGGCCCGGTTGGCAAGAGTATTTTTTGTCCATGGCGGTTCACGTCTCCTCCCGCTCGACGTGCCTTCGCCGGCAGGTCGGCGCGGTCGCGGTCCGAGACAACAGGGTTCTCGCGTGCGGCTATAACGGGAGCCCGACTGGAGCAGAGCATTGCGAGGTCTCGGGCTGTCTCCGCGAAAATTTGAACGTTGCTTCCGGCGAGCGCCACGAACTTTGCCGAGCAGTCCACGCCGAGCAAAACATCGTTGCCCAGGCTGCGCGCTTCGGCATTCCGCTTGAGGGGGCAACCCTCTATTCAACGACATATCCATGCAGTCTGTGCGCGAAACTCCTCGTGCAGGTTGGAATACGCCAGATAGTTTTTATCCATGGCTATCCTGACACAATGACGCATCCGATTCTTTCTTGTGCTGGTATCGAGGTCATCAAGGCATGACTAAGATATCAGAGATGGACCCTAAGATTTGTGCAATTGTATGCACCATGTTTGCAAAAGGATGCGGCTGTCAAGCTCCAAGAACAAACTATCTCAACGATCTACCAAAGGATGCTTGCCAAGTTGGTAAAGGAAAAGCGTCCGAATGGCTTAGGAAGCACCAAAAATGATTGTCACGATAAAACTGATGCCAGGGTTTCACGTCCTGGAAAATGTAACGTTGGTAAATAATGCGCTTGCAACAAAAATGCGGCGCTTAAAGAAGCGCCATGGCCCATGGCCTACTGCGCGTCTCATGTCTGTTACATCAACGGAAGTTACTTACGAGGTCTTTGAATGAAAATCATTGGTCTTAGTGCAAAAATGGGTTGCGGCAAATCAACAATAGCTGAAATGCTGCTGACGATGATTTCTGGGGCTGTTCGAATTTCGTTCGGTGATGTCCTTAAACGCGAAGCATCACAGATATACGGTTTCCCGCTTGAACTTTGCTACAGCGATGCGGGGAAAAAATCGACCGTCGTTCTTGACGGCGACAAGAACCCTATGGGTCGAGACATGGCGACGGTCCGCGAAATCTTGCAATTCCACGGGACCGACTATCGCCGCAAGCAAGACCCGAACTACTGGATCAAGCAGATGGACGCCGCGCTTGCTCGGATGTTGGCAAGCAACTGTCCGTGCGTTGTCGTCGATGACGTCCGTTTCAAGAACGAGGCGGAATACCTGCAAAGCGTCCAGGCGAATCTTTTCCGCATCGAAGCGTATCCGGGATGGACTCCTGGACCGAACGCTGGTCATGCCAGCGAAACCGATCTGGACGATTGGGACGCGTGGAACATCGTTTTCCGCCCTGGAAAAGGGTTGGAACACCTGAACGCAATAGCGCGGAATATTGTCAACCAATGTAATTAATAACCATGGGTGCGATACGTGTATTTTGTAAAAAAAACATTTGAAGTTGCTGGAAGTCATCAACTTCGGCTTAACTATAAGAGTAAGTGCGAGAATGTACACGGTCATAACTGGATCGTGACTGTCTACTGCAAGGCAGAAGAGCTTGATGACAATGGCATGGTGGTGGATTTTGGCCATATTAAACAATCAATTATGGATGTTCTTGACCATAAGCACCTGAATGACGTTGTGCGATTCAATCCAACGGCTGAAAATATCGCCCGCTGGATCGTTGAGCGAATCCATAACTGCTACAAGGCGGACGTTCAGGAGAGCATGGGGAATGTGGCAACGTATGAACTATAAAGTGAACGAAATTTTCCGTTCCCTGCAAGGGGAAGGCGGCAACGTCGGGCTGGATGCTGTTTTTGTGCGTCTGTCTGGTTGCAATCTGTCCTGTCCGTTTTGCGATACGATCCACAACGACGGCATTATGATGGAGTCGGCATCTATCGCAACCGAGGCCAAGCGCCTGTACCCGGAAGGTGGCGGTTGGGTCATCCTCACAGGAGGTGAGCCGACCATTTACGACCTGCGACCGCTCCTGACTGATCTGCGCGGGGTCGGCTTTAAGGTGGCCATGGAGACAAACGGGACCAACTCCATTCCGGCCGACGTTCAGGTGCTCCTCTCCTACGTCACCGTATCACCCAAGCGCCGCGACCTGTTCGGCGTGGATCATTGGGTTCACGAGATTCGTGTGCCTGTGGGGCCGGAGACGACTGTCGAAGAACTGGTGCACTGGTACAACGCCGTGCCGGCGCGACTGCGGTTTCTGTCTCCGATCCATGAAGCTGATTCCGGTTTTGCGCTGACCAAAACGCTCAACCTTCTGGCCGAGGCCAGGAAGAGGGGAATGGAATGGCTGTTGTCGTTCCAGGTCCATAAAATGGCAGGGATTCGATGAGCCAAAAGCAAGAAATTCCCAATACAAAGAAGCTCATCACAACGGCTTTTCTGGAGACAATAGGAGAGGCCCCGGATCGGGAAGGTCTTCTCGATACGCCGGCCAGGGTTGCACGCTCTTGGGATGAGCTTTTTGCCGGTTACGCACAGGCCCCGGAAGACATTTTAAGCACGTCCTTCGTCGAAGGTGCTTGCAACGAGATGGTCATCCTACGGGATATTACCGGCTTCTCCACGTGTGAGCACCATGTGCTTCCGTTCTCTTATCGCGCCCATATCGGCTACATCCCGGCCGGAAAAGTTGTCGGCGTGTCCAAGCTGGCCCGGCTGGTCGAGTGTTTTGCTCGCCGGCTTCAGATCCAGGAGCGCATGACGACACAGGTGGCAGACACCATGGTCAAGGTGCTGCATCCGAAGGGCGTCATGGTGGTTGTAGAGGGGCAGCACCTATGCATGGCGGCACGAGGCGTCAAGCAGCACGAATCCGTGATGGTCACGAGCGCCATTCGCGGGGTCTTTGAACAACCCGAGACGCGCAGCGAGTTCCTGCGCCTGATCGGAAAATAATCGGGGGAAACCATGAAAGCAGTCGTCATTTTTTCCGGCGGACAGGATTCAACAACCTGCCTTGGGTGGGCGAAGAATCGCTACGAGGAAGTCGTGGCCGTGTCCTTTTTTTACGGCCAGAAGCACGCCGTCGAGCTTCGCCAGGGCGAGATCATCGCCAAGGAGCTTGGTGTCGAGCGCCACGTGATTCAGGCAGACTTCTTCGGTTCCATGGTGGACTCGGCGTTGACCCACAACGGCGACGTAAACGTGCCGCATCCGCGCCTGGGGCATCTGCCGGCCAGCTATGTTCCGAACCGAAACGCCTTCTTCATCACCCTGGCCCATGCCTTCGCGCAGAAGATCGGTGCCGGTGTTCTGGTTGCCGGCATGTGCCAGACGGATTTCAGCGGCTACCCGGACTGCCGGCGCAACACGCTGGACGTCATAAACGCTGGTCTCAACCTTGGCTCCGACTCCGACATTCGTCTGGAAACGCCGCTCATGTACCTGACCAAGGCCGAAACGTTCGCCCTGGCAGAGTCCGAGGGAATCCTTCCGCTGGTCATCGAACACAGCCATACCTGCTACAACGGCGACCGCTCCAAGCGCCACGCCTGGGGCTACGGCTGCGGCGAGTGCCCTGCATGCCAGATTCGCGCCAAGGGATGGTCGGAGTTTAAGGCGTGAGGTTGTATTTCTCGGGCTTCTTTACAAGCCCAGACCTCGTGAACAAGCTCCAGGGAGATTATGGGGTGCTCCTCTCTTATCTCGAAGTAAGAGGGAAGCGCCCCATTCCAGCTTTAGGGAAACCCATATTTCTTGACTCTGGAGCCTTCTCCGTCATGACAGGGAAGACTAAGGTCGATTTGGAGTCATATTGCTCATTCGTAAACGAAAATAAAGATAAGGTTGTAACATACGCTAATCTTGATGTTATTGGCAACGCAGAAGAGACAGACAGGAACCAATTGTACATGGAAAGTATTGGATTAAACCCTCTGCCAACATTTCATAATGGGTCGGATTACAAGTATCTTTATAAATTAATTGAAAAATATGACTATATTGGCCTTGGCGGACTCGTTCCTATTGCAAGGAAGAAAGATATTCTTTTTAAACATCTTGATAAATGTTTTTCAATTATCGCAAAGGAAAAACCAGAAATAATGACTCATGGATGGGGGATGACAGGAAGAGATGTCGTGTTTCGATACCCATTCTATTCAATAGATTCAACATTATGGCTTATTGGTGGAAGGTTCATACAGCGCAATGAATATTCTTTTCGTGGGATGAGAAGGAAAAAAGATAATTTTGCAGTAGCAATGAAATATCATGATATTAATATAGCGAATGCAAAGCAGATTTATCACATGATTTGCGATGCAACAAGCCTTTGGACGAAACGTGGGGTTACATGGAAAGAATTGCCAAACAACTACGCCGAAGCTTCGACTGGTACGTTGCAATAGCGCGCGGCGGAATGGTTCCGGCGTGCCTACTCGCGCAAATTACAGGGCAGGAGCGCATCGACACCATCTGTCTCAATTCCTACGGCGACGGACAGGAGCAACAGCAGCTGACGATCTGGGATAAGGCGTTCTTTCATGTCGCCGGCTGCTCAGTGCTGCTCATCGACGATCTTGTGGACACGGGACACACGATGCGGGCGGCGATGAATCTCATGGTGGCCGCCGGGGCGAAGTCGATTCAAACGGCAGTCATCTATCGCAAGGCCAATTCGTTGTTCCAGCCGGACTACTTCATTGAAGAAAAACCACGAGATGAATGGATCGTCTTTCCGTGGGAGAAGAATCAAACAATATGAGCACCATCCAGTTTGAAAAGTACAAGGTATTGCCGGTTGAAAAGCTGGTCAAGGCATCGTGGAATTATAAAACCGATGACCCTGTTCTATTGGAAAAGCTAAAAGCCAACATCAAGCGTAACGGACAGGTCGAAAACATCATCGTTCGAAAGCTGGACACTGGATTTTACGAGGTAGTGAACGGCAATCATCGTTTTTCAGCATTAGTTGATCTTGAAATTACAGAGGCCGTTGTGTTTGACCTTGGCAAAATCAGTGATGCCCAGGCCCGCCGTATTGCCGTCGAAACGAACGAAACAAAATTCGAAACGGATAATATCAAGTTGGCCGAGGTCATCAAAGAGATAACGGAAGAGTTCGTTGACCTGGACGCGCTCTCCGAAACCATGCCGTACACGCCAGAAGATATCGACAATTTCAAC
>Ga0183095_11092_pt1 | contig 33387 bp, 33 predicted proteins | sample BioMet4_FD_130346 | JGI IMG/M metagenome (GOLD analysis project Ga0183095, IMG submission 130346) | Microbial communities from bioreactor (seeded with sewage sludge) at LBNL, California, USA - Biofuel metagenome 4 (v2) (version 3) | ecosystem: Engineered > Bioreactor > Anaerobic > Unclassified ...
TTGTCTTTCATTAGACATCCTCCTTTGCTTATGGTAGTTTGGTTGGTGAACCTCTACCATCATAGCATAGGAGGTTTTATTTTGCCTAAAACTCAAGTTATTGATACCACCCGCATAGCAGGTGGTTATTAGTTCCTCGCCTTACAGCTCGGAACCACCTCTAAAGAGCCCAAAATAAAATACACCAAGCATAAATGCCTGGTGTATTTTTTACTGCTCATTTTTCCGGATTACTCTTCAGTATCGTCATCGTCTGAAGCCATGATTGCTTCGAACTCATCTGCTACACTCTTAAACAGCTTGTCATCTGCAATGTCCAGCAAATCGAAGTTTCCATCTTTATCCTCTTCATAACCATAGATGTAAACATCATCAGTACCATCATCTGGCAGAAGAGCGATATATTCCTGTCCGTCATGGTCAAAGATTCCCATGATCTCGCAGTCCATCTTGCTTCCATCGTCAAACTCTAAAGAGATTATTTCTACATCTTCCTCTTCTTCTTCGATTTCAGCTTTTTTGTTCTTATTTTCAGCCATATCTATGTCCTCCGTAATTACTTTCTATTAAAATACTCTAACATCATAACATTTTTACTGCCTTTAATCAAGAAATCACTTGAAATAATCCTTTATATTTTTCGCTACGGCTTCCGTTATAGAAGGTACCTGACAAAGCTCATCCACGGTTGCACTTTTTATTGCATCTAAGGACTTAAAATGATACAGCAATTCGTTACGTCGTTTAGGTCCAATGCCTTCTATATCATCAAGGGCAGAATGTGTGGCATTCTTGCCGTGAAGTTTCCTGTGATATTCTATTGCAAACCTGTGCACCTCTTCCTGTATAGTCCCTGCATATCTGAAAAGTATAGGTCTTTCTCTCAGGTCTATTTCACTTCCATCTTCAAAGACCAAGGCCCTGGTTCTATGACTGTCATCCTTGGCCATTCCGACTACTGGAATATCCAGCTTCAAAGCAACCAGTACTTTACGTGCCGCACTTACCTGCCCTAAGCCGCCATCCATCATAATGATATCAGGAATGTTTATGAAACCCATATCGCCATCTACGGCACGTTTGAATCTTCTATACAGCACCTCCTGCAGGCTGCCATAGTCGTCCGGCCCTTCTACTGTTTTAACCTTAAAACGTCTATAGTCTCTGCGCACTCGCTCAAGTCCTTTGAAAACTACCATCGCACCAACAGAATCTACCCCATTGGTATTAGATATATCATATGATTCGACACGCACCAGTTCCCTGTCTTTGTCTGATGGACGAGGATAACCAGCCAGATTCAGTACTTGATTCATTTCATCAAGTACTGCCCGCTCCTTCTCTCTTCTGCTCTCAGTCTTTTCTGCCAGTGTCTTGGTCATCTCCACCGTATCGTTTCTGGCAAGGTCTAACAAAGCCTTCTTGTCTCCTTTGTGTGGTACTGTGATTCTGACCTTGTGACCTTCCCCGCTTAGATATTCTTCCAGGAGTTCTTTATCATCTGGTTCTTCATCAACGAGTATTTCCGGCGGTACCACTGCCCACTGACTGTAGTACTGCTTTATAAATTCAGAAACCAGATCCCTTCTGGTATCGCTTTCACCTGATTGTATCTGAAATGTTTCCCGACCGCTGAGCTTTCCTCCACGAACCGGGAAGAGCACGATAAACGAATTCTTATCATCCTTTACAGGAAGCACTACATCCAGATCCTTGTCATTAATCATAGTGACTCTCTGCGTCTCTGAAAGTGACTTCACCGCGGCGATACTGTCACGCCACTTGGCGGCTTCTTCGTAGTCCATAGCATCGGATGCTGCCTTCATGCGCTCCGTAAGATTCTGCAGCAAAGGCTTGTCCCTGCCAGACAAAAACTGTAGTATCTGATCGATAGAACGGCCGTATTCTTCCTTATCTACCTCACCAGTACAAATACCCCTGCATTCTTTGATAAAGTAGTTCAGACACGGTCTGTGCCCTTCCGGAAAGGTCTGTGCCGAGCACCTCTTCAGGGAGTATATCGATGAAAAGACATCAACTATCTGATTAACTGCTCCCGCATCGCTATAGGGTCCGAAGTATTTATTACCATCTTTCTTGATGATCCTGGTCTTAACTACTCTTGGAAAATCTTCACTGACAGTGACCATGATATACGGATATGTCTTGTCGTCTCTCAGAAGAACATTATATTTAGGCATATACTTCTTGATAAGATTACATTCTAAAATCAGGGCCTCCATCTCACTGCTGCAGGTTATGTACTCAAACTCTGAAATGTGAGACACCATGGCTCTCACTTTCGGCTCCTGCCTGGATGGACTCTGGAAGTACTGACGCACACGATTGCGCAGCGAAATAGCCTTGCCCACATATATTACCTGGCCAAGTTTGTCCTTATGAATATAAACTCCCGGGGTGTCCGGGAGTTTTTTTAGATTTTCTTTGATATCAAACATATTAGAAATGCCAGTCTCGCTGATCTCTCTCAGCCTCACGTCTGGCTTGCTCCTCCGCCATTTCCATTATCTTCTTCTGTCTGAGTTTTTTCTTCTTGCGTTTATAGCTTGCCCGCATGGATATAACATAGAATATCATCAGCAATATCAGTCCGAGTACTATGCATATTATCGTCGTCGCCAAATTGGATATTCCAAGGTATGAAGGGAACCAACCCGTCGACACACTTTCGTGAATGACCAGCGGTACCTGATTTACCAGATCATCGCTGACATATATTTTGTAGTATCCCACGATCTGTCCACTCTTAACCGGCGCCTTGACATTGTCCTTCATGACTGTCTTTGTACTTACCAGCGACTTGGATCCCTCTTTAGGGAGGTATGCATACCCTACCTCGGCTGTATATGCATTAAGCCTTGTCTTTGCACCATGTTTGATGCGCACCTTGCCTACCTGCTTGCCTGCCTTGACTACCCTGACACCTTCGACTTTTTCTGTCGCATACTTAATCAAAGCCTTAAGATCTGCTGTTCTTTGACTGCTTGTATCGCCAAGAATGACTATATAAAGCTGCAGTCCATCCTTCTTATAGCCAACCGCCAAACTGCAGTCTGTGGAGCTCCATGAGCCTGTTTTACCGGCATATATGCCTGAGTTCTCAGTCGTCAGCAGTGGCAGATGCGTTTTCATCGTTCTGGCCTTGCTCTTGTTTGTCGCCTTCATGTGGTACACCTTGGTACCTGAGATTTTTTTAACTGTAGAGTTTGACAAAGCGACTCTGGTTATTCTCAGCATGTCATGTGCCGTAGTATAATGGCTCTTGTTGGAAATTCCATTAGGGTTAACAAAGTTGGTATGCGTGCATCCTATATTCTTTGCGGTCTTGTCCATCAAAGCAGTGAAGTCTGTCATGTTTCCAGAAACTGCTTCACCAAGAGCGTATGCTGCATCATTTCCTGACATCATCAGCGCTCCATACAGAAGCTGCTCCACTGTAACTACTTCACCCTTCTTAAGTCCCATAGACGAATATCCGATACTTGCCGCCTTAGCAGAAATTGTGACCTCTTTATCAAGAGGCAGCGACTGGACCGCCAGCATCGCCGTCATAAGCTTGGTGATGCTATACGGATAAAGCTTGGTGTATGCATTCTTGGAATACACAGTTTCACCAGTATTTTCGCAGTATACTACGGCACCCTTTGCTGTTATGGTCGGTGCCTTTACCTTTTCTGCTCCATACGAAACCGATATGTTAAATGATGCCGACATCAACAGTATCAGCATTGCCGCAAGAACTATCGCTGTTATTCTATTGACATTTTTACTAAACACTTTCAACTACCCCATAAAACTTTAGAGTTTATTTTTCAAAGAAATGATCAGCCAGCGCATATCCGCTGTCAAAGTAACTGCCCGTTTCTCCAGACTTTTCATTGAACTGCCTCGATGCATCTTCCGGCTGTTCCTTTGTGCTGTCATAGATGACAAAAGGTACAGGCGGCGTCGAATGTGTTCTGATAGCTATAGGGGTTCTATGATCAGGCACCTCAAGTACTCTAAAATCCTCACCGTCCGCCTTAAGCGCTTCAACTATCGGCTTCACTATCTTTACATCTATGTCCTCCATGCACTGGATCTTACCTTCCATATCTCCCTGATGTGAACACTCGTCCGGTCCTTCAAGATGCATGTAAACAAAATCTTTGCCATCTCTGAATTCTCTGATAGCCGCCTCTGCCTTGCCTTTGTAGTTAGTCCTCAAAGTCCCTGTAGCGCCTTCAACATCTACTGAATTAAGCCCTGCGCAAATAGCTATGCCCTTGATAAGATCAACTGCACTGATAGCCGTACCTGTAATATGATACTTATCATAGAAAGATGAAAGCTGCGGCTTCTTTCCCTGTCCCCATATCCACAAAGAGTTTGCCGGGTTTAATCCCCTGGCTACTCTTGCTTTGTTTACAGGGTGGTCCTTAAGAATATCGTAGCTTTTTCTCATCATATCAGTGATGAATTCCGAACCTTCTCCCTTAGGCAGATTATCTCCTACGCGTTTTCCCAATACATCGTGCGGTGGCGTCAGATCATATTCCGTGCTTCCGTTATGCACGATCATGCAATGTCTGTAGCTCACACCTGTATAGAAATGTATTTTATCATCTGCAAAAGCTTCATTTACGGCCTGTATCAGCTGATCAGCCTCTGCAGTAGTAATTTCTCCAGAACTGTGGTCTTCTATTGTCATATCTTCATAAGCACCTTCTCCAGATACTGTGATTATGTTCGTTCTGAATGCTACGTCAGTATCAGACATATCGATACCTATACTTGCAGCTTCCAGCGGTGAACGTCCTGTCAAATAAATGGACGGATCGTAACCCATTACTGAAAGGTTTGCAGCATCGCTTCCCGGTGCTACTCCTGGCGGAATAGTTTTAACCATTCCCACTTCGCCTTTGGCAGCCAAGCTGTCTATATATGGCATTTTGGCCACTTCAAGAGGTGTCTTTCCTCCTAGTGCTTCGATTTCCTCATCTCCGGCTCCATCTGGAACCACTATTAAATACTTCATTATTTCACCTCGTTTGTCATTTTTTCATTAACCCATATTCTACAATACTTTTCCCAAATAATCAACAAAGGAGATGCGATAATGCATCTCCTTTGATACTTTTGATTTCTAAAATAGCTTATTTGTTGTCTGCTTCGAACTTTTTCATGAACTCGATCAGTGCATCTACACCTTCCTCAGGCATAGCATTGTAGATGCTGGCTCTCATACCACCAACACTACGGTGTCCTGCAAGATTGATCATTCCCTGTTCCTTTGCTTCAGCGATGAACTTCTTATCTAGAGTTTCATCTCCTGTTACAAAGGTAACATTCATCAGTGATCTGTCTTCCTTACGAACCGTGCCTCTGAACATGCTGCTTGAGTCTAGGTAATCATAAAGCTTCTGTGCTTTTCTTACATCTCTCTTGTGCATTTCCTTGACTCCGCCGATGCTGAGCAGATACTTGAATACTTCACCAGCTACATATATTGAGAAGCATGGAGGAGTATTGTACATTGAACCCTTATCAGCATGAATCTTGTAGTCAAGATATACTGGGCATTTCTCATCAGCAAAGCCAATCAGATCTTCTCTTATGATTACGATAGTAACACCAGCAGGTGCAACGTTTTTCTGAGCTCCTGCCCAGATGACTCCGTATTTGCTTACATCAACTTCTTCACTTAAGAAACATGAAGACATATCTGCAACTAGCGGAACATCTCCTGTGTCAGGTACATATGGATAATGAGTTCCATAGATAGTGTTATTAGTGCAGATATAAGCATAATCTGCATCTGTTCTGAATTCTTCTTTCTTTACTTCTGGAATATATGAATATGTGTCAGCCTCTGATGAAGCAACCAGTTTGATATCGCCGAACTTAGTAGCTTCCTTATAAGCTTTGTTAGCCCACTGACCTGTTACAATGTAGTCTGCCTTCTTGGACTTTCTCAAAAGGTTAAGTGGAACCATTGAGAACTGCAGCGTGCCGCCGCCCTGAAGGAACAATACCTTGTAGTTATCAGGAATGTTCAACAGTGTTCTCAAGTTAGCTTCTGCATCATCGATGATCTTCTGATATTCCTTTGAGCGATGGCTCATCTCCATAACAGACTCACCAGTACCTTTGTAGTTGCAAAGGTTAGCTGCTACATCTTCGATTACCTCAAGCGGTAACATAGAAGGACCAGCTGAAAAATTATACACTCTATCGTATTTACTCATGTTTTCGCCCCCATTACATTTCTATTTTAACAAGCAGGAATATTATATCATCTAACTCCTTGAAAGTAAAGCCTATCGGTGATATACTTTTGTTACAATTCGTTTGTATTTAAGTATATTAGGAGGTACTAGAATCATGTACAATATAGGCACATTAAATAAAATATCACCAGTAGGTCTGGCGCATCTGTCAGACAAATATACCGTTGTAGATGATGTGAATTCAGCTAACGGTATCCTTGTTAGAAGTCAGGATATGCATGAGATGGATTTCAGCGAATACCTGATGTCAATAGCAAGAGCAGGTGCAGGCGTAAACAACATTCCTCTTGATGTTTGCGCAGATAAGGGAATCGTAGTATTCAACACACCTGGTGCAAATGCCAATGCTGTTAAAGAGCTGGTACTTGCAGGTATGCTCATGTCAGCAAGGAATGTTCCTGCTGCAATCAAATGGGCTTCAACTCTAGAAGGCGAGGATGAAGCCGCAAAGAAAGTAGAAAAAGGCAAAGGTCAGTTCGCAGGAACGGAAATCAAGGGAAAGACTCTTGGAGTTTTCGGTTTGGGAGCAATTGGTGCACTCGTTGCAAATGCGGCATGCGACTTGGGAATGAACGTTATCGGTTACGATGCATTCTTCACGACAAAGGCAGCGTTGAGCTTGTACCCTTGCATTAAAGTCGTTGAGGATCCTAAGGATATGCTTCCAGAATGCGACTATGTAACCATTCATGTCCCTGCAATGGATTCAACCAAAGGTATGTTCAACAAGGATATGTTTGCAATGATGAAAGATGGCGTTACACTGCTTAACTATTCACGTGACAAGCTTGTCAATGAAGCAGACCTTCTTGAAGCACTTGCAAGCGGCAAGCTTGGAAAATATGCTACTGATTTCGTTACAGACGGAATCATGGGCAAGGAAGGCGTTATGTACACACCTCATCTTGGTGCTTCAACTGAAGAAGCTGAAGACAACTGTGCTACAATGGCAGTAGCTGAGACTATGGACTTCATCGAAAACGGCAACATTAGAAACTCAGTAAACTTCCCTGCAGCAAATCTCGGTCCTATAGCTGATGACACAAGAATATGCGTCATGACTAAAGGAATCGAAAATCCTGTAGATACAGTAACCAAGAAGATGCTTGGCGGCATTACTGTAAATGCTATTGCCGGCGGTGCAAGAGGCGACTATGGTTATGTCCTCGTTTCCACCAGCGATTCAGTATCCTCTCTTCCAGAGACAGCAGGCGTTGTCAAGGTAAGAGTTATCCAGGGCTAATTACAGACAAAACAAAAGAAGCCTCACACTTAATGTGTGAAGCTTCTTTTTTAATATCGTGCTTTATTTGCTTTCTTTCAATACTTCGCAAACGAACTTCCAAACTCTCTCAACTGAAGGTATCGAAAGTCTTTCTTCTGAAGTATGAACGCCTGTCATGTCAGGTCCAATGGAAACTGCATCCAGCTTGCCATTCATCTTGCCTGCAAACAATCCGCACTCAAGTCCTGCGTGAATTGCCTCAATCTTTGGTTCTTCGCCATACTGTTTCTTATAAACAGCAATGCACGTGTCACGAAGTACAGAATCCTGTTTGTATTCCCAACCAGGATACTCACCAGAATACTCTACTCTGCCACCAAGTACCTTTGCCAGGCTTTCAAGTCTATCGCAAAGATAGTTTTTTCTGGAAGCCACAGCGCTTCTTACAGCATACATAGCGCTCATTTCCCTGTCATCAAGCTTGAGAGCTCCAAGGTTGAGACTCGTCTCAACTAATCCCTCGATATCCTTGCTCATGTTCTGGATGCCCTGAGGGGAATTCATCAGATATGTTATCATCCTCTGAGTGCTCTCTGCATCAGCAGCTTCTCCGTTGCATTCTCCTTCATTTTCGAATGACAAGGTAACACCTGGGTCCGGAGTCTTGAACTCATGTTTTAACGTCTTGTCGATTTCGCCAACCAGCTTTTCTACTGTGGCTACATCTCCGTCAGCAACCAGTATCTCAGCATCTGACTTCTTGCAGATAGCATTGTCTGCTGTTCCGCCTGCCAGTGTTACCAGTTTGAATCCAACGGTTTTATTAATCTCATAAAGTGCTCTGCCAATAATCAGGTTTGCACTTCCATGTTCTTTGTCAATTTCCTGTCCTGAATGTCCACCAAGAAGACCACTTACAGTGATCTTGCAAAGCGTCCCTTTGCTTGCTTCTCTATTAACAGGTACAAAAGCTTTAGCCGTAACGCCGCCTGCGCAGCTTACTGTAAATATTCCTTCGTCTTCTGAGTCGATGTTCAGGAACTTCTCAGCTGTAAGCTTGGATACATCAAATACCTCAGCCCCGAGCATTCCTATCTCTTCGTCTACTGTGAAAACGCCTTCGATTCTTGGATGTGGAAGATTCTTTGAATCCATAACTGCAAGTGCCATAGCAACTGCAATTCCGTCATCTCCTCCTAAAGTCGTACCATCTGCATATAGCCAATCGCCATCGATTCCAAGCCTTAGTCCATCTTTAGTGAAATCAATATCTGATTCCGGTGTTTTTTCGCAGACCATATCGATATGGCCCTGAATGATGATAGGCTCTGACTTTTCATATCCGGCTGTTGCTTCCTTAATAATAATTACATTGTTCGCATCATCCTGATAATGCTCAAGATCTCTATCCTCAGCAAATTTCACCAGAAAATCGCTGATCTGTTTTGTGTTGCGTGAGCCATGTGGAATTGCACATATCTGTTCAAAGAAATCAAATACTTCTTTTGGCTCTACATTACTTAAAACGCTCATTATTTGCCTCCCTTTTTGGGCAGGCGGTATACCGTTCTGCCTTTTTTATCTTTATCTTCGGTGATATAATTTCGCCTCAACATATAGTCGATCAATTGATCCTGAAATTGCTTTCCGTCAGCAATTACAGCAGTTTTTCTCGAATGAAATTCCTTTGCCTTAACATCTGTTATCAAAGCGCCAATGCCTTTAGGCGTAATAGTGTCATGTTCTTTTTTTAAATAGTTCACGACCCGTAATGCGGCATTGTTCAATAGCATTTCCGTCAAATTATCATTCTGGCGAGCTCTTTTACGAAGTCCCATAGTATATAAAGTAGCCGATGCCAGTGCAAACAGCAATACTCCTATGATAATGTACAAAGTATGATTCATTACTCTTCGTCCTTCTTTTTGTATGAAATAAATTTAACTTCATTTAAAGTATAAAAATACTTTGCAAGTCTCTCGTAAAGAGGTTCCGCATCCTTGCCAAATTTTTCTTTGACAAGAACTCCTATCTGTCCAATCGTTCTTTCACCATCGATTTGAAGCCATACAAAGCTTCCAAATCTGTCCAGATCCACATGGCTTACCTTGGGGGTCTTAAACAGTTTTTGGGCCAGCCTATCATATGTGCCCTTATTCTCTTGTTCAACAGTCACAAGTCCGTTATTCTCTACCCAGCCAAAATCCCCGTTACGCACAGGGATTTTGTCCAGATAGTTTTCACTTTTATTAGATTCTTTGACTGCTGCTTCTTTATTAAGCTGCTTTTTCATCGTTTTCTACGTAATTCCTCTTGTTCCAAAGTGAGAATAGGAAGATTGTCAGGCAAAGCAGTGCGAAGAAGCCCATACCACCCCAGTTGCCCAGAGGTTTATTCAAGCTGATGTTCCAACCTGCTACCGCAAATACGGCAAGCAGTATTCCTACCAGTCCTTCTCCTGCGATCATACCTGAGCAATACAGAATACCACTCGTGATAACGTTGTCTCTGCTCTCTTCATTCTTGAACTTTTTCTTCTCAAAGAACAGTTTGATAAGTCCACCGACCATCAATGGTGTTGACAGATGGATAGGCAGATACAAACCGATTGCTATTGGAAGTACAGGTAGCTGCAGTATCTCGATGATGACTGCTACGAATACTCCTACAAATACAAGTCCCCAAGGGAGCTTGCCACCCATAACGCCTTCAACTACAAGTTTCATAAGTGTAGCCTGAGGTGCAGGGATCTCTGATGATCCGAATGTCCATGCTGCATTCAGCAGATACAATACTCCAACGATTGCTACGCCGGAAGTAAGAGCTCCGATGATCTCACCTATCTGCTGTTTTCTAGGAGTTGCTCCTACAAGATATCCAGTCTTCAGGTCCTGAGACATATCGCCTGCCATAGCAGCTACGATACAGATTACAGTACCTATCATGATTGCTGTAAACATTCCAGCAGTTCCTGTCTTTCCAGTTTCCTTAAGCAGGATAGTAGCTATAAGAAGTGTTGCGATAGCCATACCTGATACAGGGTTGTTGGAACTTCCTACCAGACCAACCATCCTGGATGATACAGTAGCAAAGAAGAAACCGAATATGATGATGATAAGTCCACTTCCGATTCCCAGCGGAATTGAAGGTGTAAGTACCAATATCAGCATTACGATTACCAGCAATGCGATCAAAACCTTAGGTGACAGGTCTTCGTTCGTTCTTGTTACTTCGAGATCTGCACCCTCTCTGTTCTTAAGGCTTGACATACTTTCAGCAAATGTCTTGAAAATCATAGGGGATGATTTGATAAGTGAGAAGATACCGCCGGCAGCTACTGCTCCAGCTCCAATGTATCTAATGTAACTTGACCAAATGCTCCATGTATCCATCTGGCTGATAGGGGTTGTTGATGGTGCCAAAGTCATGTCTCCACCAAATATCTTGATAAAAGGCATAAATACGAACCATGCAAGTATTCCTCCTGCCAGCATGTATGATGAAATAACAGGTCCGCAGATATAACCTACGCCTGCCAAAGCTGGAAGTACATCCATACCTATGCCAGATCCGTCATATCTCTTAAATGCCCAGTCAGTTTCGCTTGGGAACAGACAAAGTCCATCAGCAATGAATTTGTATCCTGCTGCAATTCCCAATCCTGCAAATACCGTACCTGCTGCTGCTCCACCTTTTTCTCCTGCCATAAGTACTTCTGCGCATGCAGTTCCTTCTGGATAAGGCAGAACACCGTGCTCTTTAACAATCAGTGCTTTTCTAAGAGGTACCATGAATACTACTCCAAGGATACCACCACTGATACATACCAGAGCGATTGTGAGGAATGAAGGCATCGTGCCATGTCCCTCTGCTACCCACATGAATATTGCAGGCATCGTGAAGATAACTCCCGCAGCTAGTGATTCACCAGCTGAACCGATCGTCTGAACCATATTGTTCTCGAGGATCGAGTCCTTTTTCATAATAAGACGAATAATTCCCATTGAAATTACCGCTGCAGGAATCGATGCGGAGATAGTCATACCTACACGCAATCCAAGGTAAGCATTTGCGCCACCAAAGACGATTGCCAAAATGATACCAAGAACAATAGATGTTACTGTAAACTCTGGTACTATTTTGTCGGCTGCGATGTAAGGCTTGAATTCTCCTTCAGGTCCTTTACTTTTCATAAAACTCTCCTTTCAATAATAAAGCCTTTTGTGGTCATTGACCAACGTCAATGATTATAACATAAGCTATTCTGTATGTATTTAAAAAAAAACTAAATAACAAAAAAATTACGTTAATTTGTGCAATAGCAACACGTTATAATGTATAATTTGTACATTAAGTACATAATTTTAACGCATTAAATCACTAAAAAGCCTCTTCCCTGCATCATGTTTTACATGACTCAACCGAAGAGGCTCTTTGATTTCTATTTACTTTAGCTGAATATTCTTCTGACTGTCATTATCGCCTTGCCGGAATAATGTATGTTATCGATGCATACACCATATCCGTAGTCCTTAGCATGGACCAGCTGTCCATTTCCTATATAGATGCCGATATGTCCGTAATAGCAGATCAGATCTCCCGGCCTTGCGTTGCTGACAGATACACCTTTACCATAGCTTCTGTCTGCACCTGCATCATGAGGAAGTGATACGCCAAAGTGCGCATATACTGCCATTACGAAGCCGGAACAATCAACTCCATTTGTCAGGCTTGATCCACCCCATACATATGGGGTTCCAACGAATTTCAGTGCATAGTTTGCTACCGCCTGACCCTTACCGCCGCTTACCGTTCCACTGGAAGCTGAGGCTTTTTTAGTTCCTTTCAAAACGATTGCTGCTTTTGCTTTCTTTGTAACCTTGCTGTTAATGACATTAGTCTTGACTACCTTGCCATTTACCATCGTTACAGTAGCTGTGACTTTCTTTGTGCCATATTTACCGGCTCTCTTGACCTTGGTAGTATTCTTCGCAAGTTTTGAGGACTTTTTGTATATTGTCTTATACTTTACCTTTTGATTTTCTGTGACTGTCTGTGTAGTTTTTACTGTAACCATAGGTTCAGTTGCTATAAGGCTCAGCTTGTCACCGGCCTTTATCCCGCTGCTCGCTTTCTTATTATTGATTGAAAGCAGCTTGTTAAGTGAAATATTGTTTTCTTGAGATATGTCCCAGAAAGTATCACCTTTTTTAACGGTGTAGGTCTTGCTGACCTTTGTGCCCGAAAGTATGTAATCTACTGTTTCATCAACTGTAGATATTTCCGGTGCCTTTTCAGATACTCTGAAGTACTTCTGCTCCAAAGTAATGCTCGGCTCCATAGATACCTTGACATTGGTAGCACCCTTCTTTGTGTAATGGTCTTCTACCTTTGCGATCACATCTTTCGCACTGTCCTGAGAATTGAGGTATGCGACTGTCTTATCTCCGATATTAACAGCCCAGTACTCTTCTGTGGCATATACTCTGGAAGAACACATTACCACAATTAGCATCGCTATGATAGCAACTACGAAAGCCAGCTCAACTTTATATTTTCTATAATTGAAATTCTTAAATCTATCTGTAATAGAATTAATATCTAAATTCATTTGAATCAATCACCTTTCTATTTGACGATCCTGGTAGCTCTGTAAGGAGTACCGCCATAATACATTGATGTGACCTTTATTCCCTGGCCATAATCAACAGCATGGACGATTTTACCGTTGCCGGCATAAATCGCTACATGACCTGAATATGATAGCAGATCGCCTGGTTTCAAGTGCTTCAGAGAAACTCTCTTGCCTACTGTATATTGATTTATACGAGGAAGTTTAAGCCCAAAGTGTTTGTACACTGACTGAACAAATCCGGAGCAGTCACAACCATGAGTCAAACTAGTTCCACCATAAGAATACGGATTACCTACAAATTTTTTAGCATAGGCAACTATAGCCTTACCGCTTGTACCGCTGTAGTTCTTGCTTTTTCTAACCGTAACAGTTTTAGTTCCCTTAAGAACGATCTTAGAAACTGCTTTAGTTTTACTGTATGTGGTATCAGATGTGGCCGTAGTCACACCGTTGACCTTTGTAACTAGTGTAGTTGCTGTAGTCGTAGCATTTTTACCGGAACGTTTGACCTTTGAAACTGTTTTTCTCAGTTTGGAGGTCTTCTTGTATACCGTTTTGTATTTAGCATTTACAGTCACCTTGGAAGATTTTTCAACCGTAGTGATGTCAATGTAATTGCCAGATACTAATGCACTGATTGCATCGGTATAGCTGTAAGCCGTTGTTGCTACTGCAGATGCTAATGCTCTTGTAACAGATGCAGATGATGCCTGCGCTGTTGATGTTGATACTGCGCTGACTGTAATTTCCGCACCACTGTCGATAGAAACGTTAACGATATTTTTATTCTTGGATTTCAAATAGTTTTCGATATCCGTCTTGATCGTATCCGCACTTACCGACGATGCAGAAGTAATATAGATTATATTATTTTTTGAATTATCTCTAATAGTAACCATATACGTCGTAGTAGACGTACTTGTGTTAGTTGTATCACTTGACGTTGCAGCATAGACCTTGTTAGTCCCCAACCCTGAAGCTGCCAGCATCGTTATCGCCAAAGCGACGATCATGAACAACGTTGCACATGTTTTAAACACCCTTTTGACCCCTGTTTCAACCGAATAATTGAAAGTGATTTTCATGACAGTGTTTCCTTTTCGTTCATGTATTTTTATTTTTTCCATAGTCAAAATAGTAAAGTATATACATTGAGAAGTCAATGGAGTTTCTTAATTGTTCACACAATGTTCACAAACGAAAATCGACATAAACGTTTGTATTTCAACGTTTATGTCGATTTAGATTTCCTTAAGTTTTCTTAAGATTCGCTTTGCTTTTTATCTATAAATATGAATACAATTGCATAAACAACCGCAGATAATGTAAGGGCAGCTGCAATGTCCAAAACGGTATGTTGCTTGATATAGCATGTGGACGCGGTTATGAGTATAGCCATGATAACTGTGAAAGGTTTTACCCATTTCCAGTGTGTTTTCAACTCGTCAAGCTCGATAAATGCCAATGCCGCGCCAACTATTCCATAAACATGCATACTCGGCAGCACGTTTGTACATGTATCATGGTCGTATATCCATCTAACCATATCTGTACAGATATTCTCTCGCGGAAAAGCATCCGGCCTTAGTGTTTGACCATTTGGCACAATCAGATAGAAGATAAGGCAAAACGTGAATCCTATCATAATATAATACATAAAATATTTGAATTGCAGTGGATCAGCCACCAGCAAAAACAATCCTGCCAGTATCATTACCGGGAACCACAGGTCATAGAGTATGACGAAGTGTTCGTTAAAAGGTATGTATGAATCGATCCACGTGTTGGTTGCCCAGAATTTTGTTGATTCAGGCACCAGACGTTCTACTATAAAAAAAGCTGCAGTGAACAAAGGCACATAAAGTGCCAGCCAGATACACTGCCTCTCTTCAAAGAATTCTCTAATTTGATTGTAATGTTCCTTCTTCTCTTTCTGTTTTTGCACTTCCATTTAGCTGTTTATTCCCCCTGGCTACCATGATTTTAATTGCGCTTTGAACATTCTTTACCACAATTTTTTCTTTCCCTTCCTGATACTCCCCATCAAGCGTCCACGGCATATCCGGATCTGCTTGTATTTCAACCTTACTTGAACTGAAAAACGAAATAAGCGGACAATCCTCGTACTTCTGAGATGTTAACGCCATTATGACCTGATTGATTTCAAATATGTTTCCTGGTGACCTGATCAGAAGTACTTCAAACTTGCCATCATTCATATCAACGACGCTTTCATCTAACTGAAGTACTCCCCCCATTGAAGTCGAATTGCATATGGCTCCAAAAATGTAATCCCCACCATACACACCAACCTCATTTTTCAATCTGAGTCTTACCGGCTTCAGTGAAGGTATATCTTTGATACCTTCTAATATATATGCAACATGCCCAAGTGAATTTTTAAGGTCCTGTGACACGCCATAGGAAACTCTGGTAAATGCACCGAAAGAAGCGACGTATGAAAAGTACCTTCCATCAAAGCATCCTACGTCTAAATGTCTTGGAACTCCCTGCACTATATCCTTTGTAGCCTGAATAATATTCTTGGATATTCCTATACTGTTAGCGAAGTCGTTGGTGCTGCCAGCCGGAATGTATCCAATCGTTGCATTAGATTTGGATTCAATTACGCCCGCTACTACTTCGTTAAACGTGCCGTCTCCCCCTATGCAAACCACCAGATCTGCTTTTTTGGCACGTTCCTTTGCAATTGCAGTTCCATCACCACTTTTAGCGGTAGTCGCTACTATCGTTTCATATCCACCCTTGCACAGTATATCGGCTATCTGGACCAAATGCCTGTTTGCCTGTTTAGTTCCCGCACATGGGTTTATTATTACAAGTGCTTTTTTCATATGATCACCTTACATTATTATAGTTTGAGACCATCTAAAATGATCTGTTACCACTAGTCCACTATCATTTATCAATCTGTCCTCATCGCCGGCCGGATCTTTTCCATGCTGAATTATATACGGATATCCCAGAAGATTTCTTAGACAAGATACTACTGCCAAATGATGATTGCCATATATAACTATATCTCCCGGCTGCCATGCCAGCAGATTCGAAGGATTGGTAGTCAATGATTCTGCGTGACGTTCCATATATCTTCTGACCACGCCTACGACTCTAAAATCAAGATCCCTGTCTTTATAACTTATCAAATCGTCGTAGTCCTTGTAATTATCATCTATATCCTCATTGATAACATCTCTGAAATCAACATTGATTGCCTTAAGTCCGCGCCACAGCACATCGGTGCATACGCCAACATGTGTTGGCGGATATCCGCCCTTATAGTACTGATCACTGTATTTCAATCCAAGATTTATGTATGCTTTAGCCGCCAAACTGATTTTAACACCTTGCTCATACTGGGTTTTCGCCTGTTGCGCTGCCATTCTTTCAGCAATCATATGGTTGTAGGCTTTGTAACCGCCAAATCCAACTATGACTACTAAAACCAATAGCACGATAAAAAAGCGTGGCCTAAGCTTAACTTTCCTACCCTTACGTTTTCTTTTTGTCATATAATTTCCTATCTAACTCTGAATGGGACCTGAAGTTCTGCTGCAATATCCCTGCATTTCTCAATATCTTCATTCGGTATTACACCGACGACAGACATAGCTACATGGGGAACATATTTTTTAACTTCCTTAGTAAAATCCAACATCGCTTGATAAGATTCCCTGCCATATTTAGGATGGCAGAGCGAATAGTATTTATCAGCATCAGACTGATTTAAACTAACCGAAACAGCATCTATCACACCCTCCAGCATTGGCGCAGTTTCCTTTTCATTAATCAGGTCTGAAAGCCCATTAGTATTTATTCTAATACTCAAATTCGTCGTTTTATTAATATATCTGGATATTTCCAAAAGATCATCCAGCCGTTCTGTCGGTTCTCCGTATCCGCAGAACACCAGCTCATCATAATCCTTCAAATCCCAGTCTTTTAACATTTCCTCGACTTCGCCTACCGTAGGTTCACGTTTTAGCCACAGTGAATCTGCACTGCCGAGAGCATCTGTCATATCTCTAATGCAAAATTCACATCTGCACGGACATTTATTTGTAATGTTCGCATAGAGTCCCCTGCCATAATCATAAAAAACATCTCCAATTTCCTCATTCAAGTTCATAAAGTAGTCACTCCCCTCGTGTCTCTCCACACTTTGTTGAACAGGATTCCCAATACGAGTACCCATGACAGGAAGTAAAACCAAAACAGTAAAGCTACCATGGATGAAAGGGAACCATATATGATATTGTAATTAACTATATAATTTGCGTATAACGAATAGAAGAAGGTCACGATCACCATTCCCGCCGCACCAAAGAGGCTTCCTGGAAGTATGTCGTTCAGCGACATTTTTTCAATAGGCAGTACATAATAGTTATACAAGACGCAAATGAAATACAAAACGGCTGCAAGTGGCCATCGCAGATACGTCCAAAGTACATCTATCAACGAACCTTCTACTATCTGTCCCAGCATTACTACCAGTATCAGTTTCCCATAAACCAGTATTATCGCTACAAATGCGAAAGTAAATATTGTAAGGAACATGGTTTTGATGGATCTCAGTCGTTCCTTCCAAAAGTTACCGGTAGTTCTTCCTCCTGAAAAAGTATAGTTGGCGATTCTCATCATTGAGAACTGTGCCCTTGATGCTGCCCACAAAGCCATGATTATCAACACTATGTTGTTTCCTGTTGACGAATTGTTTTTCAAAAGCTGCTTGATAACCGGTGCCATATCTACTGACACGTACTTATCTATCCACACATCAAGAAAATTCAGCGATATATTCAACACACCAAGAAGCTGTGATACTACTATTATAGTCGGTACAAGTGACAGCATTATGAAGAAAGCTATCTGCGCTGCAAAACCTTGGTAGTATGGATCACCGAACTGTTTGATACCCAGGAGCACCATTTGTCTAAAACGGTTTTTCATATCGCCGAATTACCTTTCCTTCAACATCTCACTGAGCTTCTTTAAAGCCCGTGCTCTATGACTAATTTTATTCTTCTCGTCATTGGTAAACTCTGCAAATGTCCGCTGGTATCCATCCGGCACAAAAAGAGGGTCATAACCAAATCCGTTCTGTCCCAGCGGTTCCATCAAAATATGGCCTGGGCACTCTCCTCTTGCTACCACGGTTTCACCATTTGGAAATACCACAGTTATTACAGAAACAAATTTAGCTTTTCGTTCCTTATATGGTACTCCCTCCAGGAGCGTAAGCAGTTTTACATTATTCTTTTTATCGGTGCAGTCTTCCCCTGCAAATCTAGCCGAATATATACCCGGAGCACCACCGAGATATTCAACCTCTAACCCTGAGTCATCTGCAATCGCAGTATTTCCAGACAGTCTCATGATCTCATTAGCCTTTTTGAACGAATTCTCTTCAAAGGTCTGGCCATCCTCTTCTATTTCAAAATCGTCCGGGATCCCAGCTTCATCTCTTGGCAAGATGTGCATCCCAAGTTCTCTCGTTATGGCATCCATTTCCTCAATCTTATGCTTGTTTTTCGATGCAGCAATGATAATATCCATTACACCTCTCCAACTTTCTTTACAATAACGATCTTTCATGAATACTAATTTTTGTATTATTATACCATATTATTACAGATTGTGGTATAATTACTTTAATAATTGCCAAGGAGAGAAGAATGAAAATCGTAATCTTAGATGGATATACTATCAACCCAGGTGACCTGTCATGGGCCCCGCTGGAAAAGCACTGTGAATTGACCTGCTATGACCGAACTTCGGCAGATCAGATAATTCCCAGAATGAAGGACGTTGATGGCATATTTGTCAGCAAGTGCCATATCACAAAGGAAATAATGGATGCCTGTCCTAAGCTCAGGTTTATCAGCGTAACTGCTACCGGTTATGATAATGTGGATACTAAGGCCGCAAAGGAACATGGTATTGCAGTTGCCAACAACCCGGCATACTCTACTGAAGCGGTTGCTCAACATGCATTTTCACTGATACTTGAACTCACAAACCATATCGGTGATTATGATGAGTCGGTAAAAGCTGGTGATTGGTACAGGTGTCAGGATTTTGCATACCTTAAGAAGCCTATTTCTCTTTTAGATGGCAAATCACTAGGCATAATCGGATATGGTAATATTGGCAAAAAGGTTGCGAGAATCGGTGAGGCTTTCGGTATGACTATCAACATTTACAGCAAAGATCCTAAAGCCGCACAAATGTCAGACATATTGACTCTCCATTGTCCACTGACCTTGGAGAACAAAGAATTTATCAACAAAGAATTCTTAGCTAATATGAAGCCTGGGGCAATACTGATCAATACTGCCCGCGGAGCTTTGATAAATGCAGACGATGTAGCAGAAGCTCTCAAATCAGGACAGCTTTACGGTGCAGGCATAGATGTACTTGAAACAGAGCCGCCTGTGGAGCCAAATCCTTTGATTGGACTTCCAAATTGCATTATCACGCCACATATTGCGTGGATGCCTAAGGAAACCAGACAAAAGGTTATCGATATGAGCGCTGCTAATCTTGAAAGCTTTCTTAAAGGGGAAAAGCTTAACAGAGTCGAATGATCTGTGAAGATAATCAGAAGGGTGTTAGAGTTATGAAAATGAATGGAATTATTAGGAGATCTATTGTTATCTTGCTTTCTGCGGCTATGCTGATAGCATTCATGCCTATGCTTACTGCGGAATCTTTTGCAGCTGCTAAAACAGTAAAAATCACTGATCTTGTAGCCGATGCCACCGTATCACAAAGTACGATCCAGACTGATCTTGAAAAGCTCGGATATCACTATGTCAAGCTTTCCTGGACTGGAGGAAGTGCGGCTACCAAATATGTCATTTATTCTTCAACCAGATCAGGATCCGGATACACCAAACTAGCCACAACGAAGACCACTTCTCAGAATCTGCTCCTTAAAAAGGGCATTACTTATCTTAAGGTTCGTGCTTATATCAAAACTACAGCCCAGACTTTGTCTACATGGGTCTCCATAAATCCTGGTGACATCAATTCAACAGATATTACTTTTACCAGCAAAGCATCTTCCATGACTGTTGGTGATAAAATGACATTCAAGGGCAAGGCAAACGGCTTTGTGTCTTCAGCGGTTAGATGGAAAACTTCCGACTCTAAAATTGCCACTGTTTCCTCAAGCGGAATTGTTACAGCTGTCAAAGCAGGCACTGTTAATATCATTGCTATTGCACACAACGGCATCACCAAGAGCACCAGTTTAGAAGTGATCGATGTATATCCTGCAACAGTTACCATAACTGGTGCTTCAGTAAGAAATATGATAAATGGAAGCACCCTGAAGCTGACTGCAACGCCTAGCAAGGCTAAGTACATAGGCATCACCTGGTCTAGCTCCAAGCCGTCGGTAGCTACGGTAAGCAGTAAAGGTCTCGTGACTGCATTGTCTAATGGTACAACGACTATCACAGCCACCGCTCAGGGCGGTGCAAAGGATACCGTAAAGGTAACTGTAACACCGAGCGTTGAAAATATGGTCAAGTGGGCCATGGACATCGCTGATGACAGTACTTTTGGATACTCGCTGAATTTGAAGATCACCCCAGGTAAGGCTGATACATTTTGCCCGTTTTGTGTGGTAGGTGCATCAAAGGATTACTGCTGTGCCACCTTTGTTACGGCTGCAATCAATCATGGACTTTATGAAGGGAAAAACAGCACCTGGGCATCTCATTGCCTTACTGCAGATACTGCGGGCTGTACTTCTCTGAAGAAAGCCCTGGCTGCAGATGACAACTTCAAATACATCGGTAAGGAGCCTGCCATCAGCACGCTTGAACCCGGAGATATTCTGGTAGACCCGAACCACCATACAGAAATATTCGTAAAATACTCTAACGGCACAGGTTATGACGTAGGTGCTCACGATGACTATGATGGAGTTACTGGTGAAACCGGAACCAAAGATAATGAGATCTATTATGGTTCTACGACTAAATACTGCTACAATAATTACACCATGTATGTTTATCGTTATATAGGCGAATGATAATGATTCAAGACAAAAAACAAGAGCTGCCGGGCATTAAGTCCAGCAGCTTTTTATTTCTAATACTTTGTTACCATTTCACGTTTGATATCAGAAAGCTTATGTGCACCGCACATTGCCATAGCATCTGCGAGTTCACCGCGTATCCTGTCAGTATATGACTTGACTCCGTCTGCACCTTCCTGATATACAGCGCATACATACGGGCGTGCAATGAGAACTCCGTCAGCGCCCAAAGCGATGGCTTTGAACACGTCTACTCCGCTTCTGATTCCTCCATCCACAAAAACTTTCATGGACTTACCGGAAATATCTGCTATCCTCTCCAATACCTCAGCAGTCGCCGGACACTGATCCAGTACGCGTCCTCCGTGGTTGGAAACCACAATAGCAGCTGCACCAGCCTCCTTGGCTTTCAAGGCACCATTGACCGTCATTATTCCCTTGACTATGAAAGGTATATCGATAGACCTTACGATTTCCTTTAATTCTTTGACCGATTTACTGCCTGCCGGCGGCTGAAAGTTCTTCAGAAAAGGAAGACCTGCAGCATCGACATCCATTGCAAACGCAAAGGCTCCACTGCCGCGAACAAGTTCGATTTTATCCTTGATCATCTCCATGTTCCATGGCTTGATGGTCGGAACGCCAAGGCCGCTCGCCTCTTTGATGCAAAGGCATGCTGATTTCATCACCTCGGCATCCATGCCGTCACCTGTGAAAGCAGCTATTCCTGCCTCCCTGCAGGCCGGTACTAAAATCCTGTTATATGCCAGGTCATCATATTTATCTCCATAATGCATATTCACAGCACCCACGGGACCTGCAAAGAAAGGTGCCGCAAATCGTTTGCCGAATATCTCAAAGCTCGTATCTATTTCGCCGTTTGGACATATCGTATCCATGTTTACCCGGATATCTCTCCACTTATCGTAATTCCTGATAGCGGTATCGCCTATACCCTTTGCTCCCGGCCCTGGTATCTGATTGACACAACCGCGTCCATCACATATCCTGCACATTTTACAATAGCCTTCCATATGCATCACTCCTCATTTTATATAGTGTCTAAATTTTATACCCGCCGCCTTGCAATTGTCAACTTTGCAAAGTATAATAGTAGACTGTAAATAACGGAGGAATTAATGGAAATCGTATTTGTTAAGGTGGCTGTGATCTTTTCTATGGCCATCCTCGGCTACATAGCAAACCGCACTGGGATCCTTCCTGATGCGGCAAATAATTACATGGTCAATCTGCTGATGGATATAACCATGCCCTGCATGATACTGGCATCAGTAACATCAAAAACACTGACCAGTGACACTTTGAGAGAAGCACTTGAAGTGATAGTCGGCTCTGCAGTATTTTTCGTGGCAGCAGCCGCTGTTTCCTTTGTTATAGTGAAAGCTATGAAATATAAGCCTCTTGAGGATCAGGGCGTAATGATGGTAATAATAACCGCTGTCAACACTGGTTTTATGGGATTTCCTGTGACAAAGGCCATCTTCGGCAATGAATACTTCTTTTTGATGGTGCTGGAAAACGTCATCCTCAATCTATACATGTACTCACTCTGCATAATGCAGATGAACTATGGTAACGAGCACAAAGCAAACCTTGCTGATGTGTTCAAGCCGCTGTGTAATATAGCAACTTTCGCCTCTTTGCTGGGCATATTATTATTATGCATACACTTTAAATTCCCGTCGCCGGTCATGGATTTTCTCAATACCGTGGGAGACGCGACCATTCCACTATCCATGATCCTTGTCGGTATGCAGCTAGGCAATAGTAAGCTCAAGAAAATTCTCAAGAATTATAAGCTGCTGATCAGCTCTCTGATCAACGTGACTGTAATCCCATTTTTGACATTTCTTGCAGTTAACTGGCTGCCTTTGACTAACCCTGCAAAAGTCATACTTATTTTCGCCGCAGCTTTCCCTTGTGCAGTGATCACTGTTGCAATAGCATCCAAAGAAAATAAAAATGCAGGGCTGATGGCTGAAGGCGTAGCACTTTCTACACTATTTTCCATGGCAACCCTGCCTATTACATCAATTATTCTGATGTCCCTTTATATGTAGTTCTTCACAGAACCGACAGTTTGCGCAGCTGCCTCCGTTGCATCCGCAGCATCCCTTGCCGGTTTTTTTATCCTTATGCATCTTTCTGATTGCCAATATCACTCCTACGGCCACGGCCGAAACAACTATAATGTTTGTAAGATTATCAATTATCCAGTTCATATCCTAATCCCCCTATCTCTGATTCTTTTCTGTCTTTACGTCCAATGAGGTATATCATCAATACAAGTACAGCAATGGCTGCCACAGTTCCCGCTCCAAAGTCCAACGTTCCTGAAAGCAAACCTCCAAACTGATATACCAGAAGTGCTACCATATAGGCGAAGATGTTCTGATATGCCAGAGCGAAAATCGTCCATTTTCTACTGTTCATTTCTCTCGCAAGGGTAGAAACCGCAGCCAGACAAGGCGAATCAAGAAGATTAAATACCAGAAATGCCATTGCTGCTGCTGAGCCTGCAAAGAATGTCTTCATCCCACCGGCACCTGCAAGAACGCCCATAGTTGATACGATTCCCTCCTTTGCTGCGAATCCAGAGATCGATGCTGCAACAGACTGATAGTTGCCAAATCCAAGGGGTGCGAACAGCGGTGCTATGAATCCGCCAATAACAGCCAAAAGACTTTCGTTTGTAGGAACCAGACCAAATCCGCCAGCTCCGAATCCGAAATTCGCAAGCATCCACATAACTGCGCAGCAGACAAATATCACAGTTCCCGCTTTCTTCAAGAATCCTTTGACTCTGTCCCACACATGGATTCCCAGGCTCTTTGCCAAAGGCAGATGATAATTTGGCAATTCCATTACAAACGGAGTATCGTCCATCTCAAACATCTTGAATTTCTTTAATATCAGGCATGAAATGACTACAGCAGCAATTCCCATGAAATACATTGCTGGTGCCATCCACCATGCTCCGCCCATAATCACTCCGCCTATCAAAGCAATCACTGGGAGTTTAGCTCCACAAGGAATCATAGTAGTTGTTATCATTGTCATTCTGCGGTTTTTTTCATTTTCTATCGTCCTCGTCGCCATAATGCCCGGAACTCCACAGCCTGATGAGATCAACAAAGGGATAAAACTCTTACCTGAAAGTCCCAGCCTTCTGAAAGCCCTGTCCATAATGAAAGCTACTCTCGCCATGTACCCGCAATCCTCAAGAAATGAAAGGAGCAGGAACAGGATCGCCATCTGCGGAATAAATGACAGCGGCGCCGCTATTCCTCCCAGAATACCGTCTACGGCCAGTGAAATCACCGGCTTAGACGCACCCGCTGCCGCAAGCAGCGAAGCTGCACCAGGCTGTATCCACTTTCCGAACAGAATATCGTTAATAAAATCCGTCGTAATAGTTCCCAGGCTTGTAACTGATATATAGTAAACCAGAAACATTATTCCCGCAAAAATCGGCAAAGCCAGATATTTACTGGTGACCAGTCTGTCTATTCTGTCAGATAACGATAGTCCATCCTTCAAAGGTTTCTTGCGCACCGCCTGTTCTACTACTTTGGTTATATACTTATACCTCTGATCTGTAATGATGCTTTCAGCTTCATCGTCCATTTCTTTCTCGCAGTCTCTTATATGCTCATTCAAATGATCCATCAACGGCTGATCCAGCTTCAGACTTTCGATCACCTTCTGATCTCTTTCAAACACCTTTATCGCATACCACCTGATAAGTCCGGGCTCTACCTTATCAGCTATGGATTCCTCTATATGTGCAAGAGCATGCTCAACGCTTCCGTTGAAGACATGAGGCATTTCAAGATTACCATTTGTATTTTTCTTAACGGTATCTATTGCTGCTTCCGCAGCTGCCATACATCCATCACCCTTTAAGGCACTTATTTCCAATACCAGGCATCCCAGTTTCTTTCCCAGTGCCTCAATGTCTATCCTATCACCGTTTTTTTTGATGATATCCATCATATTAAGACAAATCACCACTGGAATTCCCAGCTCTATAAGTTGCGTCGTAAGATAAAGATTTCTCTCGATGTTAGTGGAATCAACAATGTTCAGTATTACATCAGGTCTGTCATTTACAAGATACCCTCGTGCAACGACTTCCTCCTGAGTATAAGGTGACAAAGAATATATCCCCGGCAGATCCTGTACCGTCACGTCTCTGTGCCCTTTTAATCTCCCATCCTTTTTCTCCACCGTCACGCCAGGCCAGTTACCAACGTACTGAGCACTGCCGGTCAGGCTGTTGAACAAAGTAGTTTTTCCACTGTTCGGATTTCCAGCTAATGCGATTTTGATGTTCATACCTTTCCTTTCTATCACCTTACCAGTTAGTTTAAACTAACCGTTAGTCTTAATAAAAGCGCCAATTATAGTTCAGTCCCCCTAACTGATTTCTATCATTGCCGCATCTGCTTTTCTCAAGCTGAGTTCATATCCTCGCAGGTTTAATTCCATGGGATCACCAAACGGTGCATATTTTCTTACAAATATTTCGGTTCCTCTGGTTATACCCATATCCATAATACGTCTCTTCAAAGGTCCATTTCCGGTAATCCTAGTTACAGAAACCCTTTCTCCAACCTTTGCTTTATCTAATGTCATAATATCTCCCCCTTCCAGTTAGGTTTGACTAACTTTCTTTCTGTATATAAGTTAGCATAGACTAACCATCTTGTCAACACTTTTTTTATATGTTATATTATTTATATTGAAATCAGGAGGAATTACGATGAAAACGCAGGAATCTTCAGAAGATTATCTGGAAAAGATATTGATCATAAAGCAGGCACAAGGTACTGTGCACGCCATAGACATAGCTAATTTCATGAATTATTCCAAGCCTACAATAAGTGTCGCTTTGAAGAAGCTTAAGGAGAAGGGCCTTGTTGCTGTCGATGAGGCTGGAAATGTTACTCTCACTGAAAAAGGTCTCCCCATTGCTGAAAAGACCTATGAAAAGCACAATACCATCGCATCACTTTTGATTGCCATCGGTGTTGATACTGAAACGGCTTACAACGATTCGTGCCACATCGAACACTGCCTTAGCGATGAAAGCTTTGACGCCATTAAGCGTTACGTGCAAAAGGCTAAACTATAGCCTTTGCCAGGTCGCTCATTGCATCGCAATCGTATGACTCGATATCACCTTTGTCGCATGCTGCGGCAAGTTCGCTGTCGATTGGCAGCTTGACTATCTTGGAGATGCCGTATTGAGCGGCGATCTCTTCAATATGGCTTTCGCCAAATATCTTATGCTCGGCTCCGCAGTCCGGGCATTTATAATACGATAAATTCTCTACTATTCCAAGTACCGGAACATTCATCATATCAGCCATCTTAGCAGCCTTTTCCACGATCATGGAAACCAGTTCCTGTGGTGAAGTTACGATGATGATACCGTCCATTGGCAAGCTCTGATAAACGGTAAGCGCTACATCGCCTGTACCAGGAGGCATATCTACATACATTACATCTATATCTCCCCATGCTACGTTGCTCCAGAACTGCTGGATAACGTTACTCAGCACTGGTCCTCTCCAAACTACAGGATCTGTTTCATTCTCCAGCAGAAGGTTGATGGACATAGTCTTGATGCCGCTCTTTGTAGGCTCTGGCAAAATCACTTCTTCATTTCCCTTTGCCTTTTCAGTTACGCCAAATGTCTTAGGAATAGAAGGTCCAGTGATGTCTGCGTCCAATACAGCTACTTTTTTGCCCTGCTTCATTGACGCAACAGCCAGCATTGATGTTATCGAGGACTTACCTACTCCGCCTTTGCCACTTATTACTCCTATTACCTTTTTTACATTAGATTCACTATTCATAGGGAATTTTTCGATTCCCGGGTTCTGTCTTTCATCACAGCTTGCACTGCATGAACCACAATCATGATTACAATCAGCCATTATATTGATCTCCTTTTTCTTTATTAAAATATTCCTAAAGTCTTGAAAATAAATAGCCATAGGAACATTGTCAAACAAGCAAATGCCGATGAAAAAACAACGCAGTTTCCTGCCAGTTCTCCATCGCTGTCCATGAACTCAGCCATGGTAAATGAGGATACTGCAGTAGGCGCAGCCAGCATTGCAATCAATGTTACAAAGGCAATGCCTCTAAATCCAAGCCACGCAGCAATCGGTAAACAGATTGCCGGAGCTACTACCAGTCTTCCTGTGACGCATACTATGAGATTCCGTCTGCACCTTTCGATGCTCTGGAAGTCAAATGACGCGCCTAATATTATCAAAGCCAGCGGCGTTGCCACTCCTGACATATCGCTGATAACAGAGCTAATTACATGCGGCAGCCTGATCCCGAATATAACGGCCAGGATACCTGCCAATGCGCCTAATATCAAGGGATTTGTTATTACACCCTTAACGATATTCCAAATCTTAATCTTTTCGCCTCGGAAGATTTCCAGAGTGATCACTGCCAGTACATTATACAGCGGCACTATTATCGCCACCATCATTGCCGTCACAGCCAGATTTCCTTTGCCGTAAATATTCATCGCCACAGGAAGCCCCATGATGACAAAGTTACTCCTGTATATCGCCTGGATCATTGCGCCGCGGCTCTGCGGGCTTTTCTCTATCTTAAGCACAATAGCCATAGATAAGAAATACGTTCCCAGCACTGCGAGAATGCCAAAGGTAATGAGCTTTCCATTTATGACATCCTTGATGTCTGCACCATAAAGGTTCTCGAACATCATCGCCGGAAAGAATACCACGAATATCATGTGGTTGAACTTTCGTATTTCTTCCCTGGTCAGAAGCTTTCCCTTGCGTATGCACATACCGATAATCATCAAAATGAACATCGGCAGCACTGCTTCCAGACAAATCAGGAAATTACTCAGCATCAGTTACCACCCTGCTGACCATCTTATCGTGTTCATCTAAAGGTATCTCGCCTACTCCGATTGTCAGCTTTTCGTAGCATATCATACATTTTTCAAACTCGCCTCTTTCGAAGTACCTGTCATAGTAACCACGCCCATGTCCCAGCCTGTTTCCTTTATGGTCACAGGTCACACATGGAATGACAGCAAAGTCAATCTCTGTAGGATCCACAGCTTTTAGTCCCGGCTTCGGCTCAAGTATGCCGTAGTAGCCAGGCACCAGGTCATCGTATCCGCTGATCTCTATGGCATCCATTGTCGTACTGTCCAGGCACAAAGGAACACACAGCCGCTTTCCATTTAACAAAGCATCGTTGATTATGCTTCTCGTGTCAGGCTCTCCGTCAACGCCCACAAAGCAGAACACGGTCTCAGCTTTGGCATACTCCGGCAAAGCTATAACTCTGTCGCATATGATTTTGCTGGCGTTCTGGCAGTATTCTCTATCCAGATCATTGATACGCTGCCTGATTTCTTTTCTTATTGCTTTTTTATCTTCATTAATGCCCATAGTTTACCTCTTGATATACGGACACTCGTTACATTCCGGACGCTTAGGATGGTCTGGATCGCAATGCACCGGATATAAATTGAGATTAGGTCTCAGCTTATCTCCCATCAGCGATTTAAGTGCTGCTATCTGGCAAAGTGTACCGACAAAGTCAGTGGCCTGGCCAGTTTTAGCCTGACGCATCGTTGCGCGATAAAGCTTCGGCATGTCGCGGTCCGCATATTCTTCCTTGTACTCATAGTACTCGGTAAATTCAGGAAGTTCGACCGGATTGAACAAAGGACAGTAAAGCAGACAGTTATTACATTTCTGGCAGCCCTTCTCATCCTTGATCGGTCTAAAGTTCCCGCTCTCATCTTTCATCATTTTGATACAATGACTCTTGCAGCCTACAACGCATGCACCACAGCCATTACAGTTTGTTACTTTCTCTGTTAATTGCATTCTCTCAACTCCCTTATTCATAAAACAAGCTGGCTAACAACCAGTTCAATTATTATACCACAATATTGCATATTTTATTCCATATTTATAGCATTTTTAATGCTTTTGTGGCTTTAATGATTGTTGTACGAATTTTTATACAATTTTTCAAAACCTATTGACATTTTTGCTTTAATGCGGTAATATAGTATCACAATAAAGAAAGCCCCAAGGGGCTGGAAAGAAAGGAGTGGAGGCCAATGCAGTTTAAAGTATTAGGACCGGGAGACATATCCGGGCAGTGCCTTCAGCTTCAGAGATTCAATCAGTAGTGTCAGAAATCAAACAGTATTACACTGGAATGGATGTAGGGCTTAGACCTTCCAAATAATCTGACAGGCTACTAGATGGCAAAGGATTACTGGAGCAAGGTGCAAATGCCCAAACAATAATTATCGTAATGGTTGCGGGATCCACAAAGTGTATGTTAATAGTCGATATGTGGATATGCCGAAGTTAATATATAGATTGGGGAATAAATTTATATAGATTACGATATGTTTTCTGGATACAACTGAATAGTTACAGAAATAACTAAGAGGAGCCGAGTAAAGCTCCTCTTTTTTAATATCTCGATTCAACTAGCTTGCTTTTCTGATGCTGGCTTTCTTATCCTTATGCACCACTATTACAAAGTGTGCAACGATAGTGAGCAGCGCGCTTAACAGCAGCTGCGTGTAATAAGCCAGACCTCTGCTGACGATCATTGTCGGTGTTATCAAAGCTGCACCGCAGACCGGCAGGAATATCTCATGGAACAGATGCTCACTTATTCCCATACCGCCTGGTATCGGCAGCATTTCCGTTGAAAGGTTTATCATTGCCTGAAGCACTATGGCTTCAACGATTCCCACATCAACAACTCCAAATGATTTCAGTACAAGATATGTGGTAAAGAAGAGGATTATCCTTTGAACAATAGAAATCCAGATTACATTCAGGATGACATTGCGGTGGCTTTTGACGTAAACGGCAGCATCTTTATAATTATCCATTATGATGTTGACTTTTACCTCAAAAGAATCTACCTTTGGAGACCTGGCAATACGTCTGAGTTTTCTGAAGCACCACATGATAAATCTTTTTGCCAGATCAGGTTTGTAGATCATCATCAGGAAACCTACGATAACCGCTGAATTCAAAAGCATGCCCAGATATATCCAGAACCACACCGGCTGCAACAGTGTGACTATTGTCTTTGGCCTGATTATGATGACCCCGAGTCCGAATATGACAAGTACCGATTTAAAAGCTATGGTGATGATTATCATGATAAGTGTCGAAATATGAAGCGGTATGCCATCCTTCTTCATGTAGACCATCTGCGCTGGTTGTCCCCCACTTCCCAAAGGTGTCACAAGATTGAAAAAGAAACCTACGAAGGCGAACAAAAAACAATGTCCCATAGATGCATCCGACAGTGGAGACTCTTTTTTCAGAGCTTTCAGGTTGTAGAATATGACTACTCCTGCCATGAAAATATACAGGACAATGAACCCAACGCCTGCAATCCAATACCTTACATCTGCTTCCTGAATGTATCCCAACAGTTCCTTGGGGTTCTGGCCATGGAACACGTAAAATAGGGTCAGCAAAAAACAGACTATCAGGAATGCAATATTGAATTTTGTCTTATTGTTTTTTTCCATATACACTTCCAGTTTAAAATAAAAAAATAGTACCAGTCGCCTGTTTCATTACGATATCTCTGGTTCCCTCAAGGACATTACCAAGACTCTTTGCAACTGGTACTATTTGTAGTTATGCTCTGTAAACACTTCTGGTGGACTCACCCTCCTTCATTCGCCATATCAGTCAAGTTATGGCTTTGTTTCAGCGAACCTGCATCGTCGCTTTGCTTCTTTGCTTTATCGCTTTTCTTGGTTAAATTATAACATTCCAGAAGAAAAAGTCAAGTCTTTTGTTTTAATATCAGTACAATTTATTTAGTAAATTTTTGCCCATCAAGCGACAGCTTTCAGACTCTTCGCGATAAGACTGATCTCCTGTGCCGTAGTACAGTTTGAGAAACAGTTCCTCTGCTTCTTTGAGTTTTTCTACGTCATCAGTTCCTATTACTGTAGCATTGCCTGCCTCACATCTGAGTACCCTTGCCAGGGTATCCATGACCATATTATCCTCAGGCATGGCCCGTAATTCTTTTTCCAAAGCATTATATGCCACCATTGTCCGTGAAAGTTTTTTCCACGCAAGGCCTTCCACCTCAGAATTCCTGTCAGCGCAGTTTTTCTCGTGCATGCAAAGGCTACATTCGCCTCGACCATATGGGAATCCACATATCGTCATTTTCTTGGCGGATGCTCTTTCATCGATAGCTTTATGCTCGTATTCCATTAAATATGTCAGGCGTTTCTGTAACACCCTTGTGCTGTCATTACCGCTCATATTTTACACCTGCTGCCAATAATTATAATCCTGTTTATTAAATTCTGCAATATCTCCAGGCCACTTGAAACCTATATTTGCTGTGATATAATTTTATTTATCAGAAAGAAGTGATTAGATGAAAATTAGTATCAAAAAATTTATTATAGCCGCTTTAATCGCAGCTTCAGTCGTGACCATTGCTTATTGTTTTGCTTCGACATCGTTGGCGGCAACGTATTCCGATCAGCGTGAATACGCCCACGGCATGAACTTTGTCACCAATCCTGCCACCGGCAAATCATATCTGATCTGGTCTGATCAATATGCTACAGGATCTACATCAGATGGCAATTGGACTCACGACGTCTACTACCAGGAAATAAACACCTCCAACCCAAAAATCACGAAAAAGAAAGCTTTGATATCTGCCAAAGAGGCACAGGAGCCTGCCAGTGTTGCAGTTTCCCCGGAAGGCAACTTCTTTGTTACCTTTGAGGATGGTGCAAACACCCATGGCAATATACTGGCACAGAATTATGCCGTCTTTGATAAGGACTGGAATGCTATCAAGGCATACCCGCAAACCATTGCGGCTGGCGGACATTCAGGGCACGCATCCAGCACCAGCAACAAGTTCGTCACCTTCTGGAACAATGACTGGGTCGATGGCGGCGGTGTAGACAACCTTGGAACCGGCAAAGACGTATATGTAACCTCTATGAATACCAATGGCACAAACAAAAAGACTATAGCTGTAGCGAAAGGCAAAACCCGCAACTGGTGGCCGCTGCTGGCAGCATCTTCTAACCGCAGCCTTCTTGTTTGGCAGCGTTATGTAAATAAAAAGCTTTACACCCATCTCTGCTATGCCATTTATAATCCGACAACAAACAGACTCTGCAGCATTTCCGGCTCGTCAAGCAAGATTCAGGTCCTCAAAGGGATCAAGGCTAAGTACTACTGCTACAACGTTGTCTATCTGCCTGAGATAAACCGCTATGTGATCAACATCACTACCAGTGCTAATAAAGGTACACTACTGCTGCTTAACAGCAAGGGCCGCATTATAGCAAAAAAGACAGGTCTGCCTGCCTTCGTGAGAGAATCCACTCCTGCAGTAAAGTATAACGATGCTGCTTATACACTTTGCTACCCAAGATCTACTACCGGTGCTTTTACCGTGACCGTCAACAGCAGCAGCATTAGCTATAAGGGCAAATTAAGCGGCAGTTACAAGTGGACATATTGTGGTACCAGCGGTTTCTTCACCGACGATGGAAGTACTGCATGCTTTGCAACTCTGCCAATTGCCAAGACTTTAAAGAGCAATACTACTGTGAAATTAATAAATTTTAAAATAAGTAACTAAAAGTTAACCAAAAGTATTGACAAAGATACAAAAGTGTGTTAACTTATAGTTACCGAATAAAGAAAGTGCTATAAAAGTGCTTGTGTATGTTTAATCAATGTCGATTGGTGGATGGTCATTTGGTCGTGGCCATCCATCTATTAAATTAAGTACGTCCATTGATAATAATTTCAATTCATAATACGATCCTAACGCTAAAATAAACCCCAAGGCTTCGCTGCAACTCCCATTGCTGCGAAGTTTTTTGTTGCAGGTTCAAGTCCTAACCATAATAATGTAATTAAAAATACCACTCTCTTGAGTGGTATTTTTAATTACATGGTTGCGGGGAGAGGACTTGAACCTCTGACCTCCGGGTTATGAGCCCGACGAGCTACCAACTGCTCTACCCCGCGATATCGAGTTAAGTTTCGACCAATAAATGGTGCCGGAGACCGGGGTCGAA